>TARA_R100000789_G_scaffold32827_3_pt1 | contig 23925 bp, 20 predicted proteins | sample TARA_R100000789 | Tara Oceans TARA_R100000789 (sample SAMEA2623403) | marine metagenome | biome: marine biome (ENVO:00000447); feature: mesopelagic zone (ENVO:00000213); material: "saline water (ENVO:00002010), including plankton (ENVO:xxxxxxxx)" | depth 450 m
GATCCTTCGGGCGTCGTGTTTCTTTCGTTCAGCATTTTCTTCGCGATGATTATGGCTGATGCCGGTTATGCAGTGTTGCTCGTGCTGATTCTCCTGGCAATCTGGCGTCGGTTGGGCCGCTCGTCCAACTTGCTACGGTTTCGCACCCTGTTTGCGGCGATCGCGTTTGCGTCCGTCGTTTACGGTATCGCTGTTGGCAGCTATTTTGGTTTTCCACCCCCCTCTGGTTCCTTGTTGAACCGGCTGCATGTGATTGATGCTTCGGACAGTGCGTTGATGATGCGAATTTCGATTTGCATCGGAGTGATTCATCTGGCGATTGCGAATCTTGCATTAGCCTGGACGCGTCGCTGGTCGCCAATCATGTTATCGTCGATCGGCTGGGTGGCGGCCCTGTTTGGCGGACTGGCGTGGGGGTTGGGAGAAAGTGGCACGCAGCCGCAGCAGACATTGATTCACTACGGCAGTTGGGGGCTACAAGCGGGCCTGCTGTGCGTGCTGTTATTTAGCAGTTCAAGGCCTATTACGACGCTGAACCCGATCACTCATGGAAGGCGGCTGCTCGATGGTCTGCTGGCATTAGCCGGTGTGTCTCGTGCCTTTGGCGACGTACTGAGTTATTTACGGTTATTCGCGCTGGGATTGGCCAGCGCCCAGTTGGCTGCCACCTTCAACGATCTGGCGAACGATCCGGGCGGCGGTCTCGGCGGCGTGCTGATCGTAATTGCCGTTGTCCTGGGACACGGCCTGAACTTTGTCTTGGCGATCATGGGCGGTGTTGTGCATGGGCTAAGGCTGAATTGCATCGAATTTTTTGGCTGGAGTTTGCCAGACGAAGGCTATCCGTTTGAACCATTCCGCAAGAGGGCGACATAACGATGGAGAGTTTTATTCTGTTATTAGGTTGGGCGGGTCTGTTCTTGCCAACCGCTTTGGGAGCGATTGGGAGCATCATCGGTTGTGGCCGGGCCGGACAGGCGGCAACGGGAGCGCTGTTGGATGCCGAAAGTGGCTACGGTCGGTTTGTGGGCGTGTCGGCTTTGCCGTCATCACAATCGATTTACGGGATCGTGGTCACGATGCAGTTCAATCGGACCGTTTCGCTTGAAGCATCTCCGGGGTTATTCTCATTGGGACTGCTGGTCGGACTGGCGTTGTTGTTCAGCGCCATGGTCCAGGGGGCCTGCTGCGCGTCGGCGATCAATACGACAAAATCCAAACCGGAAGTCTTCGGGCTGGCGATTGCCCCCGCAGCGATCGTGGAAGGCTTCGCTGTCTTCGCTTTCATTTTCGCGCTGATATTGAGCGACGGGATTCCAGTTGGAGCGGCAAGTTAGAGCAGTTCCAAAATGAATGTTCCTCGTTTTGCCGGAGCAAACTCAGCCATTGTCGTCTTTCGGCGTTCATGCGACGGCAGACTGCATTTATAAATGCGTTAAGGAGATATGTCAGATGCGAAATTCCAATGAATCATCAGGTGTTGCCGATCTGATCGACCGCCTGCGTCAACAGGGTGTTGAAGCAGGTCAGACCCAGGCCGATGCCCTCCTCGAACAAACGCGCCTGCGTGCAGAACAGCGGCTGGAAGATGCGCGGCATGAAGCAGAGGGCCTGTTGCAACAGGCCCGTGAAGAAGCCGACCAAACCAGGCGGGCAGGTAAAGAGGCGGTTCAATTGGCCGTCCGTGACGCGATTCTCCGGCTCAAATCCATCGTGGTCGAGCAGTTCGTCGACCGTGTGCAACGACTGGTGAAACGCGAATTGGAGAACGGTGATTTTCTGAAACAGTTGATTCTCGAAATTGTCGGCAGTTCCACTTTATCAGCCGAACAACCGGCCCAACTGCTTCTCCCCGAAGATGTTGTCGGCCTTGAGCAATTGCGTGCCAATCCCGAAGCGGTGAAGGAAGGAACGCTCAGCCATTTTGTCGCTGCATTGACCAAAGAGATGCTCCGCGAGGGACTCGAAATTGGTACGCTGGGCGATCGTTCGGCAGGAATTCGAATTCAACTCCGCGACGAAGACGTCGAGATTGATCTGACTGATCAAGCCATCTCAGAGTTGCTGCTCAGCCATTTGGTCCCGCGTTTTCGGGCCATGATGGAAGGAATCATACAATGATCATGACAACCAGTTCGCCCGCGGATACGCCTACAAATTATTATTCACTGGTTGCCAGCCTGCCGCACATGCCCCGTTCGTTTGAAGTCGACCGAGTGCCGATTTCGCAGGCCCGGCTTGAGCAGCGCCTGAAGTTATTGGGAGAGCAGGATGGCAGGGTCGTCGCGCAGGTGCAGAGTTTTCTCCACTGGGACCGGCAACGGCCCGAACAGACCGATGAAGATGTACAACGGGAATATGAACGACTGCTCACGACGATCGATAATCCGCTGGTTCTCGACATCATCAATCATCGGATCGACATCCGCACGATCACTTCCGCATTGCGTCGCCGGCGACTCGGTTTGGAGCCGCCTTCGGCCGTTGGGCAATACGTTGAAAAAATTCGCAGACACTGGCAATATCCCGATTTTCATCTCGAACGGCAGCATCCCTGGATTCCGCGTCTGCGCGAAAGTTTGGAAGCGGGGAAACTGCTCGAAGTCGAACGCCTGCTTTTGAGTGTGACTTGGAATCGGTGGGTCAGGCTCGCTGATCAATACGAATTCTCGTTTGAAACGATCGTATTGTATCTCGCTCGCTGGGAAATCGTCGATCGCTGGACACGCCTTGATGAAGCGGCTGGACGCGTCCGTTTTCAGCAACTGTTGACACAAACGTTGGAGTTTACGGGAGAAGTCGGTTGAAGATGCAGCAAACAATCACGAAACCTCATGTCACTGCCGTGAATGGCAACATCGTTTCCATCGTTGTCCCCGACAAAATTCTTATGAAGAACGAAGTTGCCTACGTCCTGCTGGGCGACAAGCGATTGAAATCCGAAGTGCTCCGCATTTACGGCAATGAGGCCGATCTGCAAGTGTTCGAAGATACGCAAGGTGTGAAAGTTGGCGACCAGGTCGATTTGACACACCATCTCCTTTCTGCATCGCTCGGCCCTGGCCTGCTGGGAACCGTTTACGACGGATTGCAAAATCCACTGGAAACTCTAGCCAATCGTGATGGGATTTTTCTGCAACGGGGAAACTATGCAGCCCCGCTTGATCGAAGCCACAAATGGTCGTTCGTGCCCCTCTCTCGCACTGGTGATCGACTCAACGCTGGGGATGTGCTGGGGACCGTTCAGGAACGTGGTCTGGTGCATAAAATCATGGTGCCGTTCGACCGGCATGATCAGGTCGAAGTAATATGGATTCAGGGAGGCAGCTTCACAATTGACGAACCGATTGCCCGCATCCGTGATCGGCATGGGGAACGTCCGCTGACAATGCAACAGGAATGGCCCGTTCGCGTCCCCTTGCCAGCCGATTTGCTCCGACGCCAATTGGTGAAAAAAAGCTATCCCGCCGAGCCGCTTGTAACTACGATTCGAACGATTGATACGTTTTTTCCGATCGCGCGGGGAGGAACCGCCTGTATTCCCGGCCCGTTTGGTGCCGGAAAAACTGTACTGCAAACCCTGATCGCTCGATACTCTGCGGTCGATGTGGTAATCGTGGTTGCTTGTGGCGAGAGAGCCGGAGAAGTTGTCGATACTATCAATGAATTCTCACAGGCACAAGACCCACAGGGCGGCGGCTCGTTGATGGATCGCACCATCATTATCTGCAACACCTCTTCCATGCCCGTTGCCGCGCGCGAAGCGTCGATTTACACCGGCATCACCCTGGGAGAATACTACCGTCAGATGGGACTCGACGTGCTGTTGCTCGCCGATTCCACTTCACGTTGGGCTCAGGCCATGCGTGAAACCTCCGGACGTCTGGAAGAAATTCCCGGCGAAGAGGCGTATCCTGCTTATCTCGATTCGGCAATCAAAAGCGTCTACGAACGTGCCGGCGTGCTCACCCTCCGTGAGGGAACAGTCGGCAGCTTAACCATAATCGGAACCGTCTCACCGGCTGGAGGAAATTTCGAGGAACCGGTCACTCAATCGACTCTTGGGACCGTTAAAACATTCCTGGGGCTCTCCTATGATCGCGCTTACAAGCGATTTTATCCGGCGATCGATCCGCTTCTTTCCTGGTCTCGCTATCGCGAGCAACTTCAGCAATTCTTCGATCAGAAAATTGATCCGGGATGGACAACAAGTATCGACACGCTTCTCGATTTGCTCCGCTCCGCCGAAGGAATCTACCAAATGATGCAAGTCACCGGCGAGGAAGGTATCTCACTCGACGACTTCATCATCTACCAAAAAGCCCATTTTTTAGACACCATTTATCTGCAGCAAGATGCCTTCGATCCCGTCGATGTGACCACTCCCATGGACCGCCAGCAGACCATGCTCAGACTCGTCAGAGATGTGACCGAACGGGAATTCCTTTTTCACAACAAAGACAAGGCCCGCGACTTCTTCGTCCGTTTAACCAATGCCTTCCGCAATCTGAACTACTCCGCCACCAACTCCACCGATTACAAAAAATTTCTGTCCAACATCCACACGCTCTTGACCGAACGAACCGCATAAGACGTTTTATGCCTTATATCGGACTTCAGCTTCATCAACTTTGTCAATCGAAACTAATAACGTTGCTTTGCTTGTGAAGAATTCGTGTCCCTAAAGCATCCAATTGTTGACGAGGGCTAAATTGGAACCATCGTCTCTAAACAGCCATTCACACAACGTCAGAAACTCCAGGACAAACAGCTTCATAATAAGGACGGCTAACACAACTCAATAATAAAATCATTTGCGAAAGTCATTGAAACCCGGGTGGCAGGGGCGCTCTCGAAGAGAAGTCCCCCGAATCGTAGAACTTTCGGGGGCTTCCGCTAAAGCGGAGAGCCCCCGAAACCTCAAATTGGTTTTTTCATGATCAAGTTTTGTTAGGGTTTTTAAATGTCATCACGGATTTTTCCTGTGACGAAATACTCTTTAGACAATTTTCAAATGGTTTCTGCAGTCGCATGGGCATCAAATGACAGGAAAACACTGTCATTGCTCCTGCCTAACGCTGCAGTTCATTTTTGAATATGCTCTAGAATGAAAAGTAAACTTATGGAGCAAGATAATATTCAGAGTGTGTGCCGACATTGCGGTACCGATATTGCCACGGCAACGGCAAATAATGCCACCCGACAGCAAATCCAAGTGCCAGACTGGGAATCGTCTGAAGGGACTCCATCTCCACTCGGTGTAACATGGTTGGAGCAGGAACAGGCATACAACTTTGCAATCGAAGCAGTGAATGCGTCGAATGTAACTCTTATGCTTTATCTGGATGGTCAATTGGTTGATCCTTATTTGGTTGTGAGGTTTGATCCGCTGCCAAATAAGTCGGGACCAGTTTGGCATTGCCGTGTGCCAATCTCGAAAGCAGGAGACGCTGTCTACTATGCTTACCAAATCGATGGACCTGTCGAAAATGCTTCAGGCCATTGGCACGCATATAACCCAGAAAAGGTGCTACTCGATCCGTACGCCAAGAGTATTTTCTTCCCTCCTGATTTCGACAGGGAAGCAGCGCGCGAGCCGAATTCAAATGCGGGACGTGCAGCACTCGGTCGGCTTGATGTGTGTCGCTGTCCATTCGATTGGGGAATTGAGCCACGGATTCGACATGGTGCAGACCTGATCATTTATGAAGTCCATGTTCGCGGCTTTACTAAGCATTCGACATCTGGCCTCACCGAAGATGTTCGTGGGACATTCGCCGGAATTATCGAAAAGATTTCTTACCTCAAAGAGCTTGGAGTCACAGCGATAGAATTGATGCCTGTGTTTCAGTTTGATCCAGTTGAAGGGAATTATTGGGGCTACATGCCGCTCAGCTTTTTTGCTCCCCATCATGGTTACTCAAAAAATCAATCTGCCTGCGAGCAACACAGCCAATTCCGAGAAATGGTTCGTGAACTGCACGCTGCCGGAATCGAAGTGATTCTGGATGTCGTTTTCAACCATACTTGCGAAGGTGACCATCGCGGCCCGACCTACAGTTATCGGGGGATTGACAACTCAAGTTATTACATCGCATCTCAAAATTTAGAATCACCGTATGCGAACTTCAGTGGTACGGGAAATACGCTAGACACCTCTAACCCGGTTGTCCGCCGATTGATTTTAGACAGCCTGAGATATTGGACCAAGGAAATGCACGTCGATGGGTTTCGGTTCGATCTCGCTTCTGTCTTTTCACGAACTTCGGATGGATCTGTCGATTTGAGTCGACCACCCCTTTTTGATCAAATCGCGAGTGATCCAGAATTGGCCAATATTCGTTTGATCGCCGAGCCATGGGATGCTGCGGGGCTCTACCAGCTTGGCACTTCGTTTCCTGGTCGGACCTGGATGCAATGGAATGGTCGCTTTCGCGAATGCATTCAGCGTTTTGTGCGAGGAGATCAGGGGATGATTCCCGATCTGATGACGCGTCTCTACGGCAGTAGTGATCTGTTTCCTGATGACATTTTCAATGCCTTTCGACCTTTCCAAAGCATTAACTACATCGCATCGCATGACGGTTTCACGATGTATGACCTCTTGTCCTATCGTAATAAACATAATCAAGCGAATGGACACGACAATATGGACGGACCGGAGGAATACAGCAACAACTGCGGTCAAGAAGGCGATGAGCATGTACCACTGGAAGTCATGAGTTTGCGGATGCGTCAGATGAAAAACTTCTGCTGCTTATTGATGCTCGCTGCGGGGACGCCGATGTTTCGTATGGGAGACGAGTTTATGCACACGCAAGGCGGCAATAACAATCCTTATAATCAAGACAACGAAACGAGTTGGCTGGACTGGCTGCGTATGGAACAGAACCAGGAAGTATTTCGCTTCTTCAAGCAGATGATTTCGTTTCGCAAGTCTCACCCATTTGGGGGAAGCTCCAGGTTCTGGCGAGATCAGATTTGCTGGTATGGCTCAGAATCCCCTAACGTTGATCTATCAACGGACTCGCAGGTTCTGGCTTATCACTTACAGCATGCTTTGAGTGAAGAAGATTTTTATGTCATGATCAACGGCTCGCCACAATCAAACGTTTTTAACATTCACACAGGATCGGACGACTGGAAACGTGCTGTCGACACATCATTGCCAAGTCCTTTTGACATCGTCTGCTGTGGAGAGGAACTTTCTGTCGAACAGCCTTTCTATCGTGTGAATCCTCGCAGCATCGTGGTTTTGGTACGCGATTCTTATTGATTTTTGTTCAAACATAGTGGATGTGAAGACATGCGAATTACCTTGCCACTCACAAAAGACCTTACGTTAATTCTCTCGAAGGAGGAACACGGTTATGCAGACGTTCTTGAGGCAATGGAAGAAGCCGAATGGGTTGATGTCGTGACTTACAATCTCGGATCTGAGTCAGGGAAATTGCTGACGCGCTTGCGAGAGTTGAAAAAACCAATCATTCGTGTCGTTACTAATGTCCCCAATCGTCTAGCTCAGTATTGGGGGAATGGTGGCGAGACAATTAAAAAAACTTTCGCAAAAACTTCAAAGCTTATAAAAATATGCTTCACCCCGGGTTGTTTCATACAACACCAGAAACGTTTTTCAACCCTTCTAACCATGCGAAGATTATATTGACCGATTCCATTGGTTACGTTGGCTCTTCCAACTTTTCAGAAGCCAGCGCTGACAAATTTGAATGCGGAGTGCTAATCACTTGTCCTGAGACCATCAAACAGGTCCGATCGGAATTCGTGGATGAAATAATCCAGTACTCTCACCCAACGGACATGTCAGCTTTAAAAGAGGCTACTATATTCATCGGAGACATTCGAACAGATTTAGCACGTCTGATGGTCTCTCTAGGCGATCAATTGGCAGGAAGTAACGGACAGCACCCCACTCTAGAATCACTTCAAGAGATCATTGAAGTGATTGATGCGATTGAAGGAGGTCTTCTATGTCTTGACGAATATAGCGAACACGAGAAATCTTCAGAATTACTTAGTCAAGTCTCAGAAGTTATCGATATTCAGTCTCTTCGCAAACTGCGTGATCTGCTTGAACATTACGACAGCCACCTTTTGGAGCTTGCCGAATTCTCGGTTGAGGATTTTATTGATTCGTATCTGAACGAACCAGAAATCGCAAAGGAGGCTTACGATGAACACGTCGACAAGTACATACAACTTGCCACCAATGCAGCTGAGGACAAGGAGCAACAGCTACATGATGCAGCAAAAAAGGAGCTTAAAGAAGCGGCCAGTCTTGCAACTCGATTTGTACGTTCGTCGGAAAATGCTTTGGAAAAAATGAAAGAATTGGAGAACTCTATTTGGGACTTTGACAACACGTAGAATGGAAAAGCATGAATTGACAAGTCTGAAATCGGACGTGAGAAAGTTAATGGCTGCTGTGACCGTTGTCTGAATGGTCGTCGTCATTCGAGTCATCAGTATCGTGCCATCTAAGGAACAGTCGTTCGCCGACGAAGATCAACAGAATTCCGGCCAGCGCAACCCAGATCACCAGCGTATCAGTCGTCGCCTTGAGCCAGAGAAATGCTCCCAGAATAACAAGATCCAAAACAATCGCAGTGATTGGGATCCAGCGGGTTGTATTTAGCTTTTCTCTGAGATATCTCAGCACGCCCCAATGCACCGCGATATCCATGATGATGTAAAAAATTGCTCCGAGTGATGCGATTCGAGAGAGATCGAACAGCACGGTCAGGGTAATCGCAAAGACAACTGTGTAAACGAGCGTATGTTTCTGGATATCTCCGGGCATGCCGAAATGGCTGTGAGGGACAAGCTTCATTTCGCTTAACATGGCCAGCATGCGGGAAACGGCAAACGTACTGGCAATCAAGCCGGAGATCGTGGCAATGATTGCCAGTCCGACCGTGAAGTAAGTTCCCCAGCTCCCAAAAGCAGGACGAGCTGCTTCCGCAAGTGCGTAGTCCCGATGCTTGATGATCTCTTCCACCGACAGATTTCCAGCCACCGCAAAGCCCACCAGCAAGTACACAACCACGCAGGTTAGCAGGGAAATAATGATGGAGCGACCGATGTTCTTTTTGGGATCGACAATTTCCGAACCGCTGTTGGTGATCGTCGTGAAGCCTTTGTAAGCCAGTAAAGCGAGAGCGGTCGCGGAAAGAAATCCGCCCGCCGATGTCTGTTCGGTAATACCCACACCTTTGAAAGTGAGGCCTGAGACCCACAAGCCTGCAGCCGCGAAAATGACGACGCCAACGATTTTGACAATCGCTGTCACTGTCGACAAGGAACCAATAAAACGATTGCCCAAAATATTGATGATGAACGCCACGATGAGCAATCCGACCCCTAGAGCGGGAACAAGATATTGATAGTCGGCGGCATCGAACAGTTGCAGCGTGTATGTTCCGAATGTTCTAGCGACCAGGCTCTCGTTGATGACCATCGAAAAATACATCAGCAAAGCCATGCCCGCAGTCACGGTTCCTTTGCCGTAAGCTTTCATCAGGAACATCGCAATTCCCCCTGCAGAGGGGTAGTGCTCCGCCATCTTGACGTAGGAATACGCACTGAACCCAGCGACGATTGCTGCCGCCAGGAACGCCAGCGGAAACAAACCACCCGCCTGCTCGGCGACTTGCCCGGTCAGCGCGAAAATCCCCGCCCCAATCATCACTCCGGTCCCCATCGCGACCGAGCCCATCAGCGAGAGACTGTTTTCTTTGTATTGACTGAAGGTTTGATCTGAGTCAGTCATGTTTAAGTACTTTCTCTTTCCAGGATCTCAACTTTAATAAATACGAACATTCTTGATGCTGGCACAGAATTGTGAGAGAAATTAGCAAAACTATTTTTGAGAATTTCCAGTGTCTTCAATACAAACTGACGCATGATCAATCATCTTTCAAGCGGAAGATTATTGATCAACTTTTATTGTCCGTTTTTCACACGTGTTATAACAACCAGCAATTAATCCACCGAAAAGCCACCCGAGTACAAATGTCTCAATCACGCCCAATGCTGATTCCCACCACGGCATATCCCAACGCATGATTGACGTGACATCAACCCCATGCATCAAACTGTTGAAAAAACGGACTGCTGCATCCTACGGAACAGTTAACATGACGAATACGCAACCTACGTAAGCCAACGTACATGCGACCGCTACGGAAAATCCGAATCTTGGAATGCTCAATTTGTTCATGGTATGTCTCTCACTGATTGCTATGCTGATCAGAATTTTCAGTAACATGCTCCCGTATCATCAACAGATGGCAGCCGAGCATTAAAACGATGAAGATCGTTAATGTAATCCCTTCGCTGACACCGAATAAAGGTAATGCAAAAATCATCAGCATCGGCAGTCCACAACCGATCAACATGTGCAGGAAATGTCGCATTTAATTTGACTCCCAAGCTACTCATAGGTTTTCTGTTATTTATTTTGATGCAGTGAGTGGATGTTTCTTCGCAGAGAGATCGGTTGGATTCAAAGTAACTCACATGTTTTCCTTCAAGTAATTCTGCGGCAATTCCTGCAGTAAAGTCCATTTGAGTGCTGGTGGTGTAATGAGAGTGGTCACAAATACAACTATGACAAGAGCCGCAAAGAGTGAGTCACCGATAACTCCTAACCCCCGTCCGACACTTAGAAAAACCAATCCGACTTCCCCACGGGGAATCATCCCAATTCCCACGGCAAGACGATTTAACTGAGTGTCAGCGGCAAGCCCACAGAGTAATTTGCCAACAATCGCACAAATCGAGAACACAAATGCCAGTAAGAGTGTCCAAGCATCGAGAAAGTCTCCCATATCGACTTGCATTCCGATATATAGGAAAAATAGTGGGGCAAGAAAGTTTTCTAATGGGGCGACTGTTTTTGTGAGAGAATCTCTTTGTTGCTTAACTGTGCTTTTCGACTCGTTATTATTTGCGATTGCGCTGCGATCATTCATTACCAGACCAGCAGCGAATGCACCAACGATCGCCGCTAAACCGAATGATTCGGCAACCCAGGAGAAACCGAACGCTATTGCTAAAGCAAAAAATTGCCTTCCATTATGTTGATCCAGTTTATTAAAGAATCTGTCGCCAAGACTTGCAAATCCTTCACCAAACCATATTACAATACAACCCAGCAATAAGGATGTTCCGATGGTTTGACCAATCAGCCAAAGATCAATTTCCCCTTGGGTGGCAATTCGTGAAACAATCGCGAGCAAGATGAGTCCCAGAACGTCGTCGATGACTGCCGCTCCTAGAATAATTTCTGATTCACATCGATTCAATATCCCCATTTCTTTCAACACACTAGCGGTGATCCCTATGCTTGTTGCGCTCAGTGTGGCCGCTAAAAATAAATGTCCGATCACAGGCATTTTTATGTGCAACACGATACAAGCCAAATACGCGATTCCTAACGGAGCAATGACGCCAACTATGGCAACTGCTGCCGCTTGTTTTCCGACCTGATTCATTTTGGAGACGCTTGTTTCCAAACCAACCGAAAACAATAATAGTACTGCACCAATTTCTGCCAATGCTCCAAACACAGATGCAGCATAAATAGCTACAGTGTCTGTTAAAGAGAGAGTCTCTGACGCATTGAGATTCATTACGACTCTGAAGAATGGCACACCTAACCAAACGCCAAGATTCCCCACAGCAACGCCCAATAATAATTCACCAAGAACAGATGGTTGGCAAAGTCGGTCACTGATCCACCTCGTTGCCATCAATGCAAGAAGTAGGTTCGTCAATAAGAACAGGAGAAATGACAGTTCGCTCATTAGTTCATTTGAGATTTGGGATTGAGGTGCTATCGCGAATGACAGTCGCCATGTTGCATCCTTGACAACTTGATGATCAGATTTCTTTTCTTGAGCCGACTAACTTGAACAGGTAATAAGGAAAACTCAAATGAATATTTTAATTCGTTCAGAAGAGGGTGTTAATGATGCTTGTACCAGCCGACTCGTTTAATGTCGTTCCAGGACGTTGTCTGGTGGCATTCGTGGCATTGATCGACTTGGGCATGCGGTTTGCCTGCAACTGTGGCAGAGATCATCTTGAAGTGCATCATGTAATGACTCGGAGGAGCTTGGTGACATTGGCTACAATTGTTCGACTTGGGTGAGGGATGTTGATATTCGGAAATCGTCCAGCGATCGCTGGCGTGGCAGGTGGCACAATCAGAGCCGAATAAGCTCTGGTGGGGATCATCATTGGAATGGCAGGAAGAACAATCCAGGACTGCTTCTTCAAGATCGATTCGCGAGTGAGGTGCCACGCCTGTGCTTAGTCTTTCACTGAGCCTCAGGTAGGCAGCGAGTTCTTCACTTCCTGGCTTCGCATTTCGCATCTGTTTCATGCCAATGTCTGTCAGTAATGCATGGTCCATTTGCGATAAGTTGGCATTTGTTCCTTGATGTTCCCGATGACATTCTTTGCACGTGCCGACACTCGCATGAAATGCTGTTGGCTGTCGCTGCAATATCGATTCCTCATTCGCATGGCAGAGAATACACTTGACCGTATCCACTCCAATGACTGGTGTATGGCAAAGTTGACAGTTTTTTGCCAGATGGGCATGTGCTGCACTGAGTGAACCGGGATTAACAGCTTGATGGATTTTACCTGCGACGATGTTTGCAGATTCACGGGGGATCCAGCCGAATATGTACGCGAACGCTACCACTGTAATGACGGTGATTGTAATTATAAGCGTACGAGACATCTGATCGCCTTTTAATCGAACCATCGCAAGCCGAAGTAGACAGCGTAATACACATGCGAGAACATCAATGCGTAAAGTGCGAACGAAATAGCGATGTGAAATTTAAGCCATTTGGCAAACCATTTTTTGAATGTTTCATGAGACTGAATTGCATACTCCATATCGGCAACGGACCCTGAGAGACGTATCAACGTCACGGAATCTTCCTGGAGAGACGAAGGTGATGAAACTGATTGTGGTGAAAAACACAACGAGATAAGACGCCGATAAAAATTAGAAAAAGGCTGTAATCGTTTTGCCGCAACAGGATTGGCAGCAACTGCCACCACGGCTTGGTCGTACTTTTTCTGCAAATCGCTCAGCATGGCCTTTTTGTCGCGAATTTCTTTTGCAATGCTGGACATCAAATAACGCCCCACAAAGCCGCTGAGGACAACAAGCAGTGTCATCGCAGTCAACGTGATCCCGAGCAGACTTTCGTATTTGTGTCCGCTATGCAAAATCACCAGAATCGGTCCCATAACACCTGCATAGATGTGCCATGCCAAAAGAGTACGCATAGAGATATATTTTGTAATGGCTTGCTTGAGATACCGATTACGTTTGACGATCAAATAAGCCAGTGGTACCAGCATCAACACGGCACCGGTCACCCCCAGAACCCCCCCCGTAAGACTGCCTGCAAAGCGATGGGCATGATGTAAAGGAAATCCGAGCCAGGCCAGCAGCATCAACACGACTAGCCCAGTCACAATAAGTTTTTCCCGTTCCTTCATTTTGCAGGCTCCTCTGTCTCACGCTTCTATGCTGACGTCTTGCTTTGCAATCGCTTGGCAAGTGAGAATTTTCCCCGCCTGTTTATCCTCTGGTTCCAGCCCATCTTCGACCTCCATGGAGACTTCACCAGAGAGTAGTTTCGCAACGCAAATCCCGCAGGTTCCCACACGGCACGAGTAGTCTAGATCAACATCTATCCGCTCTGCGGCTTCGAGGATCGTCTCATTCTGCTGTAGCGTTACCGACTTGTCGGATGTGACAAAGCTGACGTTGTATCCCGTCGGTTCCGGCTGGTGGACTTCTTGCCCCTCTGCCACGATCGCCTTCGGTTTCTGAGTCGAACCGAAATTTTCGGTATGAATACTAGCCTCAGGCACGTTCAAATCGGCGAGCATGGCTTTTGTCGCCTCCATCATCGCGGGAGCACCGCAGATATGGATCCGTTTCGCAGCAATGTCAGGCACCCACTCAAGTAGCATTTCCTTATTGAGCCGACCGCTTCGATAATCATCGATGTCCTGGTCAATCCGGCTCATCGCCACATGCAGATGAAGATTTTCATACTGCTCTTGAAGTCTGTTGAGTTCTGATTCAAATATGAAATGCTCTGGATCTCGACACGCAATAATGAAGTCGATTTCACCGTCCCAGCACATATCGGTCAAGGCTCGGACGATACTCATCATCGGGGTGATGCCTACGCCACCAGAAATGAGCACAATATCGTTGGCTTCCTGCCCAGAAAAAGTGAATCGTCCACTTGGTGCTTTGACTTCCAGGGTGTCACCAACTGTGACATGGTCGTGCAGGTATCGCGAGCCAGCCCCCTGTTCTTCGCGTTTAACAGTGACTTCGCAAAAGTAGCCTTGCGTTGGAGAAGATGAAATTGTGTAACTACGGCGTATCGGTTTTTCAGTTACGGGTAACGTGATTGTCAGAAATTGCCCCGGCAGATAACTGAAAGGGATGCTCCCACCATGACAAGCCACAAGCCGAAATGTTTTGACGTCACCAGTTTCCTGAATGATTCTAGCAACTCTCAATTGACATAATTTTTTTTTCGCAACACTCAACACCCCCTCTGAGATTTCGAAATCTGTGGGAAGTGTTTTAGTAGGACAATCATCCTCGGCATCATTGCAACAATCTGAATTTTCTTGTTTGTTTTCTCTAACGATCGTCCTCTTGATTGTTTCTGATGATTTGTTCGCAGCGGCCTCATCAACACTCGTTTCTACGGTTTTATGATCCAGTGACTCTGAGGAATCGGCAGCCATCAGTTTCTCCAACAGCTGAGAGGCTCGCCGCATTTTAAAGTAGTACATCCAGATCATGGCGATCGCAAATAGCACCAGTACGAGCATCACACTGGCATGAAACGCAGACATCCCCCAAAAAATTGCGTTTGAAGAAGTCCGAACTTGATCACTCAGATTCAATTCCTGTTTAAACCATTGCATCGCCACATTACGAGGGGCTTTTCCTTCTCGGAGTGCCTGATGTGTTGCCAGCCCGCTTTCAAAATCAGTCAGTCCTGCACGAATCATAGCAGTTGCGAGCTGCATCGCATTGAAATCCTGAATTGCAGTTTTGTCAGTCAGCTCAGCAAATCCTGTGTTCATGGCTTGCACACCAGCGACCATTCGCTCATGCGCCTTTTGCTCCAATTCTCCACGACGTTCAAACGGGAGATCCGGTAGTTGCATCAAGGAGGGGTACAGGTTTTTTGGCTTGGGAGCCCCCATTTTCTCCATCATACCATCCATCATGCCACCGCCAGGCCCTCCCATCATCCCGCCGCTTCCTGCGGGCGTGTCATTTGTTTCGGCGTTACTCTCAACGGAATTTTTCTGATTGGGATGATGTTTCGCATGTTCTTCTGGAGAGACTTGACTGTTAGCGATAGCCGGCGATGCCAATACTGTAATCACAACTAATGCCATAACTCTTCCGAGTCGTTCTGACTTAAACGGTATCCACATTAGTTTTCCCATAAAAGCGCGAGATTTTATTGAGACATGAATCTTTTGTGATTGATCTTCCGATGCCAAATTAATTTAAGATCCCTGACAAGAATCCAAAAAAAACGTACAAGATCTTGACTATTCAGATATGCAATACAGCAGGAAATTTAGAGTCGACTTTACAGTATTAGGGAATCAGTAATTGTCGTCAGCTCTGCATTTGCTGATTTGGTTGTTGCCTGAAATGCTACCAATCATCCAAAAACAATAATTGTGCTTCTAGCGGGTCCGTTTCCAGAATCGCAACGCTCGGTTTACCATAAGTCCACCCGCCTGTTTCTCCGGGATTGATCATCAACCTCCCACGCTCATCTCTACCAATCGAAGCGCGATGCGTGTGTCCGTAGATGACCACCTCGCAGTCTTCGAGTTGATTACGAACCTGGTTCCACTGATGAGTGACCAGAATTCGCCTGCCATCTTGAGTACGAATGCCCAGCGGCGGATCGCCCAATATACCGATGATTGACATGCCGTTGTGAATTCCTGTCCGGTTGCCTTCATTGTCACCAAAGCAGCCAAGTAATGGACAGTTTAATTTTCGGAGTGGCGGAACCGAAATTGTTGAGACCAAGTCACCAGCAAATACAACCAAGTCACATTTCTTCACGTTAAACAGAGCGACTGCTCGACGAAGATTATCCAAGTGGTCGTGTGCATCAGCGAAAATGCCAATCCGCATATTATTCATTCTCACGAGTTCAGAAATTGGATCACCGGAAAAAAACACTATCGGCAGATCATCGAAACTGCTTGCCTTCCCAAAATCATTGCATTCCCCGGCCGACAAGAGTTTCCCGTTGTTCCGGTGTCAATATTTTCGCAGCCTCGCCTACGGAGCGAATAAAAGCGATCCGATTCTGAACACGTAGCTGAGCAATTTGCTGAGCTTTATCTTCGATCATATTTATGTCCGGCTCCGCAGCAGCGGTCAGCTTCCACAAATCCTGCTCTGCCTCTGCAACGGCTCGTTCTGCAGTTGCGGTGGACAGCAAGGCTGCTTCTTTGATTCCATTCAGCTTCAGTTGCTGCTGAGGGGTCAAAGTAATGTGATCGGGATGATCAAGAAAAAAACTCGTTTCACCAATATGGTAAAGATGAGAAGCTCCGGGAAAACCCGGCAGTGCGCTTGGCATGGTCATTCCAGGCATTGATTTCGACATCGTCGGATTACGCCCCATCATCCCCATGCCATTTTCTGCTGACATCATTCCCATACCACCTTTTCCAGACATCATCCCCCTCCCCATAGAAGGCATCGCTTGCATGCTGGTGGCTGGGCCCATTCCCGACATGCCTTTTTGCTCACTCATCATCTCCATTCCCTTCATTGGCAGGGAATCACTTTGCGATTGCTGACTTTGGGGATACTGCGATTGATGTTGAGTATTAAGCAGTTGTTCTAGACGCCCAACCTGTTCTCGCAGCTTTTTCAACTCCAATGCCAGATCTTCACCATTTACGATATTGGGATCATTATGTTGAATTGAATTTACCCTTGGGCGTTGTTGAGCAAACGTTTCTTTGCCTGAGGATAAAACAGAACAGAGGGAACATATTACGAGGAGAACTGCTGTAAGATACCTTTTTTGAATATTCATATCTGATCCTCAGTAATGAGAGATAAGCACAGTAAATACTTTTCATGAACAAAAAAGCATAACCGATCAAGATGTTTATCCTGATGGCTATGCTCACATTCTTATCAAAAAAAAAGCAGTGATTATGGGATGTCTATTGAGACATAAAGTTAGGCAGAGGAAGTCGGGGCTTTGGCCAATTCACTCTTTAGGCGTACTTTTGTGATGATGTTTTTCTCCATGCTCGTGATCCTCAGCATGATGTTCGTGGCCTGTCATTTTCAGCAATTCGTCATGATCTTTCGCAATTTCATCAAGAGTTGTGGAGATTTTGGAAGTCATGGTTTCACAGACTGCCCCATCAATTGACTCTTTACAGCATTCGGCATGCAGCATTTTCGCATGTTCAGCTGCAGTGGCTAGTTTCAGGTCAATTTGATCGAGTTTTTTCAGAACCTGAGGATTGTCCGCATGTTCTTTTCGAACAGTTTTCATTTCATGCTGAGTGGACTCGATGAGATTGGACAACTTACCTGATTCAGATTTGGCCGTTTGAGGATCAACAGTGTGCGCCCTGCGCGAATAGTCACCAAAACCTCTTGAATAATCGCGGGCGTGATTGATATTTCGCGTGGATCTCTGATTGGCCCAGTAGCTATTCCCGGGGTGCTGACGACGTTCAGCAGTGGAACGCTTTTGGGCAGCTTGGGCTGAGGGGACATCAGCCAGAATTGATCCCATAATGAACAGAGCTACGAATCCAAGAACAAGTTTTCGCGAGGCATTGAAAGACATTCTACCGTTCCTTAACATTTGTTTTAGAGGTGGAGATGGGCTAACTGTCCCATCAAAAAGATTTTTTTGAAGCTTCACCATGTTTGATGCGTTATCATGTTGTTTACTTCACTTTATTTAATAGTTTTCTTAGATTTATTTTAAAACAGTTAGTTTCGTCAAATACACTTAGAAATATTGTAGTTTTGGAGGATTTGTCACTTGAGTCTCCCGGAAATACAAGAATGCTCAGACACCCAACAAGGCGATAAGGGAATCACTGATCCAGTTGTCCTTGAGTTATTGATTCCGGGGTGTCTCCAGGGTGACCGTCTGGCAATGCGGCAGCTTTACGATAGAAGCAGTGGAAGAATTTATGCACTCATGGTCCGCATGGTTGGGCGTCAAGATGCTGATGACTTGACGCAGCACTGTTTTCTCCGATTTTTTGAAAAATTGAACCAGTTTAATGGCCAATCCAAATTGGAGACTTGGTTTTATCGCTTGGCTGCTAATGAAGCTCTGATGCACCTGCGAAGGCGAAAATGCGACAACCATAATTCGTTTGTTTCAGAACCGGCAATCCAAAACGAAGATGCGATCATTAAGTCGGAAGAAGCCGAACTGCTCGAACAGGCTTTGCTCAGGCTTGACCCTGAACTGCGTACGATCATATCTCTCCGGGAAGAAGATAGTCTTTCTTATCGGGAAATTGCCGAAACACTGGAGATTCCAGAGGGGACGGTCGGTTCTAGATTGAACCGCGCTCGAAAAGAGCTTCACGATGAACTGCTCAGGATCGGATGGGTTTAAATCAGCTCGGCACATCAGTTGGATGTGCCGTTCGCGTCATTATCACTACCTGTGCTATATACATCACTAATGGCTATTTGTTTTTAGAGATGCTGCCTGAAGACGTGTTGCCGTTTAGTTCCGCTTCGGCCTGAAGCCAGAAGTCTGTTCCATCACAACAGGGACACCCGGCAGCTTCCCACTTTTCATACGCCAATTCACGGACTTGTTCACAGCAAGGAGTCTCATTCTCTGACGGTGGAAGTTCCGGAGTGCTATTATTTGTATCCTGTTGCTGCAGAAATTGTCTGGATGAGTTGGTCATCATACGTTCTCCTCATAAGGCGGCTAGGAAAAAAAATTCGGAAACTCCAAATGCTCACGACATGAATTTTCTCTCATCAGTATGTTATCTATGATGCACGAGACTCAAAATTCTTCAATCATCGGAAGTAAATTCCACAATAGTGTGACTTCCATTAATGACACACGGTTCGTGCTAAATGACCGTGCGCAATTATTGGACAGTTAACAAGCGATTGATCACGCGGTCGTAACACTCTTAAACTCGCCAACATCAAGTGAATGAATGGAATTAACCATTACGTAGTTCAATAAGGTGTAGGTCAGGCACTGCCTGACGACAAACAGGTCGGTAAGCACATTTTGTCAGGCAGTGCCTGACCTACGACTGTCCAATAATCGCGCACGGTTATATAGTTAGGACTTGCCTTGGTCCGATTGGCCAGACTTCAATTCTTTAATCTGTGGCTCACGCACTGCGACTACAAGCAGCGTGGTGTCATCAAAAGGAGGGCGATTTCGTCGAAAGGTGATCAGGCTATTTCGCACTCCATCAACGACAGTTGAAGCAGAAGCGATTGCGGAACTTTTCAGGATATCAACTAGTCGATGGTAGCCAAACTGGTTTTCTTCGGGATCAAATGTTTCAGTAACGCCGTCTGAGGCGATCACGATTTTTGATTGAGGTTTCAAGCAGACCGTAGTGTCCGTGTAAATCGCGTTTTCGTCGACTCCCAGGACGATTCCTCCCTCCATAAGCCGTACAACTTCACCACCTCTGTGACATAACAGGGGAGGTTCATGCCCCGCATTCGCATATGTCATCTTGCCATTGGGCAAATCCAGGACAAGTACTGCCATTGTTGCAAAGTGTCCAGGAATGATCATGTTGCTGTAGCGTTGATTGATACGGGTGAGGATCTCTCCCGGACTGATTGAAGTTTGGACTGCTTCCAACACCAGAGCTTTCATCACCGTCGCCGCCATCGCGGCTGGGACGCCGTGTCCAGTGACATCTGCCAGACATACGAGGAAACAGTCCTGAGAAAGCTGCAAAACATCAAAGTAGTCTCCCCCCACTTCCTCGGCGGGCTCATATAGATGGGCCACCTCCAATCGCTTATAAGGTTCGTAATTTGGGAGAAGGTGTTCCTGAATCCGGCGCGCCTTTTCCATCTGCACATGACGGTCTAGCTCAGCAGCGTTCAAAGAACAGATCATCAAATTGATCTGTTCTTTGAGATAGCTGAGTTCTTTGCAACTTTGGACGTTGGAAATCTGTTGCCACTCTCGGCCTTCCATTTGGTGTAAAGCAACCACAATTTGATCAATCGGCCTGGAAACCACTCGACCAAGCAGGCGGTTCACGATCCATGCGGCAACCAATCCCGCTATAAGCATCGCCGCAATCTGAAAAACTAATTCTCCTTGAGCTTCCGAAATAATAATAGAACGTCGCTCTGAAACGTAAACCTTTGTGTTCAATCGCTCAAAGGAACCAACCACTAACGATCCTGACAAGAGATTTTCTCCTCTTTGTAATCGAATCGCGTGCAGCATTTCCGGAGAAGAACGTCCATGAGATTTCGCTTGGTAGATGACGTTGTCCACTTCAACAACGACATGATGGCCCGGAGACTCTTCCAAATTCATCCATGCGCAAATATTGTCGATCAAAGACTGAATTTGACCTTGAGATGGGTCTGCAAGCGCCTGGACCGACTCGTAAATGGTTTTCGCTTCCTCATTCAGGGTAACTTGTTTTTGTTCAATTTGTTGTCGGATTCTCGATTGATAGTTCACAATCAGAAACAATCCCACGAAGATAGAAAGTACCGAATTGACGGAAATTAATAACTGGCGACTCAGCGGGAGTCCTCTCCATCTTTTTACGATCTGCATGCAAACTTCTTCGGTTGAACAGAGGAGTGTCGGGGTAAAAATGTGTTTGGGTTAGACAATCGATTCCGTCAACAGTGGAAGCAATTGCAATTTCAAACTGAAATCTAAGCCGTTGCACAGCACTATAGTGTTTACAGGATTGACTTTGGATGTCTCAAGGGAGCATTCCTTCAGTATTTCTTTCAAATTGATTCGATGCCAAGTGCAACGTCCAGGCTAAAGTTTAGAGTTAATGAATCTGTAAAGAGCGACAACGGAGCAGGTTATGAAAACACTCTCTCCAAACAAAATCCCTGACAGGGCACTAGAGTTTTTCTGCTCAAATAGTTCTGCCCCGCCTGAAGAATGTCAGTGTAGAAACATCTAAAGATGTATCCATAAAAAGTTTCACTGATGGAAGTGCGTAAGGATCTGCTGCAATTTTGCAAACGATGATGCATTCCGATGTGCCTTCGAAATCTGGCCATGACGTGATCATGGACATTAGTGATTCAAGGAGATGAATTTTCGTGTCTGTTCCTGAGGTGCAAGCCAACGAGTCGGGCCACAAGGACAGCTACGAAAAATTGCCCGAAAATCACCTCAATACAAGCGGCTAATTTGGCAGGTCTTGTTATTGGAACCTGATCTCCATAACCCAATCCAGAGAGTGTGACAAAAGAAAAATAGATTGTATCGATGATGTGAGTACCAATTGAATCCTCAGTCAGGGCCGCGATCTCAAAGGAATTGGCATCGATTATTAGCAAAGTGTCGTACAGATAAGCCCAGCCGATGCCAGCGAACAGGTACACACAAACAGCCCCGCGAATGGTATCCAGACTCACGTCATCATCATTGAGGACTGCATGCAGAATGTGATAGCTGACAAACAGAAAAAACAGCATGATAAACAGATTATGAAATATTCCGACCAGAAAGTGATTCAAGAAGGGCATGACCCAACTTAGGAGCAAAGTGGGTATCGCCAAGGCTAAACCAAAAGAGAGCAAGTCTTTGTGCCGCCTGCAAATTGTTATTACCGCAACCAGTAACAGACTGGTAAGCCCCAGGCAAAAAACAATCTTTGAGATCAAAGCTCCATCCGAAAAAGAGGCCGCAATCAACAGGACAAGCAGAGAAAGCAGTAAAAGGGAAAATCGTCCCAACAACAGTTGTTGGATTCCAATCAACTCCGAATCTGTGGATGAGGTTGAAGAGTTTTCTTGATTCATGATCTCACACATATTTCTTTTTATAAATTCTTTGCTCTACAAATTCCCAATAACAATATTTTTTACATATATCAGATATAACAGTGAGACTTAAAAATGGCGATCGATCCAATCTGCGGTATGACGATAGATGAAAATTCCGCACTCAGCCTCGAAGCTCATGGCAAAACGTTTTACTTCTGTAGTCAGCATTGCCAGCAGAAATTTGCGAATTCTTCTTATCAATCCGTACCGCACGACTGCTGCCATGGTGAGACTGATAATACGAATCAAGTGCCGTCAGATGCGACCGCTAAATACATCTGTCCGATGTGTCCCGGGGTCGCCAGTGATCAACCGGGAGATTGTCCCAAGTGCGGCATGTCGCTGGAACGCAATCCGGCTTATCGACAATCTTCCCAGCAGAAAACGATCTATACGTGTCCGATGCATCCTGAAATCGAGCAGGCGGGACCTGGGGATTGTCCAATCTGTGGCATGGATCTGGAACCAAAAACGGTCACATTAGAGACAACTGAAGACGATTCCGAACTGCGGAACATGACGCAAAGATTCTGGGTAGCCACTGCATTGTCCATTCCAATTCTGTTGCTTGCGATGCTGCCCATGGTTGGTGTTCCTGTGCATCAGTGGCTGGGCGCGACGCTGCACACTTGGCTGCAACTGCTATTGGCGACACCCACCGTACTGTGGGCGGGCTGGCCCTTCTTTGTGCGGGGCTGGAAGTCGATCATCACCTGGAATCTGAACATGTTTACGCTGATTGCGATCGGAACGGGAGCGGCCTATCTATACAGCCTCCTGGCCGTTCTATTTCCTGGCATCATTCCAGAACAGTTCAAACACGATGGGCAGGTGGAAGTCTATTTTGAAGCCGCAGCGGTCATTATCACACTTGTTCTGCTGGGGCAGGTTTTGGAGTTGCGGGCGCGGCGACGCACCAGCAGTGCAATCCGGGAACTCCTTTCACTGGCTCCGCCGACCGCTCGACTTGTTAAAGATGGTCAGGAACAGGAAGTCCCGGTCGAAGAGGTCCAGCAAGGGGATATCCTAAGAGTTCGCCCCGGTGAAAAAATTCCTGTCGATGGGCATCTGACAGAAGGAAAGAGTACGGTCAATGAGTCAATGATTACGGGCGAACCACTGGCAGTGAAGAAAAACCCGGAGGACGAAGTGATTGGAGGAACTGTCAATCAGACGGGATCCTTTCTGATGTCCGCCGATCAGGTGGGTGAAGATACGGTTCTTTCACAAATTGTGAATATGGTTGCGAATGCTCAACGGAGTCGGGCACCGATTCAGAAAGTTGCCGATAGTGTCGCCGGTTATTTTGTCCCCGCAGTCGTACTCATCGCAATCATCACCTTTTTGACCTGGGCAATTCTACAGCCAGAACAACCTGCTTTAGCATGGGCTTTGGTTAATTCCGTGGCTGTGCTGATCATCGCCTGCCCCTGTGCATTGGGACTGGCCACTCCGATGTCGATCATGGTGGGTGTGGGGCGAGGTGCTCAGTTGGGCGTATTGATCAAAGATGCCGAAGTTTTGGAAACGCTGGAGAAGATTGACACGGTGGTAGTCGACAAAACCGGAACGCTGACAGAAGGCCGACCGACTTTGACGGACTGTCTGACCACCGCACAATTCTCCGAGGAGGATGTCCTTAGTTGGGCCGCTGCAGTCGAAGAGCAGAGTGAACATCCACTGGCCCACGCGATTGTGCAGGGTGCGAAAGACCGACAGATCGAGACGCCTGCCGTAACCGAATTCGATTCAATCACGGGAGG
>TARA_R100000789_G_scaffold99626_1_pt1 | contig 23908 bp, 27 predicted proteins | sample TARA_R100000789 | Tara Oceans TARA_R100000789 (sample SAMEA2623403) | marine metagenome | biome: marine biome (ENVO:00000447); feature: mesopelagic zone (ENVO:00000213); material: "saline water (ENVO:00002010), including plankton (ENVO:xxxxxxxx)" | depth 450 m
CGAAAGCCCGCCGCCCGCTGGTGGCCCCGCTTCTCACAATCGTATCCGCCCGTACAGGCACATTTGTGGTAGGCTGTCGCTGAACAGAACGCCCGGTGTGCAGACCTGCGCGCGGCTTTTCAGGGAGAAGACCCACCATGACCCAACGGACGACAGAGGGGCGCGGTCAGCGCTACGACAGTGTGCTGGACACCATCGGCAACACGCCGGTGATCCGCCTCAACCGGATCGCGCCCGACCATGTGACGGTCTACGTCAAATTTGAGGCGTTCAATCCCGCCGGATCGGTCAAGGATCGGCTGGCGGTCAGCATCATCGAGGCGGCGGAACGCGACGGCAGCCTGAAACCCGGCCAGACGGTGGTCGAGGCCACATCGGGCAACACCGGAATCGGGCTGGCGATGGTTTGCGCCGCCAAGGGATACCCCCTTGTTGTGACCATGGCCGAGAGCTTTTCGGTCGAGCGGCGGCGTCTGATGCGCTTTTTGGGGGCCAAGGTGGTGCTGACGCCCAAAGAGCTGAAAGGCTTTGGCATGTATTCCAAGGCCAAGGAATTGGCCGAAACAAATGGCTGGTTTCTAGCCAGTCAGTTTGAAACCGCTGCCAACGCCGACATCCACGAAAACACCACCGCACGCGAAATCCTCGCCGATTTCGACGGCGACAAGCTGGATTACTTCGTGACCGGCTATGGCACCGGCGGCACGGTCACGGGCGTGGCGCGGGTGCTGCGTCAACAACGCCCGGATACAAGGATCATCCTCAGTGAACCCGGCGATGCGCAGATTGTCGGATCGGGTTATGTGAACACCCGAAACGCCGCGCACCAGCCAACCGAGGGCCATCCGAATTTTAAGCCGCATCCGATCCAGGGCTGGACCCCTGATTTCATTCCGCATGTGCTACAGGAAAGCATCGACAACGGGTTCTACGATGAATTGCTGCCCGTCGGTGGGCCGGACAGTATCGCCTGGTCACGGCGGCTGGCGGCCGAAGAGGGGATATTTACCGGCATCTCAGGCGGGGCCACCCTTGCCGCGGCAATGGACGTGGCAAAGCGCGCGCCCGAGGGATCGGTGATGCTGGTGATGCTGCCCGACACCGGAGAACGCTATCTGTCGACCCCGCTGTTCGAAGGCGTGGAAGAGGGCATGACGGAAGAGGAAATGGCGATCTCACAATCCACGCCGACGGCGCAGATGGCAAAAGACTGACACGATCGGGACAGTGCCCGGATCGAAGACGTCTGAAACCTCGTCTCGGGCAGGCAGGGGGGCGTGCCCCCCTTTTCCCATCTCGGGAGGACGGCTTAGATAGAGCCCGCCTCGACCATGAAATTGCTGGCTGAACACATGGCGCTGTCGTCAGAGGCCAGAAACAGCACCATCCGCGCCAGATAGACCGGCTCTATCAGGTCGGGCAGGCACTGGCGCTGGCGGTGTTTGTCGATGGCCTCGGGCGTGACCCACAGATCCTTTTGCCGCTCTGTCATGATCCAGCCCGGAACAACCGTGTTGACCCGGATGCTGTGGTCGCCCAGATCGCGCGCCATGGTGCGGGTCAGCCCATGTACGGCGGATTTCGCGGTGGTATAGGCCGGCATGCCGCCGCATGCCTCCCACCAGCTGTTTGACCCCATGTTGATGATTGACCCGCCGCCCGCCGCGATCATGCCGGGCGCCACCGTCTGGATGGCAAAGAACATGTGGCGGATGTTGGTCGCCATGCGTTCGTCCCAGTATTCGGGGGTGACGTCCTGCCAGTTGTGCCGGTCGTCGCGGGCGGCGTTGTTGACCAGAACGGTTGCGGGGCCAAGCCTGTCTGCCAGAGCGGCAAAGGCAGTTTGCAGGCTGTCGATGTCGCGCAGGTCGCAGTATTCAAAAGCGACCTCGCCGTCGGTGTCGGCGGCCAGTGCCTCACCGGCCTCGCGGTTGAAATCGACAAAGCCGGTGCGCGCGCCTTGCGCTGCAAAGGCGCGTACCATCTCCTCGCCGATGCCCGAGGCGCCGCCGGTGATGAAAACTGTCTTGCCCTTTAGGCTGGGATAGATCGCAAAGTCAGGCATATGTGAGCTCCTGTCGGGACGGGAAGGGCGCGTTGGCCCTGTTTGCAAACGGGTCGATCTTTGGCGACGGATAACCGCTTGGTCGGGCTACTCGGCGGCCGAGCCGGGGACTCGGCTGATCGGATACATGTCCGGGGACGACGGACAGATGTCGGCGATCCCGGAAGGGGCGGCCCATGTAGCGTCCGATGATTCAGTAGAGGATTGCAAGAGATCGTGATGCGCCGTGCCCGCGACCCACGGTCAGAACCTTGTCTTGGTTTGACTGACCGGACCAGCCGCGCCCCTGCGCCCGTCAATGGTAGACTATCTGTCCAAGAGGCGATTTGGGCAAAGACGACGCCGGAAAGGCGTTTTCGACCCTGCCGGGATAGCGCTATGGTCCGGGCAAAGCACAAGGGGGTGTCATGGCAGCGATTGCCTACATTGAAGGGCCGCGCGACGATAGGCTGGCCTATGCCAAGACCGATGGGGCGGGGCCTTGTGTGGTGTTCCTGTCCGGCTATCGGTCCGACATGGGCGGCACCAAGGCGGTGCATCTAGAGGCATGGGCGGCCGCGCAGGGGCGCGCCTTTTTGCGGTTGGACTATGCGGGGCACGGGCAGTCAGGCGGCGTGTTCGAAGACGGCTGTATCGGGGATTGGGCGGCGGACGCCGAGGCGGTGATTGCCCATGCGGCACCGGGGCCGGTGGTGCTGGTCGGATCGTCCATGGGCGGTTGGATCGCCGCGATTCTGGCCCGACGTCTGCCGCAGATCGTCGGGTTTGTCGGTATCGCCGCCGCGCCGGATTTCACAGAAGACGGGTTTTGGGCCGGGTTTTCCGAGGCTGAACGGCGGCAGGTCATGGAGGATGGGCAGCTGTTGCGGCCATCCGCCTATGAGGACCCCTACCTTGTGACCCGCAAACTGATCGAGGACGGGCGCGCACAATTGGTTTTGCGTAACCCGCTCGTGATGGGCTGGCCTGTGCGATTGTTGCAAGGAACCGAGGACGAGGCGGTCACGCGGGAAACCGCGCTGCGATTGCTGGATCACATTGACGGACCGGATGTGCGTCTGACCTTGGTCAAGGGCGCGGACCATCGGTTTTCCACCCCGGAATGTCTGGTCCAGATCGAGGCCGCATTGACCGAGGTTCTGGGGTGAGGCGGATTTTCTTCGTAACCCATGCGGATGTGATCATGGACCCGGTTGTGCCGGTGACGGACTGGCAGTTATCGGCACGCGGCACCGCGCGTCACCGGGCCTTTGCCCGCGCCTGCCCGCCAGTGGGCAGCGTGTTTTCCAGTTTCGAACGCAAGGCGATGGACGGCGCGGACATTCTGGCCGAGGCGCAGGGCCTGGTGGCACGGCGGGTGGCGTCGCTGCATGAAAATGACCGTTCTGCGACCGGCTATCTGCCGCCCGCAGAGTTCGAAGCCATGGCCGATGCTTTTTTTGCCCATCCCCGTGACAGCCAGCGCGGCTGGGAGCGGGCCATCGACGCGCAGGCGCGGGTGGTCATGACGCTACGCCGTGTGGTGGCGGAGGCCCCATCGGGCGACATTGCGGTGGTGGCGCATGGCGGGATCGGGGCGCTGTTGCGGGCGCATTTGCGGGGCGTGGGGATCGATCGATCCCATGACCAGCCGGCCGGCGGGGGCGGTGGCCATCTGATGGTCGTGTCGTTGCCGGATTGGCGATTGCTGCAGGACTGGACCCGGATAGAGGATTTCGCGGAGGCGCAGGCATGAGCGTACTGGTGTGGGGTTTGGGCGCGCTGGCCGTCGCCGGTGGGGCCTTTGCCGCGTTTGCGCCGCGGGAGCCGGTCAAAACCGATCTATGCTTTGACGCGGATCAGTTGGACGGCGGCGTCGATGCGTGGCTGGCGGCGGCAGAGGCGCGGGTGCCGGGTATCCGCGCGGGCGCGGAGAAACGGGTGCTTTGGGCAGGCGCGCCAGAGGCACGGACCGACTGGGCGGTGGTCTACATCCACGGGTTTTCCGCCGCCCCGGATGAGATCCGGCCGGTTCCGGATCTGGTGGCGCAGGGATTGGCCGCGAATCTGGTGTTCACCCGGCTCAAGGGGCATGGCCGGGATGGTCCCGCCATGGCAGAGGCCACCGTCGCGGGCTGGATGGAGGATGTCGCAGAGGCGCTGGCCATCGGGCATCGCGTCGGGCGACGGGTGCTGGTCATGGGCACCTCTACGGGGGCGACACTGGTGTCGCTGGCGCTGCACGAAAGGATGGGCGCGGATGTCGCGGGTGTTGTGCTGGTCTCTCCCAACTTCAGGGTGGCTGATCCCAAGGCGGCACTGATCACTTGGCCCGGCGCGCGCTGGTGGTTGCCGCTGTTGGCCGGACGCGAGATCGGGTTTGAGCCGCGCAGCGCGGCGCACGCGCGCCTGTGGACGACGCGTTATCCCAGTCTTGCTGTGCTGCCGATGGGGGCCGCGGTGCGTGCGGCAAGCGGACGGCGGCATGAGGATGTGACCACGCCAGCACTGTTTGTGTTCGATCCGGGGGATCAGATCGTCGACCACAGGGTCAGCCGAAAGATCGCAGCGCGCTGGGGCGGTCCGGCAGAGGTGCATACGGTCACACTGGGGCCAGAGGATGATCCCTCGCGGCATCTGGTGGCCGGTGAGGTGCTGTCGCCGCGTATGTCAGTCCCGGTGTCCGAGGTGGTGCTGGATTGGACGCGGCGTCTGTCAGTCAACGGAGGGTAACATGGACCAAAGAGTAAGCCTGATTACACTGGGGTGCCGCGACATGGCGCGCGCGCAGGCGTTTTATGAGGCGCTTGGCTGGCGTCGGGTCGAGACGCCAGACGGTATTGTGGTTTTTGACCTCGTGGGGCAGGCGCTGGGTCTGTACCCGCTAAAGGATCTGGCGCGGGATATGGGCTGTGCGGCGGGCGATCTGGGCACCGGGGCGGCCACGCTGGCCTGCAACACGCGGACCCGAGAAGAGGTGGCCGAGGTGCTAACCGCCGCAAAGGCTGTGGGAGCCAAGATCCTGAAGCCCGCGCATGATGTGTTCTGGGGTGGACACATTGGATACTTTGCCGACCCCGAAGGCCACGTCTGGGAGGTGGCCTATAACCCGTTCTCAAAGTTGGGACCGGACGGCGCGTTTCGCTGGGATGGCTATGCCTGAGGCACGGGGATGAGACGCCCGGGGTCCATGTGGTCACTTGAAACGCTAGGGCGCGTGCGCCTGTCGCGGCATTTCTGGATGCGCGAGTTTCTGTATTCGGAAATTGGAAACTTTCACGAAATCAGTAATATATCGGACGATCCTGATCTTGCACTGGAACGGGGGCGCGCCTTTGCAACCACGTTGCTGGACCCGCTGGAGGAAACTTTTGGCCGGGTTTTTGTGCGGTCGGGATATCGGTCGGCGCAGCTTAACGCCTTTGGCAATGCACGCAAACTGAACTGCGCGCGGAACGACTATCCGCTGGAGTGCCATATTTGGGATCTGCCGGACCGGCCGGTGGCGGGGGCCTCCATCGTGATCCCGTGGTTTGCGGATCGCTATGCTCAAGGCCGCGACTGGCGCGATCTGGCGTGGTGGCTGCATGACCATCTGGACTATTCGGACATTTGGTTCTTCCCCAAACTCTGCGCCTTTAACCTTGCGTGGCGACCCGTGCCGTTGCGACGGATCGATAGCTACATTGCGCCGAAAGGAACACTGTTGAAGGCAGGGGCCGACCCGGCAGAGACACGCGACCAGCGCGCGGCGCGCTACGCCGATTTCCCTCCCTTTCGGGGGATCGCCCTCCCGGCCTGAGCGGTGCTGGACACCCGCAAAGCGGAGGGCTAGCTTGCGGCTGATACAACCACAGAGTGAGGTTCCCAAGCGTTGACCCGTCGAGAGTGCACCCCCCAAGACCCTGACCGGGACGCCCGGTGATGGACGGTTTCGATCCCGAAGCCCGCGATTTCCCTGATTTCCTACTGGCAGCCACCAGCGACATCTGGGAGGGACGCGGCCTCACGTCACGGGTGCAGGCGCACTATCATCCAGAGGTCATCCTGCGCGGGGCCGAGGGCATCCAGTTCGGCGCGCGCGCCTTGGCAGAGGATGCCATGGCGACGCTGGTCAGTCTGCCGGACCGGCAGTTGCTGGGCGAGGATGTGATCTGGTCCGGTCATGCGCGGGTAGGGATGTTGGGCTCTCAGCGGATCCTGACGCGGGCGACCCATACCGGGGACGGGGCGCTGGGGCCTGCTACGGGGCGGACGCTGTTGTACCGTGAGATTGTCGACAGCTACGCCAAGCGCGATCAGATCAGCGATGTCTGGCGGGTGACGGACACCGGCGCGGTGCTACGCCAGCTGGGACAGACGGCAGAGGAATGGGCGCGCGCCCATCTGCCCGATCTTGATCCCGACAGCCAGCCCTTTACCCCCCGTGTCGATGTTACGGGGCCGTACACCGGATTGGGCAACACAGATCAGTGGGGCGAGGGGTTTGCCACCCTTGTGACCCGGATGATGGAGGGCGACCTGTCGGTGATCCCCGACCAGTATGACCGCGCCTGCCACTTGTTTTATCCCGGCGGGGTAGAGGCACATGGCGTTGAGGCAGCAGACCGGTTCTGGCTGGGCCTGCGGGCGGCGATGCCCTCTGCCCGGTTTGAGGTACACCACCGCATCGGCATGGAAGAGCCGCTGATGCCCGCGCGTGCCGCGCTGCGCTGGTCCCTGAAGGGCCGTCACGAAGGGTGGGGCGCGTTTGGTCGGCCCTCTGGTGCGGATCTGTACGTTATGGGGATCAGCCACGCAGAGTTTGGCCCGCGGGGACTGCGCCGCGAATGGACCCTGTATGATGAGGCCGCCGTCTGGACACAGATCGTGGCGCAGACGGGATGAGCAACTGGGAGGTCTATCAGCGGCAGGCCGAGGCCTATGCCGCATCGCGCAACACCTCCCTGTTTGAACGTCCCTGGCTGGACCGTGTTCTAGCGGATGTGCCTAAGGGCGGCGCAGTGCTGGATCTTGGCTGTGGCGCGGGTGCGCCGATTGGCGTGTTCCTGTCTGACGCGGAATATGATGTGACTGGGGTGGACTATGCGCCCGCCATGTTGGCGCTGTATGCCCAACGACTGCCGAAGGCGCGGGTGATCGAGGCGGACATGCGGTCGCTGTCGCTGGATCGGCAGTTTGATGCGATCATCGGCTGGGGCAGCTTCTTTCACCTGACCCAAGAGGCGCAGCGCGCCGCATTGCCGACAATCGCGGGGCATCTGGCCCCGGGGGGACGTCTGCTGTTGACGGTTGGTCCGGGGGCCGGAGAGGTCTGGGGCACTGTCGCCGGAGAGCGTGTTTTTCACGCCTCCCTGTCGCCTGAAGACTACGCCGAGATCCTGACAACCGCAGGTGCCCCGGTAGAGGCGTTTGTGCCCGAAGATCCCGAGGCCCACGGCCACACGCTGTTGATGGCCCGTCGTGCAGTCTGATCTGCCGCGATTCTTTGGATAACCCTTTGTTTGTGTTCGTTCTCGAAAGACGGGCAGGGCGTACAGAAATTCCGTCTAAGTGTATGACAAAAAACAAACCTGGATCTTCTGGGCCCGGCGTTGATCAGTGGCACAGGATGTGAGGCGTTTGTGCCGAATTATTGGGGCTAGGCAATCGATCAAATGCGTGCGGCGGCGTCTATGGCTGTGGCCATGGCCGGAACCTTGGCGCTTTTGGCAGAGACATGTGTCGGCAATTTCAATGTGCGACCGAGGGATTCGCTGTTGGCGATTGCCGATACGCATTTCCGGGATGCCAGCCAGTGGACGCTGATCTTTTGCGCCAATGAGATCAGGCTAAGGTCGGGCGTGTTTCAGGACTCACCCGGCGATGTGCTGAACTTGCCCTGTCAGGAGGGCGGATGCGCGCGCCGACGCCACTCCGCTGCGGCAGGGGCCGGAACATACCGAGATGATCCGGATAACCGGATCAAACTATGCGCCGTTCACTGTCCAAGAATGGCCAGGGCAGGGTTCGGGTTTTGCCTATGACAGCGACGCGGATGTGATCGGCAAGAGGCTGTGTCGACCAAAGGGCTAATTCACCCGTGAACTGGACCGTCCGGGGCGTGAGTGGCTGAGCCGGGGCTTGATCACACTGGTGCAGGCGGACGATCCGCAGGCGTGCTATTCGCGAATAGATGGTGGGACGGGTGGATGCGGTGACCGTCAACGTGTTTCTGGGACCGGATCAAGACCAACTGACGGCTTGCCGAGGACGACAGAGCCCGGAACGACAGACGGCGCTCGATCCGGCCTTTGGCCGGAACATCGCCCCGCCCGCCGTCCCCGGCCGCTGCGCCCACTTTCGCCTGTCGCGCCATCTGTTAGGGTGCCGCCAGACAGCAGCGGTGTGCGGAGTGAGCGAAGTGGCAGGCAAAGTGGTTGTCGGGTCTTGGATTGTCCGATCGCATGACTGAAACGGTTGTCTTTCTGCCAGATCAGATGTGCGATGCCCGCTTGTTTGGCCCGCAAATCGCCGATCTGTCGCGCGATCAGGCGGTGATGACCGCGCCAATCACCCTAGGTGACCGCATCGAGGAAATCGCCTCATCCTTGCTGGACCTGGCGCCGACGCGGTTTGCGCTGGTCGGGCACGGGATGGGCGGAATTGTCGCGATGGAGGTCTACCGCCGCGCGCCCGAGCGGGTGACACGGCTTGCGCTGGTCGGTACGACGCCGCTGGCCGAGACGCCGCAGGTGGCGGCCTTACGCGATCCGCAGATGATACGCGCCCGCGCGGGGCGTTTCGAAGAAGTGCTGGCCGAAACCTTTGCGCAAGGTGATCTTGCACCCGGACCGCATCGGCGTGAGGTTCTGGCGCTGGTTTTGGACATGGCGCGCGGATTGGGCACAGAGGTCTTTGTCCGCCAGTCGCGTGCCCTGCAACGGCGGCGCGACCAGCAGGGCACCCTGCGGCGGATCAACGTGCCGACGCTGATCCTGTGCGGCGCGGTCGACACGTTGTATCCGGTCAAGCGCCACAGCTTCATGGCCGAGATGATCCCCAAGGCGGACCTGCGGGTGATCGACGACGCGGGCCGCATGCCGACGCTGGAACAGCCCGAGGCGGTGACGCTGGCCCTGCGCGACTGGCTGGCGCAACCCTTGCTCTTGCGCTGACCCGGGCCATTGCCTAAGGGACACGGGCGCGGAGGGCCGGACGGCCGCTTGTGGAGACATGAGAGGAAAGTCCGGACTCACCAAAGCACCGGTGCCGGGTAACGCCCGGGCAGGGCAACCTGACGGAAAGCGCCACAGAAAACAGACCGCCCGTTCGTTCGCGTTCGGGAAAGGGTGAAAAGGTGGGGTAAGAGCCCACCGGGGGGCTGGCAACAGCGCCCGCTTGGCAAGCCCCACCGGGGAGCAATGCCGAATAGGGATCACGCGCACCTTCGGGTGCAGGGCCGCTTTGGCCTTGGTGATCCGGGTTGGCAGCTAGAGCCGCGTGGCAACGCGCGGTCCAGAGGAATGGTCGTCTGAGGGCCGGGAAACCGGCCCAAGAACAGAATCCGGCTTACAGGCCCTCCGCGCAAATTCAGGCCCCGAACGGAGTCTGCCCGGCCTTGGTCAAGAAGTGGTTGACTCGGGGCGTCCAAGAGGTAAAAGGCGGGCTTCATACGGATTTCACGCGCGGGCTCCCGCGTGTTGCAGGAGAAGACCCATGGCGAAGCCGACCACAATCAAGATCCGCCTGAACTCCACCGCGGGCACGGGCCACTTTTATGTGACCAAGAAGAACGCTCGGACCATGACCGAGAAGATGTCCATCAAAAAGTACGACCCCGTCGTGCGAAAGCATGTGGAATACAAAGAAGGTAAGATCAAGTAAGCCATTACGGCTGAACGCGTTTTCGGGGCCGTGCAGGATTGATCCTGCACGGCTCTTTGCGTTTTTCTGCGGGTGACTGAGACGATGACTGGGCCGATTACGACTCGGGCGCTGCGCGCGCCGGAGGAGGCTTCGCACGGAAGGAGACGGTCTTCGGGCGCAGACGGCGGACATTTCAGGCACCCACTTGACCGCCAGTGACATCAGTCCCCGGTGCCTGTGCGTCGCCGCTGTTTCAGCGAGTTAACACGGTGCGGTAGGTCTTGCTACTCGGGCAGGGGGTCCGCAGGCGCGCCATTAAGATGTGTCCAACGACGCTCATCGCTGGTGCGTTCAATCAAATGTACACGGTCCTCACCGGGATAGTGGACACGGTCGCGTGGGGCGCGTGTGCCCATCACCAAAATCCGCGCCGGTGCGTCCGAGCGATTGACAAAGCTGTGCGCGGTTTCCGTTCCGGCAACGAAGGTCGCGGCGGACCCGGCAGAGATCACCTCTTCGTGGTCGCCTTCGATCAGGGTCAGGGTCCCCTCCAGCACATAGACCATCTCATCCTCCGATTCGTGCCAGTGGGGGTAGGACGAACTGGCACCGGGCGACAGGATCTCCACCCGCGCGCCAAATTGCGTCAGGCTGCCCGAGTCGCTGAACAAGAGTGATTCATAGCGTCCCAGCGTCCCATCGCCGGATTTTCGCTGCACGGTATCTTCGGTAATGATCGGCATGTTGTCTCCCACGGCCCCCCAAGGCCCAACACGAAAAAAGGGCCGGTCAAACGACCGGCCCTTTCCCTATAGCACGAAAATTGCTTTGCGTTACTCTGACTGACCCATGAACATCAGCAGAAACTGGAACATGTTCAGAAAGCTGATGTAAAGGCTCAGCGCGCCGTCATAGGCGGCCTTGTCCAGCCATTCCTGATCGCCGTGTGCCGCGTGTGCCACATAGGTGTTTTTGATGTCCTGCGTGTAGAAGGCGGTGAGGCCGGCAAAGATCAGCACACCGATCGCCGAAATCGCCATCATCATGATGCCAGACTGCAGGAACAGGTTGATAATCATCGCCACCAACAGGCCGATGACGCCCATCATCAGGAAAGTGCCCATGCCACTGAGGTCACGCTTGGTGGCGTACCCGTAAAGCGACAGGCCAGCAAAGGCGATTGCCGTCACCAGAAAGGTCTGAACGATGGAAAACGACGTAAAGACCAGAAAGATCGAGCTCATCGAGACGCCCATAGCCGCAGCAAAGGCGAAGAAGCCCAGCTGCACCGTGGCCGCAGAGCCGCGCCGCATCAAAGCGCCCCAGCCAAAGAGGATAAAGGCCAGCGGGGCAAACATGACTACCCATTTCAACGGCGTGGTATACAGCAACTCACCCAGACCGGTGAGGAACTGTCCGTCGCGCAAGGCAACTGTCGCGCCAGACGGGTCCGACGTTACGGCCAGACCCGCAATCGCCCAAGCCGCGGCGGCGGTGATCAGCATGCCCACGGACATAGTGCCGTAGACCTTGTTCATGTGGGCGCGCAGCCCCTCGTCAATCTGAGCAGTGCGTGCGCCGGAGACGCCAGCTGCCCGGACCGTTTGATAATCTGCCATTTAAGCCTCCGAATAATCCCTGATGGTCCCTCGGACGTCGCTCGCGCGCGCCCGGAGTTGTGTTAGATATTGGCGGAACGGGGCCGATTTTCAAGAACTTCAGGTCCATTTGGCAGCAATAGTTGTGCGTTATTGTCACCAATGGTGTTCTGGCTCTATCCAATGCGCCGGCGCGTCCCAGCGTGGCTGGTCTTCTGGGCGTGCTTTTGCCGGGGCGCCAACGCGCGAAGGGACCAGGTCGACCCGCATTTTGCTGCCCAGACGGAACAGGAATGCGGGAAATAGCGGGTCTGAGGTGCGGATCATGATGGGTTCCTTCACAAAGGTTGATGGTTTGTCTCTGTGCCATGTTCGACATTGATCAATGTGGCGATCCGTGGTTGATTTGGAAAACGAATGTATGTGACGAAACCCATCACGAGGAGTGATGTATGCGGAATCTGGATCTGACCACGCTGCGCTCTTTTGCGGCGGTGGCGCAGTCGGGCGGGGTGACACGGGCGGCGGGCTTTCTCAACCTGACGCAATCGGCGGTCTCGATGCAGATCAAGCGGCTGGAAGAGATGCTGGATCAACAATTGCTTGACCGCACTGGGCGCGGCGTGACGCTGACCCCGGCGGGGGCGCAGCTGCTGACCTATGCGCAAAAGATGGTTGAGTTGAACGATGAGGCCTATGGGCGGCTGACCGACAAGGGGTGGGAGGGCGAAATCCGTCTCGGTGTTCCGGTGGACATCGTCTATCCGGCGATTCCGCAGGTGTTGCAGCGCATGGGGCGCACCCATCCGCGGGTCAAGATCCAGTTGGTCAGCTCATTCACACGGGTGTTGAAGGCGCAGTTTGCCCGTGGCGAAATGGATGTGATCATGACTACGGAAACCGGGGTGGAGGCCGGGGGTGAGACACTGCTGGAGGTGCCGATGCGTTGGTTCGGGGCACCGAACGGGCAGGCCGTGCGGCAGCGGCCCTTGCGCATCGCCTTTGCCCGGACCTGCGGGTTTCGCGAAGAAACCATGCGCAGATTGGACGCGGCGGGGTTGGACTGGGAGTTGGCGGTGGATTCGGACAGCGAAACCACCATCGACGCCACTGTCAGCGCCGATTTGGCGGTGACTGCGCGGCTAGAGGGACACTCCGCCTCTTATCTGATCCCCATTGATGGCTGTGGGCTGCCGGAACTCGGGATGCAGAAAATCAACCTATATGTCGGTAGCGGTCAGCCTGCCATCACCCACGCGCTGAGCGATGAGATCCGGCAGAGCATGTCCGCGCTGGCCTGACAGTCACACGCCCACGTCGGGGCCGTGGCACAGCATCGGCTTGTCGTCTTGCAGGGCCTCATACAGCACTGTGCTGGCGGGGTCGTTTTCAAACACTGCGCGCAGCCCGGACCCTTCTTTGAAAAAGCTCCAGCATTGCGGATCGGGATTGTCCTCATAGACAAAGCAGATCTGGCTGGCTTCTTCATACCAGAAACCCTCCTTGCATTTTCCGTCCAGAAAGGACCAGGTCACTTGCCGGTCAGGCAGGTATTTCTCGACCCCGTATGCCTCTCCGTTGAGGCCGAAATACAGGGTCTTTCCGGTCACATAGCGTTCAAATTCAGAGGCCGACATCGGCTCTGCCGCCAGCGCGGGCAGAGCGGTCAGGCAGGACAGGGCAAGGGCGAAAATGTGTTTCATACGGCACAAATTGCCAGAATGCGGCTGCGCCCGGAAGTGGGGTATTCATGAATGGTTAACCGTAAGCGGGCTCTGGCCGGTACCGCGCCTCCGCCCATTTACGGGCGCGTGGGTCCATGATCCTGCGCCAAAGCGGCGGGATCAGGGCGATGACCGCCATGGTGGGCAGGGAATAGGGCAGGATTGGCATGGTTTGGCGTTCAATCTCCAGCCCCGGATAGGGCTGTCCGGGGCGAACATGGTGATCGGAATGGCGCGGCGCATTGAGCATCAGGGCAGAGGTGAAACTGTGCGGCGCGTTCCAGCTATGCTGTGGGCCAACCGGCTCTGCCTTGCCGGGGGCGATTTCGCGACGCTGCAACCCGTAGTGCTGGACATAGTCGGACAACAACAGTTGCGCCTGCGCATAGGCCGATATGGCAATCAGGGCCACCACACCTTTGAGGCCGGCCAGCATCAGGGCAAGGGTAAGAGACGCAGTCGCGCCAAACAGATAGCCCACATAGGGATGCAGCCCGGCCCCCCGGCGCAGCCGCGATTCGGCGCGGTAGCCTGCGCGAAAGGCCCCAACCCATGCCCGCAGGGCAAAGGCATAAAAGCTTTCCCCGGGACGCGCAGAATTTGGATCGCGGGGGGTCGCGGCGTGAACATGGTGTACCCGCACATGGGCCGAGGCATGATGCCCGAACAGGATAGAGGCATAGACTGCGACACCCAGCCGCCGCAGGCTACGGGATCCGCGATGGATCAACTCATGCGCATTAGAGTTGCCTACTTGGCCGATGAACAGTGAAAGAGCAATAAAAGTCAAAGCCTTGTCCAGCGAAGTTGCATCACCTTGCGCCAGAAACCAGACGCCGCCGAACAATAGAGGAAAATGCACCAGCGCAAGTGTGACGGCCAACCCATCTCCTGCGGGAAACTCTTGCCCCGGATGATCCGGGGCGGCGAGGGCCGACAACCGGTCCATGAACCAGGCGAACAGGGTTACATAGGCCAGCGCAAGCGCGGGGAACGGCGCGCCGATCAAAATTGCCGCGGCGAGAAGTAAGATTAGTCCATGCGTAGCCAAGATAAACCGTTGCATGAATGCTCCCATATGGCCCGGAGTTTAACATATCGGAACTTTCCGTTCCTGATGCGACGAAACCGGGCGTTTTTCTAGGCGCGGCGACGCGGGAATGTGTCGCTTTTCGGTCTCTGCGCCCGGCGGAACGGATATATGCTGCGCCACAGGCAAGGGAGTTATTCATGGCACTCGACGAACGCAAAGGCGTCTGGAAATCCGGCAAGGGCAAGGGGCGGGTCACGCCCAAGGGCCGCCAGGTCGAGGATCAGGCCTGGGAAGAGGTCAAGGCGCTGCTGGGCGAACGGGCGCGCGACCGCGATCAACTGATCGAATTCCTGCATTTGATTCAGGACGCTTACGGTCACCTGTCCGCCGCGCATCTGCGGGCCTTGGCCGAAGAGATGCGTCTTTCGATGGCCGAAGTCTATGAAGTCGCCAGCTTTTACGCCCATTTCGACATCGTCAAAGAGGGGGACACCCCGCCGCCCGCCTTGACCATCCGTGTCTGCGACTCACTCTCGTGTGAGCTGGCTGGGTCCGAACAACTGCGCGCCGCACTGGAAGAGGGCATGGACCCGGCGGAGGTCCGTGTTGTGCGCGCACCGTGCATGGGGCGCTGCGATACCGCACCGGTGCTGGAACTGGGCCACAACCACATCGACCATGCCACCGTGGACAAGGTGCGCGCCGCGGTCGCTGCCGGTGATACGCACGCACATATACCGGAATATCAAGGGTTTGACGCCTACTCCTCAGATGGTGGCTATGCCGTCTTGAAAGACCTGCGGGCAAATGGCGACTGGGAGGTTGTGCAGGAAACTGTGCTGTCCTCTGGCCTGCGCGGGTTGGGCGGCGCGGGCTTTCCGTCGGGGCGCAAATGGGGCTTTGTCCGCGCCAACCCCGGACCGCGCTATCTGGCGGTAAATGGCGACGAAGGAGAGCCGGGAACCTTCAAAGATCGCTTTCACTTGGAGCGGGAACCTCATGTTTTTCTTGAGGGAATGTTGATCGCCGCATGGGCGGTAGAAGCAGATCGCTGCTACATTTACATGCGCGACGAATACCCGGCCCTGCTGGAGATCCTGCGCATTGAAATTGCCAAGATCGAAGCGGCGGGCGTTGTCGAAAAAGGCTATATCGATCTGCGGCGCGGCGCCGGTGCCTATATCTGCGGCGAAGAGAGCGCGATGATCGAATCGATTGAGGGCAAGCGCGGTATGCCTCGCCATCGGCCGCCTTTTGTTGCGCAGGTTGGTCTGTTTGACCGTCCGACGCTGGTCCACAATATCGAGACGCTGTTCTGGGTTGCCAAGATCTGCCGCGAAGGGCCAGAAATCCTGTCTGGAGTGGAAAAGAACGGCCGCAAAGGGCTGCGGTCCTACTCCGTATCCGGTCGCGTGGCGCAGCCGGGTGTGCACCTCTTGCCAGCCGGGTCGACCATCCTTGACGTGATCGAGGCGGCGGGCGGCATGGCCGAGGGGCACACCTTCAAAGCCTATCAGCCGGGCGGACCGTCATCTGGCCTGTTGCCCGCGTCCATGGACGACATCCCACTGGATTTCGATACATTACAACCGCACGGCACCTTCATCGGATCGGCGGCGGTTGTCGTGTTGTCCGACAAGGACAGCGCCCGCGATGCCGCACTGAATATGTTGCGATTCTTTGAGGACGAAAGCTGTGGCCAGTGCACGCCGTGCCGCGTGGGCTGTGAAAAAGCGGTCAAGCTGATGAGCGCCGAACGCTGGAACCAGCCGTTGCTTGAGGAACTTTGCGTGGCCATGGCGGATGCCTCGATTTGCGGGTTGGGGCAGGCGGCGCCAAACCCGATCCGCATGACCATCAAGCATTTCCCGGATGAGGTCTGATCCAGGCATCAGATTGTTTTTTGTCTAGAAAACTTGTCCACAGCCCCTTGTGGACAAGTTTTTGGCTGGATTTGGTCAAGCAAAACACTCTGCGTGAGGCGTGGTAGGCGCGATGTTGTCGGCCGCTGGCCCTTCCTTTGCTGCAAGCTGCCTTCCATTGCAGGCTCAGGCGTATTAGGTGGAGGAAACCGCAGCATCAGGCGACCCTCATGTCCTTTTTCGGCAAGCTCAAGAACCGGTTGATGAAATCCTCGTCCAAACTGGACGAGGGACTCGACGCTATTGTTCAGGACGGGGGCGCGGACGCCGCTTCGGAGGTCGAGGCCGCGACGAACCAGTCCCCGCCTCCATCTCCCCCGGCATCCCAGGCCCCTCCGGCATCTGACAGACCGCCGGAACAGGCAAAGTCGGTGGCAAGCCCTCAGGAACTGTCGCATGCCCCTCACCCCGCTGAGCCCCCGAAAGCCGAGCCTGCGAAACCGCAAGGTGGTCTGCTTGGGCGGCTGCTGGGGCGTCAGGCCGAAAGCGCGCCAGTGGCGCGTCGGGTGCTGGACGATGACATGTTGGAACAACTCGAGGAACTTCTGATTGCCTCGGACATGGGCGTGGACACGGCTTTGCGCGTGACCGCCAACATCGCCGAAGGTCGGTTTGGCAAGCGGCTGTCGGTCATCGAAATCAAGCAAGCGCTTGCCGCCGAGATTGCCCGCGTGATGGACCCGGTCGCGCGTCCGCTGCCTTTGTATTCAAAGAAGCCGCAGGTTGTGCTTGTTGTCGGGGTGAACGGGTCGGGCAAGACCACGACCATCGGCAAGCTGGCCAGCCAGTTCAAGGCGGCGGGCAAGAAGGTGGTCATTGCTGCGGGCGACACATTCCGCGCCGCTGCGGTCGAGCAGTTGCAGGTCTGGGGCGAACGCGCAGGCGTGCCGGTCCTGACCGCGCCCGAAGGCAGTGACCCGGCCAGTCTGGCGTTCGATGCCATGACCAAGGCGCAGGCCGAGGGCGCTGACCTGCTGCTGATTGATACCGCCGGTCGGTTGCAGAACCGCGCCGACCTGATGGAAGAACTGTCCAAAATCGTCCGCGTGATCCGTAAGAAAGACCCCGACGCCCCGCACAACACCTTGCTGGTGTTGGACGCGACCACCGGACAAAATGCGCTCAGTCAGGTCGAGACGTTTCGCAAGCTGGCCGATGTCACGGGTCTGGTGATGACAAAGCTGGACGGCACGGCGCGCGGTGGTGTGCTGGTGGCGCTGGCGGACAAGTTTGGTCTGCCGATCCACGCCATCGGTGTGGGGGAGCAGATCGACGATCTTGCGCCCTTTGACCCTGAGGAATTTGCCGCCGCCCTCACCGGGCTGGCCGTGGAATGAGCAGTCTAGCGACCGCGCGCCAGCACTTCGACCCATTTGAGCAGGGCCAGAACCATGACAACCATCGCGGTTGCCATTGCAGCCAAGGTGATACGACCGGCACCGCAGCCCAGCCCCACGGCACCGGCAAGCCAGAGCGAGGCGCCGGTGGTGATGTTGCGCACCTCGCCCTGCGCGGTAACGATCAGGCCGGCGGCCAAAAAGGCAACGCCTGCGGTCACCGCCTCGATCATGCGCAGGGGGTCATTGCGTTGTTGACCGGCGTCGCCAAAGCTCAGCGCGCTCAACTCTTGCCCGATGATGACAAAAAGGCAGGCGGCCACGGCCACCAGAATATGCGTCCGCAACCCGGCAGGTTTGCTGCGCCACTCCCGTTCGATGCCGATCACCGCGCCCAGAAGAAGCGCGCAACTCAGCCGGAAGAATGCGGCCCAGGCCGGGACAGCGGAAAAGTCGCCTTGGATTTCATTCAACAGGCTTTCAAACATCACAGACTCTTTCAGCGGCTCACAAGGTCAACGTGCTGGGGAAAGCCGGGTTCCCTGTCGGATGTGCCCCGGTGAGCGATTGGCTGATCACACTTGAAGGCACCGAAGCAGGACATCAGGCGGCGCTGATGCTGGCCCTGCTGGCGGCCTTTTTGCACGCGGTCTTTGGCGCGCTGCAAAAAGGACGGCACGATCCATGGGTGTCGCGCGTGGCGATCGACGGATGGCTGGTCGTGCTGACCTTTCCGATGATTTTTCTGGTGCCCTGGCCGGAACCACATATGTGGCCGCTTTTTGCGGGCATGGTTGTGATCCACTTTGGCTACAAATACCTGCAAGCCATGGCGTATATGAGGGGGGCTTACACGGTGGTCTACCCGGTGGTGCGTGGCACCGGACCCTTGTTTGCCGTCATCGGTGCCTGGCTGATCTTCGGCGAGACATTTACCGCTGTGCAGTGGATGGGCTTGGGCGTTTTGCTGGCGGGTATCTTTGGCCTGGCGGTCTACAACCTGATCTTTTTGCAGACCGCGCGCGAGACTCTGGTCCCGGCACTGGGATACGCGCTGGCGACGGGTCTGTTTGTGGCGTTCTACACCACCTATGACGCTTATGGCATCCGGGCGACGGCGAACCCGTTCACCTTTCTGGCGTGGTTCTTTTTCCTCGCCTCGCTGGACTTTCCTCTGATGATGCTGGTGACGCCGATGCGGCAGCGACTGGCAGGTGTGCCGCTGAAACCGCTGCTGACGCGGGGGTTGGCCGGGGCTCTGATTGCCTATGGCAGCTTTGGGTCGGTGATGCTGGCCACCCGGCTGGATAAGGTTGGCGAGGCGGCGGTGCTGCGTGAGACCTCGACAGTGTTTGCTGCTGTCATCGGCTGGTTGGTGCTGCGGGAAACGGTGGGACCACGGCGGATTGCGCTGATGACCCTGATCGCGGCGGGGGCGGTGATTGTTGAGCTTGGTGGCTGAAGCCCCTAAGGGAGGCTGAAACAGGATGGAGACGCGCGGCATGGAAAAACGGCAGGTCAACCCGATGGTCAAGACGGCGCTGGAGTTCGGCCCGATCCTGGCGTTCTTCGTGGCTTACTTGTGGCTCAAGGACCGAACTTTTGTCATCGGGGGCACCGAGTACGAGGGGTTCATTGTGGTCACGGCGGGGTTCATCCCGGTCTTTCTGCTGGCCATGGGCGCGCTATGGTGGCTGACCGGACATCTGAGCCGGATGCAGTTGGTCACAGCGGTGTTGATCGTGGTTTTCGGCGGGTTGAGCGTCTGGTTGAACGACGACCGCTTTTTCAAGATGAAGCCGACGCTGATCTATCTGCTGTTCGGTGGTGCCTTGGCTATCGGACTGATGCGCGGTGAAAGCTGGCTGCAATTGGTGATGGAGGGGTTGATCCCGCTCAAGCATGAGGGCTGGATGATCCTGACGCGGCGGGTGATGGTGCTGTTCTTGAGCCTTGCGGTTCTGAACGAAGTGATCTGGCGCACCATGAGCACGGACACATGGGTTTATTTCAAGACTTTCGGGCTGACAGCGGCGGTGTTCCTGTTTTTTCTGTTTCAGGGTGGGCTGTTCAAGGAACACGGCAGCGAGGAAACGGACAGCGAGTGAAGCTGGACAGGTTACCTCGTTGATGTGGGGCGGGGCGTCGTACGGGACTCGTTGCGGCCCTACGGGTCGCAACATCGCCCGCCCGCCGACCCAGTGGGCACGCCTGACGGCGCGTTTGCCGCTTCGCCATCCACCCGTGAACGGGCTGGCGGCGTTAACTGCCCCGGTCAATCCGTGTGCTGAGGTGGATCAGGCTTTCTGAGGCTTTGACGCCTTTGGCCTCACCGATGGTGTCCAGTGTGTGATCAAGCGCCTCTGTCGTGTCGGCGCTGAGCGTCGCGATCATGTCAAATCGGCCAGATGTGGTGTGGACGGTTTCGACAGCTGTCAGCGACTTCAGGCGCGACAGCACGGCGGCGGTGGCGCGCGGTTCAACAGAAATCAGCACCGTGGCGCGCAGGGCCGGGTGCAGGCCGGGCCCACGTTTCAGGGTGTAGCCAGCGATAGCGCCCTGTGCCTCCAGCCGGTCCAGCCGCGCTTGAACGGTCGTGCGCGCCAGACCAAGACGGCGCGCCAAATCGGCCACTGGCAGGCGGGCGTTTTCTGACAAGCTTGCGATTAGGGCGCGATCTGTTTCGTCTATTTGCATGGTTGTCTTGTCTTTTCGCCCGGTCTGCCAATGTCTTTTGTCCAGTTTGACGGGTGAAACCGCCCGTATCAAGCCTCAGACTATGAGGGTTGGCGAACAGGAGGCAGCAACATGGCGCTACAGCAGGCATTTCAACGCGATCCCGCGCTTTGGTTGGCGCGCATGTGTCCCGATGAGCCGGTCTTTTTCTACGATCCGGCACGGTTGCGGGCCACGGCGGCGCTTTTCATGGACCACTTTCCCGGTGAAGTGACCTACGCGGTCAAGTCCAATCCCGATCCGGTGGTTTTGGACGGGTTGGTGGCGGCGGGAATGGCGGCGTTTGACGTGGCCTCCCCCGAAGAGATGGAACAGGTGCGGCGGGCGGCACCGCAGGCGCGGTTGCATTACCACAACCCGATCCGGTCGAATGCAGAGATCGCGGCGGCCCGGCGCTATGGGATCACATCGTGGTCGGTTGACCGGATATCAGAACTGGACAAGTTGGGACCGTTAAACGGCGCGGAAATCGCTGTTCGGCTGAAGTTGCCAGTTGCCGGGGCGGCTTATGATTTCGGGTCGAAATTCGGGGCGGGACCGGAGGAATCCGGCGCGCTGTTGCGTGCGGTGGTTGCGCGCGGTGGGGTGCCGTCGCTGACCTTTCATCCCGGAACCCAATGTCGCGAGCCGCAAGCCTGGCAGAGCTATATTCGTGCGGCAGCAGAGATTTCCGGTGCGGCGGGCGTTCGACTGCACCGTCTGAACGTCGGCGGAGGATTTCCGGCCTATCGTGAGGATCCAGCCCCGGATTTGCCAGCGCTGTTTGCCGCCATCGACGGCGCGGTGGACGGATCCTTTGGCACGAAGCGTCCGGCACTGGTCTGTGAGCCGGGGCGCGCGATGGTGGCAGAGGCGTTTGACCTCGCGCTGCGGATCAAGGCGCGGGACGGTGACACGGTTTTTTTGAATGACGGGGTTTATGGCGCATTGGGAGAGTGGCGCGATATGCGGCCGTCTACCCGGGTGACGGTGCTTAAGCCCGATGGAACTCTGCGCGCCGGGGCCGCCCGTCCCATGACGGTTTTTGGCCCAACCTGCGATAGCCTTGACCGGCTGGCGGACAAGGTATCCCTGCCAGAGGGGGTGCAAGAAGAGGACTATCTACTCCTCCACGGCTGTGGGGCCTATTCGACGGCGCTTGCAACGAAATTCAACGGTTATGGTGCTCGGCGGATAGTGACCTTGGTCCGATCGGGTCCGATTGCCTGAAAGTCGACCTATGGAGACGATTGCGGGCGGATCAGAAGGCTGCGCCTCTGGACACCCGCGTCATGACGACTAATGTCCCGCGAAACACCATTCAGCGCGAGGGAGAGTCCCATGGACAAGTTCGGCAAGAGCCAGCCGGTGACGCGGGTCGAAGACGTCCGGTTTTTGACCGGACATGGCCGCTATGTTGATGATATTGCACCAGACGGATCGTTGCGCGCTTATGTGTTCCGCTCGCCGGTGGCCCATGCCCGGATCACCACGCTGGACGTGAGCGATGCGCGTACCGCGGAGGGGGTGCATCTGGTCGTGACAGCGGCGGATATGGTGGCCGCCGGGATCGACATCAGTATGGCGTCTACATTGGCCGGCAACCGTGACGGCACGAAAGGGGCCAACCCCAAGCGCCCGGTGCTGGCCGAGGACCGTGTGCGCTATGTCGGCGAACCCGTGGCCGTGGTCATCGCAGAGACGTTGGAGCAGGCGCGCGACGCGGCAGAGATGATTGAGTTCGACTATGACGAATTGCCGGTAGCCATGGCCATTGCCGCAGGAGAAAACACGATCCATGCCGAGGCGCCCGACAACCGCGCCTTTGATTTCGGGATCGGCGATGAGGAGGCCACCAACGCGGCCTTTGCGGCGGCGGCGAAGACCGTCAGCCTTGAGGTTGGCGACAACCGGATCATCGTGAACTCGATGGAGCCGCGCGGCGCCTATGCCGAATGGCAAGACGGGCGCGTGCATCTGGCCTTTGGCGGGCAGGGCGTCTGGGGGATGAAAGGTGAGCTGGCGCGCACCTACCATATGGAGCCGGAGCAGATCCGCATCACCAATCCCGACGTCGGCGGTGGTTTCGGGATGAAGGGTTTTCCCTATCCCGAGTACTTTGTACTGCCCTATGCCGCGAAGGAAACTGGGCGGCCTGTGCGCTGGATGTCGGACCGGACAGAGGCAATGCTGTCGGACAATGGCGGGCGCGATCTGGTAACGCTGGCCGAACTGGCCTTTGACGAAAACAACCGGATCACCGGTTACCGTTTGCACACACGGTCCAATCTGGGGGCCTATAACGGGCATTTCGGGCAGATGATCCAGTCGAACCTGTTTGCCCGGGTGCTGACCGGCACCTACGATATCCAGACAGCTTATTACCGCTGCGAAGGGTTCTACACCAATACGGTGCAGGTCGACGCCTATCGCGGTGCCGGTCGCCCAGAGGCGATCTATGTGCTGGAACGGGTCATGGACCGTGCCGCCCGCGAATTGGGTCTGGACCCGCTGGAACTGCGTCGGATCAACTTCATCAAACCGGACCAGTTTCCCTACAAGACCGTCACTGGCGAAAACTATGACGTGGGCGATTTTGTCCGGGTCATGGGACATGCCGAACGCTCGGCTGATTTTGCCGGGTTTGCGGCGCGCAAGGCCGCGTCCGAGGCGGCGGGAAAGTTGCGCGGCTTGGGGACTTGTTATTACATCGAATCTATCCTTGGCGCTCCGAATGAGGACGTGAAGGTGGAATTCACCGAGGACGGCGGCGCAAAGATCTATGTCGGCACCCAGTCGAATGGGCAGGGGCATGAAACCGTGTTCCGGCAATTCCTGTCCGACCAGTCCGGCATTCCGGCGGATCGGATCGAGGTGGTGCAGGGCGACAGCGACCTGATTGCCAGCGGTGGCGGCACTGGCGGGTCACGCTCTGTCACCGTTCAGACCAACGCGACCTTGGCGGCGGTTGCCTCCATCGTCGAAGGGTTCTCTGAATTTCTCGCGGGTGAGTTGGGCGTGGATGCCTCTGACGTGCGATTTGACGATGAAACCTTCCGCGCCGATGGGTCGAACGTGACGCCGACCATGCTGGAAGTGGCGCAGATGGCGCGTGAGGCGGGGCGTGACGACCTGCTGAGCTGGCAGCAAACTGCGACCCTGCCGGGGCGGTCCTATCCCAACGGCTGCCATGTGGCCGAGGTCGAAATTGACCCGGAGACGGGTGAGGTGGTTTGTGACCGTTTCAACGTGGTTGATGATTTCGGCAACCTGATCAACCCGATGCTGGCAGAGGGTCAGGTGCATGGCGGTGTGGTTCAAGGCATCGGTCAGGCGCTGACGGAACGAGTGGTGTATGACGAGGATGGCCAACTTCTCACCGCCTCGTTCATGGATTACGCGATGCCCCGCGCCGACAGTGTACCGATGATCGGGTTCGACTTTGAGCCGGTGCCATCCACCGCCAACCCCATGGGGATGAAGGGCTGTGGTGAGGCCGGGACAGTGGGTGCGCTGGCGGCGGTATCGAATGCGGTGCAGGACGCGGTATGGGATCGCGGAATCCGACAAGTGGACATGCCCTTCACGCCGCAGCGCGTCTGGGCCATGCTGGAAGGCGATGCAATCGCGGCTGAGTGACACTCTGTTCGGCTGGTTCCGTCGCCGACCGGCGGCGGACCATTCGGC
>TARA_R100000789_G_scaffold99269_1_pt1 | contig 23812 bp, 22 predicted proteins | sample TARA_R100000789 | Tara Oceans TARA_R100000789 (sample SAMEA2623403) | marine metagenome | biome: marine biome (ENVO:00000447); feature: mesopelagic zone (ENVO:00000213); material: "saline water (ENVO:00002010), including plankton (ENVO:xxxxxxxx)" | depth 450 m
TCAATCCGGCTTTGGGTGCGTCATTTGTCAACATGACCTAGGCTTCCGGCCATTGGACCGCGAGGGCCGCCTGGAGAAGTGCGCAAGGGCGAATGCCATGCACCTCTTTGGGTCCAGGCCAAGAGCTTTCCGCTTACGCGATCACATGCTTTTTGAATGGTTGATTGCAAATCCCAACGCTACTCGTGGCGCACTCGCACCGGAATCAGCTCTCTTGGCCTCGATCAACGTCAGGCTGATCTCTCGGTCACGGGCACCTTTAAAGTGAAGAAAGTTTGGTGAGAGTCCCGTCGATAGCAGCAGGGCGAGACGGGTCACGAGATCATAACCCAAGGCGTCAAAATCGTCGGGGGGTGGCGCCATCACGCAAGGGGAAGCCACCGCCTGCTGGGGGGGCAACTGAGCCGGCAAGTCGCCGCTGATCAAGACATTTTCCAGGGTCCACAGCCCTACTCGCTGGGAAAAAGAAATCGCATGACGGGCATCCGCCAGACCGGCACACTGAAACAGCCGAAAGGCGAACCCGCATGGAGACTATCGGATCGACCTCGGGGCGATCCGTACAAATGGAGACTATCTTGAGTATACGAATTGCCATCATCGGTGCAGGGTTGATGGGCGCGGACCATGCGAGGATCGTGGCCAAAGACATGCCCGGCGCGACACTGCAGGTCGTCTGCGATATGGACGCAGCCAGAGCAAAATCCGTGGCAGACGCCTGCGGTGCCAAAGACACGGAAAGTGATCCAGAGAGCGTCATCGCCCGCGCGGACGTAGACGCGGTGATCGTCGCCTCCCCAGATTTCACCCATGCCCCGCTGTCGCAGGCCTGTATCGCGGCGGGCAAACGCGTGCTGTGCGAAAAGCCATTGTCCCAAAGTTCTGCCGAATGTCTGGAGGTGATGCAGGCTGAACAGGCCGCTGGTGTGCGGCATGTGATGCTGGGCTTCATGCGGCGCTATGACCAGTCATATGTCGAGATGCGCGCCGCCCTCGCCAGCGGCGATCTGGGGCGCGCCTTGATGATGCACAACTTTCACCGCAACGTTGAAACACCCGCCGCGAATTTTACCGGGGCGATGGCGATCACCAATTCAGCCCCGCATGAATTTGACGTCGTTCGGCATGTTCTGGGCACCGAACTCACCTCGATCACTGCGCATCAGCCCCGGCGCTCTGACGACCGTGTCGCCCCTGTGGTGATGGTTTTGGACACGGCCGACGGCCAGCTTGTGACAATTGAGATCAACAACAACGCAGCCTATGGCTACGATGTCCGCGCCGAGCTTGTTGGAGAAGCGGGAAGCATCACGATGAACAACGTCGCCTACACCCGGACAGATATTCGTCTGGCGTCGTCCACGCGCTACGACGGCGATTGGCGAGGGCGGTATCATGAGGCCTATGTCCGTCAAAACCGTAGCTTTGCCGCCTTTGTCGAAACCGATGTTTTCCCTGAAATCGCTTCGGACTGTTGGGACGGCTATTGCGCCTCACTCATCGCAGAGGCAGGGGTAAAAGCGCTGAAGTCGGGCATGAAGCAGCCCATCGAAATGATCAACCAGCCGCTGTTCTACGCAACCGCCAAAGGAACCCTGGCGTAAAACCATACACCTTTAAGATATCGGCGCCTTACACAGGCTCCAAAGGACCGCCCGAGCAGCCTCGACCCGGCAGTCGCATCAGGCGCTACCGCTGCAACTGCCGGATCAAGCCTAGCGCTCTGTTCAGGTGAAGGTCCATAGCCTTGTCGGCGTCATCCGGTTTGCGGGCCGCAATCGCGTCCACGATTTTGCGATGTTCGTCGATCGACCTTTGCAGGTTGGCATCCCCGGTTTCAGAGGCTGACCCCGGCAGGGCCACGCGCATGCGCGGGATCAGCAACGGGCCCAGATGGTCAAGAAGATCCGACAGATAGGCATTGCCGCTGGCCGCCGCGATAGCATGGTGGAACCGAAAATCCGCCTGCGCCGCGCCCTGCCCTTCTGTCGCCGCTGCCTCATAGTCAGCCATGGCCTTGCGTATTTGTCCGAGTTGAGCCGCGGAATGGCGTTCAGCGGCAAGGGCGGCGGCAACTGTTTCCAGTCCCAAACGCATCTCCAGAATGGCCTGCACGTCTTCCAGCCTGTCCGCGGTGGGGATCTCGAACTGGCGTGACGGTTGCGGACCAGCTGTAACCACCAATGTCCCATCCGGACCCTGTTCAAGGTGCCCGGCAGCCGACAGGCTCTCCAGCGCAAGATCGACCACGGATCCGGATGTCACGAAGTCCGCTGCCAACACGTCGCGCTTACCCGGCGAGGTTCCCGGGGCCAGTGTCCCGTCGGTGATACGCGCCAAGATGCTATGCTCGATCTGTTCGGCAATCTTGTGCATCCAAAGCGCGCGGCGGGTCATCGGTTGCACCATCTTCAGCCTCCCTTGACTGAACGTTCGTACCGGATTGACGCCAACAGCGACAGGCCGATCAAGCAGGCCCCGACAAGGCCGGTGATGACCTCCGGGATATGGACAAGCGCCTGTGTGAACATCACCAGCGACAACACAAGTACGGAGTAAAACGCCCCGTGTTCAAGGTAACGGAACTGGGCAAGCGTCTTGCGTTCGACCAGCATCAGAGTCATGGCGCGGACGTAAAACGCACCTATGCCAAGCCCGATGGCGATCAGGAACAGGTTCTGTGTCAGGGCAAAAGCGCCAATGACCCCATCAAAGGAAAAGCTGGCGTCCAGCACTTCGAGATACAAAAACGCCCCCAGCCCACCAGAGGCGGCGGCGGTGCGGGCATCCTCTGCGGAATCGAGGATATGGCCGACCAACTCGACTGCGAGGAAAGTCAGCAATCCGCAGACCGAAGCAAACAGGAACTCTGCGCCCTTGTGGCCCGGCAAGGCCAGCGAAAAGCCCAGCGCAATAGCCAGAACAAGCGCCACTTCCAGACCCCGGATCGCTGCCCAGTCCCGCAGGCGGCTCTCGACGGCGCGCAGCCAGTCCACGTCTTTGTCCTGATCAATGAAATAGTTCAGAGCCACCATCATCAGAAAGGTGCCGCCAAAAGCCGAGATCGACAGATGTGCCTCGTCCATGATGTGGGCGTATTCCTGTGGTTCACGCGCCGCCAGAAAAACAGCCTCTATCGGGCCCATCCGACCGGCGATGGCGACCACCGCCAGCGGAAAGACGATGCGCATCCCGAACACCGCAATCAGAATGCCCCATGTCAGGAAACGGCGCTGCCAGACCGGCGTCATGTCCTTGAGTTTGTTGGCATTCACAATGGCATTGTCGAAGCTGAGCGAGATTTCCAGAACCGCCAGAATTGCGCCGATCATGAAAAAGGACAGCGCCCCGCTTGCAGTGCCCGTCGTGCGCCAACCCAGCCAACCTGCAAGAACCAACCCGGCAAGCGTCAGCCCCACCGGCCAGCGGAAATAGGACATCAAGGGCGTCATGAAGCGCGTCCCGACCGTCCAAACACAGGCGTCACCAGAGGGTTGCCGGCATAATGCGCCGCCAGATTGTCGACCACCGTTTGCGCCATGGCATCGCGCGTCTCGACCGTTCCGCTGGCGTGATGCGGGTACAGGGTCACATTGGGCAGGCCCGTCAGTGCCGGATCGGGGTTGGGTTCATTCATATAAACGTCCAGCCCTGCACTGCCCAGACGGCCATCAGACAAGGCGGCGATCAAGGCGGCTTCGTCCACGACGCTGCCTCTGGCGACATTGATCAGCGTGCCCGTGGGGCCAAGCGCGTTCAGCACGGAGGCGTTGATCATTCCTTCGGTCTCTGGACCGCCGGGAACGACAACGATCAGGATGTCCGACCAAGCCGCCAGTGCAGTCGCGTTTTCGAAATACTGATAGGCCACAGGTTTGACGCTGCGCGCGGTATAGCCCAGCTCGACCTTTAGCGGCTCCAGCCGATCTGCGATGGCTTGCCCGATGGTACCTAAGCCGAGGATACCGGCCTTTTTACCCTTGATCGACGACAGCAAAGGGAACATGCCATCGCGTCCCCAGTCACCCGTTTTGACATACGCGTGGGCCGGCACCAACTGTCGGCGACAGGCCAGCGTCAATAGCAGCGCGACATCGGCCACATCGTCACAAAGCGCGTCGGAACTGTTTGTCAGGGCGATCCCCCGGTCACGCAGGGCCGCATCGTCAATGCTTTCGAAACCGGCAGAGGAACAGGCGACAATCTCAAGGTTTGGCAAATGCTCCAGATCGGCGCGGGTCAGGGCGGCATGCCCGTTGGTCACGACCCCGGTGCAGCGCGGTCCGTGTTCCTGCAAAAACGCCGCGCGGTCGTCCGCCTGATCCAGCCGGTGCAGAGTATAGGCGGCCTCCAACTGGGCCATGGCCTTGTCGCGCGGGGGGACGAAAATCATCACGTCAGGTCTGCTCATCACGATGCCTCTTGCATTGCCAGCCGCACACGGCGGCGTTCCGCCTGAACAGCCGGATCGGGGTGCAACGACGCGGCCATCAGGTTTCGGGTGTATTCCATACGCGGCGCGTCAAAGATCTGCGCCACTGGCCCTTGTTCAACAATTCGCCCGCCCTGCATGACAACCACCCGATGCGCAAAATCGCGCACCAAAGGCAGGTCATGGGCGATAAACAGATAGCTGAGGCCAAGCGCGTCCTGCAAACCGGTCAGCAGGTCGATCACCTGCGCCTGAATGGACACGTCCAGCGCCGAAACCGCCTCGTCGCAGACGATCAGCTTTGGCTCCAGCGCCAGCGCCCGGGCGATTGCAATGCGCTGTCGCTGACCGCCGGAAAACTGGTGCGGATAGCGGTGCATATGCCCCGCCTCAAGGCCGACCTGATCCAACAAGCCGCGCACGCGGTCCTTCCACTGCGCTTTTGGAAGGATCTCGGGGTGGATGGCAAACCCCTCGGACACGATGTCATAGACCGTCATTCTCGGGTTCAACGATTGCGTAGGGTCCTGAAACACCATCTGGATGTCACGGCGCAGCGCGAACAGCTCTTTCGGCGGCATGGTCACCAGATCGCGTCCCTGCCACAGCGCCTCACCCGAGGTCGCGTCCTCTAGCCGCAACAGCGTCTTGGCCAGGGTCGACTTGCCTGACCCGCTTTCGCCCACAACGGCGACGGTTTCCCCGGGCAGGACGGTCAGGCTGGCGTTGTCCAGCGCCACAAATGCGCCGAAATGTTTGGTCAAGCCGTTGATTTCAAGGATCGGAGTGATCCCGGTATCAAGCGGGGCGGTGATCTCACCCGAACCGGGCACTGCACCGATCAGCTTTTTCGTATAGGGATGCCTTGGGTTGGCATAGACGTCGGACGCACTGCCGGTTTCGACGATCTGGCCCGAGTTCATCACGACGACCCGGTCAGCCACCTCTGCCACAACCCCCAGATCATGGGTGATCAGCAACAAACCCATGCCGGTTTCCTGCTGCAACTCGTCCAACAGCGCTAGGATCTGGGCCTGAACCGTCACATCCAGAGCAGTCGTCGGTTCATCCGCAATTAGAATGTCAGGCTTCAGCGCCAACGCCATGGCAATCATCAGCCTTTGTCGTTGGCCGCCAGAAAACTGATGGGGATAGGCGTCGACCTTGTTGGCAAAATCGGGGATGCCGACCCGTTCAAGCAGTTCCAAACACCGCGCGCGGGCCTGATCTCGTGGTGTGCCGTGGGCGGTCATGATCTCTTCGATCTGCCAGCCCACCTTGTAGACTGGGTTCAGGTGGCTCAGCGGATCCTGAAAGATCATCGCAATGCGTTTGCCGTTCAATTGGCGGCGGTCTTCATTGCTCATCTTCAGCAAATCGCGCCCGTCGAACAGGATCTCGCCAGAGACGATTTCCCCTGGCGGGCAGTCGATCAGGTTCATGATCGCAGAGGCAGAAACCGATTTCCCTGATCCGCTCTCGCCCAGAATGGCAAGGCATTCACCCCGGTCAAGATGCCAATGCACGTCGCGCACGGCATGAACGGTGCCTTGTGCGGTATGAAAATCGACCGATAGGCCGCGCACCTCCAGAAGATGATCAGCCATTCTTTTTTCTCCGCATTTCCAGCCGCCAACGCTGGACCGGGTCCAGTGCGGTGCGCATCCAGTTCGACAGCAGGTTCAGGCTGAGCGTGGTCAGGACAATCGCCAGTCCGGGCCAAAAGCTAAGCCACCACGCGCTGGTCAGATAGGGGCGCCCCTGAGACACCATCAGGCCCCAAGTGATTTCGGGCGGTTGAATACCAATCCCAAGGAACGACAGCGAGCTTTCGACCAAAACGACCAGCGCAAAATCCAGCGTGGCGATGGTCAGGACCGTCGGCAGGATGACCGGCAGGATATGGCGGAACACGATGCGCGACCCGCTAGCCCCCATGACAATGGCGGCCTGTACGAACATGCGTTCGCGGACCTCCAGCACTTCGGCCCGGGCGGTTCGCAGGTAAACGGGCAGACGGGTGATCGCCAGCACGATCACCAGATTGAAGACCGAAGGCGGCAACATGTACAGCACCAGAACCGCCAGAAGCAGCGACGGGAAAGACATGATGATGTCGGCCAGACGCATGATGATCTGGCTTGGCAGGCGCGACGTATACCCTGCGATCAGTCCCAGACATGTGCCGATCGTGAGCGAGCAGAACACCGCGCCGGCGGCCACCATGATGGTGTTTTGCGCCGCGACGATGATCCGCGCCAACAGCGGACGGCCCAGCGCATCAGCCCCAAGCCAATAGACCCAAGGTCTGGAAAAATCAAAACTCGGAGCGTTGCGCCCGCGCAGGTTTTGCTTGGTGGCGACCTCTTCAAGCAGCATCGGTCCGAAAATCGCGAAGAAGATCACAATCAGCAAGAAAACGGCGGCGACAAAGGCAAATTTGTCCCGCCAGAGCATTCGTAGCATCGAAATATAGGCAGGCGTGGCGTCTGGAGCGGTCTTGCTGTCTGTCGGGGTCATGGGTCAGTACCGGATGCGCGGATCAAGCACGGTGTACAGGATGTCGATCAGCACGTTCATGAGAAAGATCGCGAAGGCCGTCACCATGATCGCGGCCAGGATCACGTTGAAGTCACGTTGAAGAATTGAATCGATCATCAGCTTGCCGATCCCCGGAAAGCCAAAGATCGTCTCGACCACCACCGCGCCGTTGAGAATAGCTGCGGTCTGATCGCCAAGCACGGTGATCACCGGCAACAACGCGTTGCGCAAGGCATGGACAAAGATGATCGGTCGGTTGCGAACGCCCTTGGCGCGGGCGGTCTTGACATAAGCCGAATTGAGCGCGGCAATCATCGACCCGCGCACCACCTGCAAGATCAACCCAAACGGCCGGATGAACAGGACGGATACCGGCATGACCCAGTGCCAGATTGTGCCGGTTCCTGACGTTGGCAGCCAACCCAGATTGACCGAAAAAATCACGATGGCGACGATTGCGATCCAGAAATCCGGTGCGCTGGCCCCGATCAGGGAAAAGAACGTCGCGACCCGGTCAAAGAAACCGCCAACATGAAAGGCCGCTAGTGACCCAACGACAATGGCTGCCACTGTCACCAGCGACATGGTCACCGCACCCAGTTGCAAAGTCCAGGCAAACCCGCGCAACACGGAATCGATTGCAGGTTCGGACCGACGCACGGACTCGCCAAAGTCAAAGCGCAGCAGATCGCCCAAATAGGAAAAGAACTGGATGATCAGCGGTTGGTCCAGCCCATGAATAGCGCGAAATTTGTCGCGCGCTTCTTGGCTGGCGTGTTCAGGTAGGAACAAGTTGGTAGGATCGCCCGTCAGACGGCTGAGAAAGAAGACCAGGATCACCAGCCCGACAAGCGATATGGCACTGGCAACAGCGCGTTTTCCCAAAAAGGATTTCATGGTGATCAGCCCCTGTGGCACGGGGGACGGACAGCATCCGCCCCCCGGCTCTATGTGGTTTACTTAAAGCCAACCTGGCTCAGCTGAAGTTCCGAGTTGGTCCGGATTGTCGGTGTAAACTCCAGACGCGGGTTGACGCGGCTGAACCCCACCATGTGGAACAACATGACATCGGCAACCAGATCCTGCTGGATGTACTTGAACGTCTCGCTCCACTTTGCTTCGCGATCCGCGCCGGTAAGGGCGGTGGCATCCGCGATCAGACCTTCCAGTGTTTCGTCGCAAGTTGCCGACTGAAGCCCGTCACAAGCATACTTGAAGTACATCGAAAACACCGGGTCACCGTTGGCGTTGTCGTGCTGTGCATTGACGATTTCCGGGCCACGGCCCTCGGCAAAAGGCTGGGAATAGTGGTCCAGCCATTCCGCGACCTCGACCATCCGCAGCTCCATGTTGAACCCGGCTTCCTGCCACATGGACAGGCTCGCCTCCATTGTCTCCAGCACATTGCCATAGTTACCGATACGGCCGATCAGGGTGATCTTTGTGTCCACCGGAACGCCGTCAGCCGCGGCTTCGGCCAGCAGGGCCTTCGCCTTATCCAGATCATAGGGGTAAGGCTCTAGATCCGTGTTATACCCGATGGTCGACGGTGGTGTGAGACCGGTGGCCAACAGGGTGCCGTTGGCAAGGATGGTACCGACAAAGGCTTCGCGGTCGATGGCATAGTTCAATGCCTGACGCACCCGTACGTCATCCAACGGCGCGGTGTGCGTATCCGGCCGCATGTAGACGGTCTCCGAGTTCGGATAGGAATAATCCATCGCCGGATCGGTGGCATCCTGAAGCGCGATGTTCGCCGCAATGTCCGCCTCGCCTGCGGCGACCATGGCCGCCCGGACCGCGCTGTCTGACCGGAACAGATAGGTCGCGCCGGTGACAGCCGGGGTTTCGCCCCAGTAGCTATCGTTTGCCGACAGCTTGATATATTCGCCGCGCGCGTATTCTTCCCAGACAAAGGGGCCGGTGCCGATAGGCGTTTCGACAAAGGAATCCATTGCCGTTTCCGACGGGACAACCGTCACGGTGGACATCAACAGCGGCAAAATCGGCTGTGCCGGATCTGCAGTGATGTCGATGGTAGTGTCATCGATGACCTCCGTCGTCAGCTCGATCCCGCCAAAGAACTTGGCGCCGATCTCACAGCTGATCGCGTCGCCCTGAAAGCGGGCAATGGAATGGGCCAGATCACCAGCATCCAAGGGTGTGCCGTCCGAAAAAGTGACACCCTCGCGCAGCTTGAACCGCCATGTGCCGTCGCCTTTGTCCTCCCAGCTGACCGCAAGTCGCGGCTGGAGCCCAGAGCCGGGCACCAGCTCCGTCACGGTTTCCGAGATATTCTGCAGGATCACCCGACCCAGATTGGAACGTGACGCCTCACACGGATCGACGATGTCCAGTTCTTCGGACAAAACGATGGTCACCGCTGTGTCCTGCGCCAGCGCGGTCCCGGCAATAGTAGTCGCAAGCAGAGCCGCTGAAATGCGGCCAACAATATGGGTCATGGTTTTCCTCCCTATTCCCTTACTCCGGTTGACGGGTTCCTCCCCCCGTCGTCCCGGTTCACCGGTTTCCGATCCTAAGATCGTTCCGATGTTCCGTTGAGGATACGATGCAATTTCAAGGTCAACGTTCCAACCTTGGATTGATACGATCCAAATCTTGGATCAGACTTACAGTTCGCATTTCTCCTTCGGAGGCCGCTACATGGGCACATCCTCTTATGAACTGTTTCAGTTGCGCTGCTTCGTTGCGGTGGCCGAAGAGCTGAATTTCAGACGCGCGGCCGGGCGGCTGAACATGACCCAACCGCCGCTGTCGCGGCAGATCAAACTGCTGGAACACGCTGTCGGAGAGATGCTCTTGTTTCGCACAAGCCGCGAAGTCCGACTGACGCCCGCCGGGGCAAGTTTTCTGGTCAGCGCCAACAGCCTTTTGCAGCAGGCCGAACTGGCCGTGCTGGTGGCGCGACAAGCAGCGCGCGGTGAGGCCGGCGACGTCGCGCTTGGGTTTGTTCCCTCGGCGGGCATCAACTTTATCCCCCGCATCGCATGTGCTGTCACGGAACACCTGCCCGATGTGAACTTCAAACCCATCGAGATGATGAGCTACGAGATCATCCAGTCGCTTCGCTCCGGCCAGTTGGACATGGGACTGACCCGCACCTCGCGGCGGCATGCAGAAATCGAAAGCCTGCAAGTGGTCAGCGAACCCTTTGTCCTGGCCGTTCCGTCCGATCATCCGTTGGCGCGATCCCCGGCGCCAGAGATTGCCGACCTCGATGGACAGCGCTTTGTCGGGTATTCCGCCGACCGTGGCGGGTTCCTGAGCGAACAGCACAAGGCGCTGTTCATCGGTCTGGGCATCACGCCAAGGATCGTGATGGAACTCAGCCAGACCATGACTATCCTGTCCTGCGTGAACAGCGGGATCGGCGTATCGCTTGTGCCGCGTTCGTCGCTGGCCGTGCAGATGAGCAACCTCACCTACCGTGAGATCGAAACACCGGACCGCCTGCGGTCCACACTGTACCTGACGATCGGCCCCCGCAGGCGGGACACGCCTCTGTCCAACCGAATGCGAGGCATCATCGCCGACGTACTGCGGGACGCGCGGTAGCAGCTTCGTTATGGCTATCATGGCTGCATCCTTGCAGCAGCCCGCGCACTGCGGGCCATCATGACAATCGCAACAAAAATGACCGCCGCCCCGATCCATGTCGTGGTCGGCGCGACCTGAGAGAAAAAGAAATAACCCATCGCCGCAACCAGAGGCAGGCGCACAAAATCCACCGGCACGATCAGCGATGCTTCGGCGAAATAGAACGCCCGCGTGATGCACCCCATGGCCCCTGCACCGACCACCCCCTGTAGCGCAAGGATTAGCCATTCGGTCAGCGTTGGCGTGGTCCAGACCATTGCAGCGGGCAGTGCCGCAATCGGCACCATGGCAATCAGGTTCCATGCCACAAGTGTTTCCGTCGAATCGCGCCCTGACATAGGTTTGAGGATCAATTGGATCAATGCCGTCAGCAGAGCCCCCAACAGCGCAAATGCCAGACCGCTGGAAATTCCCGCCTGCCGACCGGGGCTGAGCACGATCAGTACCCCGATGAACCCAAGGAGAATTGCAATGATCCGAAGCGTGCGGGGACGTTCACCCAGAAAGATCCAAGCCCCGATGGTGACAAAGATCGGTGAGGTAAAGGCAATTGCTGTCACATCGGCCAGCGGCGCAATTGTGAAGGCGACGAAGAACGCCAACAGCGAAGCCAGTTTAAGTCCGGCGCGCAATGCGTGGCGAAAACGGTAACTTGACCGCAACATATCGGGCCGCGCAATGATCCATGGCAACACAATTAGTAGACCGAACAGCGCGCGGGTGAAGCCCATGACAAACGGATGCACAGAACCGGCCAAGGCGCGCACCAAAACGGAATCGATTGCCCCAAACACTGCGGCACCAACCATGAGACCGACCCCGAAAACCGCTGACCGATCCAAGTCCCGCCCCACCTTGCCAACACAACTCTAACCCCAAGACAGCTGCCCTGAAAGGACGCCATCGCTCGAGACCTGACTGGAGCGTCTCAACACTCGCAACATTTGTCAACATTTTTGATGCGCCGAGACACTACATGACTATGACTTATTGTTATTCATATATTATCAGATGCTTACGCCTTCATTGCGATATGAAGGAAAAATTTCCAACTTGACAACTTGCACTCATGGACACGATCCTGCGCCAAATACACCCGCCTTGACCGCCCCCAATTTTCAGCGAAAAGCCGCCTCTCATGCCCAGCCCTGAAGACATCGCAAACCGTATGGACGGCCGCCCAACAGCCGCTGGACCAGGCCGGGTCGAGGCTTTTCTGCCGTCGCCTTGCGATCAGAATCACGCCGCCTTTCTGTCACTGGGCGCGGACGGACTGTCATGCCTGTGGTTCGGCGGATCTCTTGAGGGCAAGGCGGACATCTCGATCTGGCGCGCAACAATGTCCGGCGACGGCTGGTCGCAGGCCGAGCGCCTCACCGACGACCCAGAGCGGTCTGAACAGAACCCGATCCAGTTTGACGCCCCGGACGGGCGGCGATTGATCCTGCACACCGCGCAACCCGGAGGCAATCAGGACGCCTGCGTCGTGCGGACACGCGAGGACGGGCTTGCCCCACGCGACCTGCCTTTGCCGCGCGGCACCTTTGTCCGCGCGCCCATCCTTGTCCGAAACGACGGCGCATGGCTCATGGGCCTTTTCAACTGCGTGACTCGCCCCGGACAACGCTGGACTGGTAGCCACGACACTGCCGCCATGGCCATCAGTCAGGACAATGCAGAAACTTGGCGGGTGGTTCAGGTTCCGGGGTCCATGGGCTGCGTTCACATGACTCCTGTTGCGCTTGGCCCGGACCACTACGCCGCGTTTTTCCGACGCCGCCAGTCAGACGCAGTCTACCGCACTGAAAGCACCGATGGCGGCGAAAGCTGGAGCGTGCCGCAGCCAACGGATGTGCCCAACAACAACTCTTCCATCTCGGTGATCCGCTTACGCGACGGACGTCTTGCCATGGCCTGCAACCCGGTCAACGCGACGATGTTTCCCGACGCGCGACGCGCCTCTTTATATGACGAACTGGGGGATGGCGACGACCGACCAAACGCGGATGGCGGCTGCAACCCGATCTGGGGAGTGCCGCGCGCGCCAATGGTGCTGGCCCTGTCAGACGACGACGGGCGCAGCTTTCCGCGCCGCGTACTGGTCGAGGAGGGACCGGGGGATTGCCTGTCGAACAATTCGGTGGACGGTCAGAACCACGAAATGTCTTACCCTTCACTCCTAGAAGACGCGCAGGGCACACTGCATCTGGCCTATACCTATCACCGCCGCGCGATAAAATATGTGCGGCTGACCCGCGACTGGCTGGAGGCGCAATGATCGGCATCACCATGGGCGACCCTGCGGGGGTCGGCCCGGAAATCATCCTGCGGGCCGTGGCCGCGATGTCACCGCAAGACCGCGCCAAAACCCGCATTTTTGGCTGCCAGCGCACCCTTCAGGCGGCAGAGGATGCGGTCCAGAGCGGTTTGGTCCCGGGCCGCGACGTGTCGGTCACGGACGTTCCGGTCGACGGCGCGCCGCTGCCTTGGGGGCAAGAGGACGCGCGCGCCGGCGATGCGGCGTTCCGCTTTATGCGGGCTGCGGTGGATGCGGCGCTTGATGGGCAAATCGGCTGCATCGTGACCGCGCCACTGAACAAAGCCGCGCTGAACGCGGCGGGCCATCATTATGACGGCCACACCGGCATGTTGGCGCATCTGACCGGCACGCCCAAGGCATGGATGATCCTCGCCTCAGAGCGACTCAAGGTCATTCACAATTCGACCCATGTCAGCCTGCGCGACGCCATCGACCGCGCCACGCCGGACTCGATCCTGCAGACTATCCGCACCGGCAATGATCATCTCAAACGGCTGGGCTATGCCGCGCCGCGTATCGCCGTCGCGGGGATCAACCCGCATTGCGGCGAGGGCGGTCTTTTCGGGACAGAGGACGACACCCAGATTACGCCCGCCGTGCGCGCGGCACAGGCCGAAGGTATTGATGCCCACGGACCGATCCCCGCCGACACAGTGTTTCACCGCGCCTACAACGGGGCCTTTGATCTGGTGGTCGCGCAGTATCATGATCAGGGGCATATCCCGGTCAAGCTGGTGGCCTTTGACACGGCGGTGAACGTCTCACTGGGCCTGCCGATCGACCGAACCTCTGTCGATCATGGCACCGCGTTTGACATCGCGGGCAAGGGCATTGCCAGCCACGAGAATATGGAAAAGGCCATCGCCTATGCGCGCATACTGGCCACCGGGAGGGGACATTGACCCATGCGATCCAAGGCGTCCATTGCGCCGCCGCCACACCTGTCACCACCGACGGGGCGCCAAACCTGACGCTGTTTGCCGCCCATTGCCGCGCCCTGCTGGATGAGGGCTGTCATGGCATCGCGATACTAGGGACAACCGGAGAGGCCAACAGCTTTGGCATCCGCGACCGCATGGCGCTGGTGGAGGCGGCCGTTGACCACGGCACCCCCGCCGATGCGCTGCTGCCCGGCACCTCAACCCCCGCCATCAGCGATACTGTTGAGCTGACACGCCACGCGGTTCAGGCCGGGGCCAAGGGGGTCGTGCTGCTGCCGCCCTACTATTACAAAGGGGTCAGCGACGAAGGGCTGTTCCGCTTTTACGCGCGGGTGATCGAGGGCGTCGGCGACGATCGGCTGAAGGTGGTGCTGTACCACATCCCGCAAGTGACGCAGATCCCGATCTCACATGGTCTGATTGACCGGCTGATGTCGGCCTTTCCTGCCATTGTCTGCGCCATCAAGGACAGCGCGGGTGACATCGACAACATGAAAACGCTCTGTGCGCGCTTTCCCGATCTTGCAGTTCTGGCTGGGGCCGATCCGTTGATGTTGCCACTGTTGCAGGCCGGCGGCGCGGGTTGCATCACCGCCACGTCCAACCTGCGGGCCGATGCGCTGCGCGTGATCTGGGAGGGCTGGAACGATCCGGCCCGCACGGAACAGATTGAGGCCGCGCAGGCCCGGATCGACGATTGGCGCGGGCTGACAAATGCCTATGTGCAACTGCCCACCGTCAAAACGATGCTGGCACGGTCGCGCAATGATCTGGGCTGGCTGAACATGATGCCGCCGCTGGTCGATCTGACCGAGGCCGAACAGCAATCGGTCTGGGCGCAAATGGCGCGCCTTGGGGCGTGAAGGAGAACGGCATGGACATCTCACGCGCAATCACCCTGGACCTGCCGAAACGGTTCGAGGTCGGCACCGGCACCGCCGCGCGCCTAGGCGACTGGGTGCCCGAAGGGGCACGCGTTCTGGTCATCGCGTTGCCGGTCACGGCGGCAATGGTCGGCAAACTGGGGCTTAAGGGATCTGTCAATGTGTTTGACGCGGTTCAGCCTGAACCCAAGGACACCTGCCTGGATGCCGCGTTTGCCGCCGCGCGGGCATGCAGACCCGATGTCATCGTCGGTCTGGGCGGCGGGTCTGTCATGGACGTGGCCAAGCTGGTGGCTGCGCTGTGGAACAGCGATCAGACATTGGCCGACGTGGCTGGGCCGAACAAGGTGGCCCAAAAGGGCGCGTTGCTGGCGCAGGTTGCAACAACTGCGGGCACCGGATCCGAAGGCGGCATTCGCGCCCTGATCACCTCATCTGAGACCGGAATGAAGGTGGCGGTGGAAAGCCCGCATCTGGCGGCTGATATTGCCATCCTTGACCCCGAGCTGACGATGAGCGTCCCGCCTGCCATCACTGCGGCCACCGGCGTGGACGCACTGGCACATTGCGTCGAGGCGTTCACCAACATCAATTCGCATCCGCTGATCGACGACTATGCCCGCATGGGCATCCGTCTGGCGGGCCGCTTTCTGCAACGCGCTGTAAAAGACGGTAGCGATGTCGAGGCCCGCGCCGGCATGCTGCTGTCCAGCTTTTACGGCGGGCTGTGCCTTGGCCCCGTCAACACCGCTGCGGGCCATGCGTTGGCCTATCCACTCGGCACCCGTGCGGGCATCCCGCATGGGCTGAGCGTGGCGCTGCTTTTCCCAAATGTCCTTGGGTTCAACGCCCCGGCGCGTCCCCAAAAGACCGCCGAGGTACTGACCGCGCTTGGCCTGCCAGCCTCTGACGATCCCGAAACCGTGGTGCAAGGCACCCGCGCCTATTGCACGGCACTGGGGATCAAGATGTCGATGCAGGACCATGGCGCGGCAGAGGCGGAGTTGCCCGGCTGGGCAGCAGAGGCGCACGCGATCCGACGCTTGATGGACAACAACCCGCGTGACATGTCTGTCAGCGAGGTCGAGACGATCTATCGCGCGGCATTCTGAAAGGGCACACTATGCGGATCATCATCTTTGGCGTTGGCGCGGTCGGCGGCGTGATTGCGGCCTCACTGGCCCTGACAGGTCAAGACGTGCTTGGCATCGCGCGCGGCGCGCGGGTGCAGGCCATCCGCGACAAGGGTCTGACCCTGCGCAACCACGATGGCAGCACGACAACGCCTCTGTCCTGCGTCGAAAGCGCGGCTGAGATCACGCCCCGCGCCGACGACGTGATCCTGCTGACAACCAAAACTCAGGACACGCCCCGCGCGCTGGACGATCTGCGGGCTGCGGGCTTTGCCGATCAGGCCATCTTTTGTGTGCAGAACGGGGTGGAAAACGAGCGGCTGGCCTTGCGCTTGTTCCCCAATGTCCACGGTGTGAACGTGATGATGCCCGCCGAATACTTGGCCGCGGATGAGGCGGTCTGTTTTGGGCGCACCAATTTCGGTGTCTTCGACATCGGGCGCTATCCGCAGGGCGCCGATCAGACCGACACCGCGCTGGCCGAGGCGCTGACAACGGCCCGCATCAAATGTTTTGTCGATGAGGATGTGATGCAATGCAAACACGGCAAGCTACTGGTGAACCTTGGCAATATTGTCGAGGCCGCGCTTGGCATGGGCGTTGCCGCGAAAGAGATCAAGACCGCTCTGATGGAAGAGGCACAAACGATCTATCGCGCGGCTGGCATCAAATGGCGTGACATGGGTGCGGGCGATCCGCGCCGGGGCACCTTGCTGGTGGTCGAACCGATCGATGGCGTCGACCGCATCGGCAGTTCGACCTCGCAAAGCCTTGCCCGGGGGGCCGGTTCAATTGAGACGGATTTCCTGAACGGTGAAATCGCCCTGATCGCCAGACTGGCGGGAACGGACGCGCCGATCAATGCCCGTGCCGCCCGTTTAGCGAACCGCCTTGCCCGCGAGAAACGCCCGGCCGGCTCACTGACACCACACGACATGGCGGCGGAACTGGGCCTCTGACACACCGACCGCGCGCCCGGCCCGGCGGACAGGGCCATCCCTAACCGCCGGTTTGCCGCCGTCCGTCGAACAATCGAGCGCGCGACCCTTGCAGGTGTCGGCGCATCAGGTCACGGGCCGCATCCGATTGCCCGTCACGGATTGCGTCGAAAATGGCGCAATGTTCGGCGTAGACCGCACTCAACCCGTCAACTGACGCCTTCAGCGATACGCCGTGAAACTGCATCCCCACTGCGATGTGATCCTTGAGCGCCTGCATCGCCGTTGCAAAATACTGGTTCCCGCTGGCGTCAGAGATAGCCAGATGAAAGGCAAAATCGGCGTCTTCGCGATGGCGCGACTGCGCCGTGGCGTCGCGCATCAGATCCAGAGCATCGGCTATCGCAGCAAGCCCTGATCGGGTGCGCCGCAAGGCGGCCTGAGCGGCCGCCTCTGGCTCCAGCGTGATGCGAAACTCATAGCAGCGCTCAAGATCGGATATGCTTTCGAGGTGGCCAAATCCCAACGGCTCACGCAGACCGGCCTGCCGTATGAAACTGCCCGCGCCACGGCGAGAATAGATCAGGCCCTGTTCGCGCAGCCTTCGCAATGCCTCGCGGATGGTCGGACGGGACACCTGAAACTCTGCGGCAAGGTCATGTTCGGTCGGCAGCCGCTCATCCGCGCCATAGGCGCCGGATTTGATCGAGCGCATCAGCTTTTGAAACACATCATCTGCAAGACTCTTGCGATGAACCCCAGCGGCAGAGCCCGGAGCGGCCTGTGGCGTGCGATCCGTCATGATCCCCTGCCCTCCTGCAATCGTGTCATGTTCAGCAACCGGACAAAGGTATCCTCGGCACCAAAACCACCGGATTTGCTGATAATGCAGCGACGCCCGACCCGACAGCAAGGCAAACCCGGCAGCCCCTCTCCTTCGATGGTCAAAACCTCGATCCCCAGTGCATCAAGGACCGCCTCTGCGGTTGCACCGCCAGACACCAGCAGGGTTCCCCTGTCGGGTACAAACCGCGCCACATCCTTGGCAAAACGCCGGGCGACCTCCTCCGGTGCGGTTTCCGCGCCCGGGACGATACGCAACAACGTGACTGCTGCATCCCTGCCGATACCCTCGGGGACCGTGCCGGACGGCGCGTCGATCACCTGCAAACCGGGGTGATGGTGCCGCAAGGCGTCCATCTGCGCCAAGGTGATCGGATCTGCTGACCCCACCGCAAAACACAGTGGCCCCGGCAAGGACGTGATGTCGGGTGCCGCCCCGGGCATAGAGACGCGCAGCGCATGGGCCAACCCGCGCGCGCCGACCAAGATCTCATCCGGGGTCAGTGCGGCAACGGCGGTCAGCATGTCCTCGGCGCTTTGTACATCGGGGATACGGGCGCGGGTCGCGTGATCGCCCAACACAGACGAAACCTTGATCGGATGCGCGACGCCAAAACCGGTCAGGCAACCGTCGACCACGACGCGCCCGAATTCGGGGATCGCCGGGGCGACCAACATAGGCGCGGCCGCAAACGCCGTCAGTTCGGAGGCGATGTTGCCCTTCAGGCGCGAGTCGATCTTCTTGAACAGGCGGGCACCGACCGGCATCTGCCGCAGGACGGAACGCACACGCGCCAACGCCTCATCCGCAGAAATCTCACGCGAGCGGGTCGAGACAGCGACAACATCAGGGCGCTCACGCAGCGCAGCGCCCAAAGCAGACGGGTGGCTGGCGACAACAACCTTGCCCGCCCCGGCAAACGGCACGGCACTGTCCAGTGCACCGCTCAGGTCGTCGGCAATGAGGGCAAGATGAGGCATCGGGGACGCGACTTGTCAAAGTTGTCCTATGGTCTGCCCTTTTTCCTTTAGTGTCAAAGGGAGACTGGAGGAAACTTGTAAAGTAACGCAAGCCCCATATGCATCAGTTCATATAGGTCCCCCCCATTTGCGTTCAGGGTCTCACCCGTGACGAACGACGACAGATCCGAGGCCAGAAACAAAACGGTGCCGGCAACGTCATCGGCCTGTCCCAACCGGCCCAAAGGGACGGCGGCCGTGACCCTATCGCGATACTCGGCGCTCCATTGGCGGGACATGTCGGTTTCGACCGGGCCGGGGCAAACACCGTTCACCCGAATGCCATGCGGTGCCATTTCCTGTGCAAGATGCATGGTCAGGTAATTCACCGCGGCCTTGGAGGCGCCATAGGCCGGGGCTGCGTTCTTGTGCGGCGTCTTGGCGGTGGTCGAACTGACGTTCACGATGACCCCACCTTTTCGGTCCATCATGCCCGGCAGGGCCGCCCGACAAAAATGAAGCGTTCCATTCAGGTTCACGTCAAGAACGCGGTGCCAATCCTCCAACGGCATTTCCAGCGTCGAAGACCGCGCGTTGATCCCGGCGTTGTTGACCAGAATCGCCACCGGCCCCAATTTGCGCTCTGCCTGCGCGACCGCCTCCTGCGCGGTTGCCGGGTCGGTCACATCGCCAGCAAAGACCTGCGCCTGCCCACCACCTTGCGTGATGACCTGCCGCACCGCATTCAGCCGGTCCAGATCGGTTCCGTGCAACAGGACGGAGGCGCCCGCCTGCGACAGCCGCAAGGCACAGGCCCGCCCGATGCCCCTGCTTGCGCCGGTGACAATGGCCGTCTGCCCGGCCAGTAAACCCTCCAGTTTCATTCCTCGGATCCGGTTTCAGCCCAGGTCAAGACCGGCCAGGTTTTGCCATCCGTGAAGAAATCCGGGTGCGCTGCCCGCAACGCATCGACCCGGTTGATCGTACCCGAAAGGTGCCGCCGAACCGCCTCTGCCGCGGCGGTCTGATCGCCGGACGCGATTGCGTTCAGGATGGCCTCGTGGTCGGCGACGATCATGGCCATCTTGCCCTGTGACGGTAGGTCAAGTTTCTGGCAACGCAACAGGTGACCTAGTCGCCGTGCCAGCATTTTCTGGATGGTGCCGACACCCACTGCATCGAATAACGTCTGATGAAACGACCGGTCCAGGTCCTGAAACAACTCGGGCTGATCCGTGTCGTTCATCAGTGCCTTTTGCATCTGGAGGATCGCGCGGGCGCGCGCAACGACATCTTCGCGCGGTGACGCAGCCAGCCTCCAGACCACCTCGACCTCGACCGCAACGCGCAGGAAATGCGTTTCGTTCAGTTGTTGAACGTCGATACGGCTGACCACGGTCCGCGATTGAGGGAACACCTGCACCAACCCGTCCTGATCCAGCATTTGCAGGGCCTCGCGGATCGGCGTTTGACTGACGGCATATTGTTTTTCCAGCGTCGCGCGCGACAGCACAGAGCCGGGGGCCCGCTCAAAAGAGATGATCTCGCGCCGGAGCTCGTCATAGACCCTGATTGCCGCACCATCACCGCGCGCGCCACCCGGCACCTTAACCGCGTCGCGCCCCGTATCGCTTGCCATTTCCAGTCTCCTGACCGTGATCGCATGGTGTCCGGGAAAAACACAACCTGACGTGAGAACCAATTGGACAGAGTACAGATACTAATATATCAGTTAGACCTGTCAAGCGTGACACAGGCCAAGAATCCGGCACGCGACAGTGAAAACGGAGGAGGGAAATCCATGAAAATCAATACTTTTACCAGATACTCCATGATTGCCGCAGTGGCTGCAGCGATGGGATTCACCGGGGTGTCGGCAGAGGCGGCAGATCGCGTTCTGAAAATTCAGACATCGTCCAACGCCAGCCATGCGTCGCTGGCCTATCTGAACGATGTCTGGGTCCCCAAGCTTGAAGTGATGACCGGCGGAAGCCTGACTGTGGAACTGCTGCCGATCGACGCGGTTGTGCCGCGCCGTGAAACCGCCGAGGCGATTTCAGTGGGCATTCTTGACGGCGACCTGACGTCGATCAACTACTTTGCGGGCATCGACCCGGCCTTTGCGCTGATGGGCGACCTGATTGCCGGCTATGACAGCGCCGATCAGATTCAGGCGTTCTGCGCGCAGGGCGGCGGCAAGGAAATGCTGCAAAAACTGTACGACACGCATTTCGAAGGCGTCCATGTCATCGGCTGTGGCGCCTATGCCCGTGAGGCGTTCGTATCCAAGGTGCCGGTGCGCACTGTTGAGGACCTCAAGGGCCTCAAGATCCGCTCTCCCGAGGGTCTGGCTGCTGACGTGTTCAAGCGCGCAGGCGCTGCCCCCGTATCCATGTCCGGATCGGAAACATACGGTGCGCTGGACAAGGGCGTGATCGATGCGGCGGACAACTCGGCCTATGCCAACAACGACGCCAACGGCATGCACAAGATCGCCAAGTTCCCGATCTTTCCCGGCATCCATTCGACCCCGATCCTGCAATTCACGGTCTCCGAAGCCGTCTGGGAAGAGTTGACAGAGGCAGAGCAGGTCGCGCTCGAAACCTGGTATCTGGCCGCCTACAACGGTCTGCGTCAGCATTTTGATCGCCTCGACCGCCAGTTGGTGGCGCGCGACAAGGCTGCAGGCGAGATCGAAGTGATCGACTGGCCGCAGGGCGAACGTGACAAGCTACGCGCCATCGCCCAGCAAGCCTGGGAAGCCTTTGCCAGCCAGTCCGATCTGGCGAAAGAAACCTATGAGGCACACATCGCCTTCATGAAGGACGCCGGCCTGCTGTAAAGCAGCCCAGCCCTCCACGCTGACTTGCCCGCCATACATCGCGCGGGCAAGTCAACGCCATCGCCGCCCATTGGACATCGCAGAACCACAGTAAGACCGTGCACCCAAAAGGCGCGCGGCCGGACAGGGACATTACCGCATGACTCGCAATCTGGACGACGCTCTGAAAGACACGGAGATCGGCATCGCGGACCAGGACCCGCTCCACGAAGAGGCCGATCTTGATCGTAGCCAGTATACGATTGTGGATCATGTCAGCCATGTCTCTGGCATCGCGATATCCACATTTTATCTGATCGCAGCCACCGCGACATTGTGGGAGGTGTTTTCCCGCTATGTCCTGCACACGCCGACGCTTTGGGCGTTTGAGACCGTCATGGTGACTGTCGCCGCGGCCTGGATGCTGTCGGCCGGCTATGTGACGATGAAAAAGCGCCATATCGGCATCACCGTCATCCACAATCTTGCCAATCCCGTGCAACGCTGGTGGCTGGACCTTTTTGCCATGGTTGTGGGTGTTCTGGCCTTGTACATGTTGCTGAGTGATGCGTCCGTGCGCGCCTATATCAGCGTCGGCCGACTGGAGAAATCCGGCTCGGCCTTCAACTCTCCCCTGCCGATGATGATGAAAAGCCTAATGGTGATCGGCGGGTTCATGTATCTGGCGCAGTTGACGGTCAATTTGCACCGGCATGTCCAGTCCAAGGCCGCGCGCCTGATCGTCAAGGCCGTCGGCCTTTACTTTGTCATCTACTTTGTATCGGCCTTTCTGGCACACGCCCTGGACGTGCAAATTGCAGTCATGTTCTCTGATTTCATCTCGGAGATCGGCAAATCGATGGACCCATCCAAGGCGCTACAATTGCGCAGCATGGATCTGGGTACGATCTCTGTCATCATGGTTGTCCTGCTGATTGCACTGATGATGACAGGCATGCCGCTGGGTATGGTCACGCTGCTGGTGTCCGTCATCATGGCGGTCGGCTTCTTCGGGCCGCGGGGGTTGTTCCTTGTCAGCTCGAACGCTGTGGGCCTGCTGGAACATTACAGCCTGGTTGCAGTGCCATTCTTTGTTCTGATGGCCTCTATCCTCGAGCGCGCTGGGATCGCCGAGGATCTGTTTGATGCCATGTCAATCTTTGCAGGCAACCTGCGCGGCGGGGTTGCCGTGCAAACCACGGTGGTGGCGGTGATCCTGGCCGCCATGTCCGGCGTCATGGGCGGAGAGATCGTCATGCTGGGCCTTGTGGCCCTGCCCCAGATGTTCCGGCTGGGTTATGACCGCAAACTGTCCATCGGTCTGATCTGTGCCTCTGGCGCGCTGGCCACACTGATTCCGCCATCCATCATCATGATTGTCTACGGGCTGTCTGCAGAGGTCGGCATCGGCGAATTGTTCATGGCAGGCGCGCTGCCAGGCATCATGCTGGCGGTGTTCTATGCGGGCTATGTGCTGATCCGCGTCAACCTGAACCATTCGCTGGCCCCTACCGCCGCCGAGGTCGCGCAGATCACAGGGTCGGAAAAAAAGCTGTCCAAGGACCGGATGATCGCCGTTGGCCTGTGTATCCTGTTGATTGGCGCGGTGATGGGCTCAATCTACGGCGGCGTCGCCTCGGTGACAGAGGCCGCTGCGGTTGGTTGTGTCGGCGCGCTTATCGTGGCGGCAGTGCGTAACAAGTTCAACTGGGACGTTCTGTCGGCCGCCATGCTGGGCACCATGACCACCGTTGGTACGATCATCTGGCTTGTTCTGGGCGCGGTCAGCTTTGTCGGCATCTTCAACCTTGTCGGCGGCGGCGAATTCATGCGTTCACTGTTCCTCGACATGGGTCTGTCGGCCATGGGCACCGTGATCGTGATGATGCTGATCCTGATGGTTCTGGGCACCTTCATGGAATGGATCGCCATCGTGCTGATCACCGTTCCGGTCTTTGCGCCGGTGGTGATGACGCTGGCCCCGGAATTGGGCCTGACAGAGGATCAGGCCAAGATCTGGTTCGGTATCCTGTTTGTCATGAATATCCAGATCTACTTTCTGTCGCCGCCCTTTGGCCCGGCCTGCTTCTGGTTGAAATCCGTCGCACCCAAGGATGTTACCTTGCAGGAAATCTTTGTGGCGGTGCTGCCCTTCATCGGGCTTCAAATCGTGGGACTCTTTCTGGTGATGTACTTCCCGCAGATTGCCCTGTTCCTGCCTGAACTGTTGAATTGAGGAGGCAAAAGCCATGATTGGACGCGACAGCCATGACGATATCAACGGCTACGGCGCTTGGCCCTGGATACTGGGTCTATTGCTAGCCGGCTTGATCATCTTCCTGATGTTCATGTTTTCGCAGCCTATATCTTGAGGGGATTGG
>TARA_R100000789_G_scaffold41672_1_pt1 | contig 23746 bp, 13 predicted proteins | sample TARA_R100000789 | Tara Oceans TARA_R100000789 (sample SAMEA2623403) | marine metagenome | biome: marine biome (ENVO:00000447); feature: mesopelagic zone (ENVO:00000213); material: "saline water (ENVO:00002010), including plankton (ENVO:xxxxxxxx)" | depth 450 m
AACCGCATCACGAAACCGTCTTCGCGAGCCAGTGAAGCCGGAAGAACTTTGACAGCCGCCCGCTCGCCAGTTTCGATATGCTTACCCAGATAAACGGTTCCCATTCCGCCGGAACCAATTTTCTTTTCAATAGAATACGAACCAATTTTTTCGGGAATCACAGGACACCTGCGTCTGAAGGGAGAATAAGAACTCAAAGTGCAGTGTGGTCAAATCGTCTTCTGAATTCAATCGGTTCCACTGAGTCGAATCTTTCCGGTGATCAAGTTACCATTATTCTTTGAATCACCTGTGCATTCTCGAATCGATCCCAACACAATACTTCGGAGCGACTATGTTCAATTTCTGCGAACATCAGATTCCTTATTCCATCAAACCTATCCGTTTTGCAGTATTGTTGCTGATACTTTTCGTTGGCACGATGTTCGAGAATGTTCAAGCCGCTGAAAAAGAGCCTCCCAATATTTTGTGGATCACCTGTGAGGATATGAGTCCCCGCCTGGCCTGTTATGGAGATGAAACCGTTTCCACGCCCCGGCTCGATCAACTGGCCAGTGAATCGGTTCGCTACACGCACTGCTTCGGAACGTATGGAGTTTGTGCTCCGAACCGACATACACTGATCATGGGGATGTATCCGACCTCCACCGGTGCGATGGCGATGCGGACCTGGAAGCGAACTTCGGCTCTACATCTGATTACCGATCCTGAGTTGAGAGCCCTACCCGTTTACGAAGCGACTCCACCAGCCGAGGCGAAGTGTTTTACTGAATACCTACGCACGGCTGGATATTATTGCACGAACAATTCCAAAACCGATTACCAGTTCCGACCACCGATCACCGCATGGGATGAATCGAATGCGAAAGCTCACTGGAGAAATCGACCTGACAAGACCACTCCGTTTTTCTCTGTCTTCAACTTCACGATCACTCACGAGAGCAAAACCTTCAAGCAGTCGTCTCCTTCGGTGGTCAATCCTGATGAGGTCACATTGCCACCCTATTACCCGGATACATCAATTGTCCGCAGAGATCTGGCTCGTCAATACGACAATATCATCACGCTCGATGGACAAGTTGGCAAAGTACTCGATCAATTGAAACAGGATGGACTCGATCAGAACACCATCGTCTTTTTCTTCAGCGACCATGGCGATGGTCTGCCACGTGCCAAACGCTGGGTTTATGACTCTGGTATTCACGTTCCCTTCCTGGTTCGCTTTCCCGATGGCAAGATGGCTGGCACGACCTGCGATGACCTGGTCAGCTTTGTCGATTTTGCTCCGACGATGCTTTCATTGATTCAACTTTCTATTCCCGAATACATGGAAGGTTTCCCGTTTCTCGGAAAGCAGGCCACTGAAAAGCGAGACTATATTTTTGCGTTTCGCGATCGGATGGATCCCTCTCCGGAACGTATCCGGTCAGTCAGAGATCATCGTTACAAATATGTGCGGAACTATCGAACCGATTTGCCTTACATCGGTTTTCTCCCTTATCGCGATCAGGCGGGCATCATGCAGGAGATTCATCGCCTGAAAGATGCTGGCGAATTGGGACCAGATCAGTGGCAATTCACAATGCAGAGCAAACCAGCCGAGGAGTTTTACGATACTCAAACCGATCCTCATGAAATCCACAATCTGGCTGACAAACCCGAGTATTCTGAGATGATTTCCAAGTTCCGCAAAGTGCACGAGCAGTTTGTTGAGGAACACGGGGATCTTGGAGATCGTCCGGAAACCGAATTGATTAAAGATCTCTGGCCACCCGATGGCAAACAGCCGACAACCGCCGAGCCAGTTCTCTCAATAGTTGACGGGAAGTTACAGATCGATTGTGCGACGGAAGGGGCATCGATTGCTTTTCGCCAGGAAGGCGAGAAGAACTGGCAATTGTATTCTGGTCCGGTAGGGATTTCAGGAAACAAGCCGATTGAATCTCAAGCGATTCGCCTGGGATGGAAGCCGAGTAGTACGGTTGTCTTGTCGCAGAAGAATTAATCCTCCTCTCCCATCAGGAGTGTCCGCAGATCATCCCATGGAGGAGTGTGGCCGAGTTGTTCTTCAATATCAGTCTGAAGAGTCGCGTGCTGGTTCATGGCTAAGCGCATTGCGTTGAGTTCATCGCAGATTCGCTCCCATCATGTTGTTTCGATTTGAATGAATATCGATATTGAACGTTGATTAGCCACCACTCTGCTCCTGAAGAGATAGACCGACTCCACATAAGTGGAGTCGGAATGCCTGGGAGTCAAATCGTTTTCAGCAGTAACAGTCTATATTCCTGTAAATGCAGGGTTATCCATGCCGTGGTTTTAAGGAAATTAAGGGGAAGAACTCGCAGGTGTACCATTCCAACCAGCTGGTACCGAGCGAATATGCAGATCGCGTTGTGGGAATGCAATTTCGATTCCCTCCTGCATAAAGCGACGATGAATGGTGGAATGCAGCCAGTGAATCGTATCGAGCCGATTATCCATTGCTCCCAGGTAGACCCGCATGACAAAGTTGAGGGTGCTGTCACCGAACCCTTCGAAGGTGACGAGTGTCGCAGGTTCATTCAGGATATGTTCGTTTTCCCTGGCAATTTCAAAGAGAAGTTCACGAACCCGATCTGTATCGGAACCATAGGCAACGCCGACCGGAATAGTGACCCGATTCAAAGTGTCACTCAATGTCCAGTTGAGCAGGCGGCCTGTCACGAGTTCCTTATTCGGTACGAGATACTCTTTACGATCCCAGTCGGTAATCGTCGAAGCACGAATTCGAATCTTGGTCACGATCCCCGTCACTCCTTCAATCGTGACGATATCGCCAATTCGAACGGGACGTTCAAACAGAATGATCAATCCGGAAATGAAGTTTGCAAAAATCTCCTGCAGTCCAAAACTGAGACCGAACATCAACGCGGCTGCCAGCCACTGAATTTGCTCCCAGCGAAATCCGAGCATTCCAAAAGCATATGTGGTCCCCACAAAAGTTGCGATGTAACCAATCACACTGGTGAATGCGTATCGTAATGACGCATCAAAGCCAATTCTTTGCAGAACAACGAAGTCGATCATTCCTGGTAAATTGCGGGATAGTCCAAAGGTGAGCATCCCCGCAATAATTGCGATAAACAGATTCACTGGAGTTATAGCTTCGGAAGTTGTCTGCAGGCTGATGCTGCCATCGGCTCCCGTGACTTCCTTCTTCACATAGCTGCTCCAAAGCTCAATTTCATCCAGATAGGCAACCGCTGGCAAAATATCACTCCAGATATTCCAGAGACCAACAACAAACGGAATCATGATCAGAAAATTGATCAGCCGCAATGTCTGTATTTTTCGGTCATCTTCGGCAATCCGGGATTCCTGCTCAAGTTTGACCCGCTGGCCTTCCAGTGTTTGTGACTGAGCTTCCTCTGTTCCCATCCGCATACGTTCTCGAAGCACATAGATGTGGAACCACCGCTGGAACATCCGATACCACCGCAGTGCAATTCCCCAAATCAGCAGAATCACACAGATATGGATTGTCGTCTCTGACATTCTCCACGCAAGTTGACTGGCCGTATAGTAATAGCCGATCCAGGCCATGATCGCCAGGACGATTGGAAAGACTGTCGCTAAAGGATACCAGATCCAGCGGGTTTTCGAGATCGGAGCCGAGTTCTTTTGGAGAAACACTTCACGCATGAGGGATCCGCGCGGGTTGAGTAAGCGATGAGCAAAGATGCCCGTCAACACCATCCCCACAGCAAAAAAGATCCGCTCCAAAGGAAGTCGATCCAAATCGGTTGTTAATTCGTTCAGAAACGTGACTACAAAAAAGATTGGGAGCAGAATCACAATCATTTCGTACATTTTGTGACGAATTCGAGCCGACATGACATTGGGCCCGTTGAAGTGGGCATCGAGCAGGCCATGTCTTCGGCAGACCTGACGAAAGAACTCGATCATCCCAAAAATCAACCCGATGCGCTTGAGCGTTTCTGCAAGAGCATTGCTGAAATTGTTGTTCGTTTCGACTTCCCCTAATCGCCAGCCGACAAACCAGAGCAACATCGGCAGAGGAGCAGCGATCACTGCGGTCAATAACATCGCACGCAATGTGGGCCAGATTTGCGATGCACTGTTCTTACGTGCGATATCGGCCAGGACCGAAAGTTCACGAACCGCCTGAAAACGGAGCACAACCAGGAGAATGAAAATTGCAAATCCCAAACCATTAATCAATTTATGCTGCTGGAGATCCTGTAGATAATTTGTCGGCACAGCGACTAAATCCTCTTTTGTCACAGGGTAACTGTCGCGCTGAAATAATGTGGAGAGATCGCCTAACCCCAGGGCTTTATCGCTGCGAGTCCAGAAAATACGTTTTCGGATATAATTCCGATAATCATCAACCGTTTCGATCAGTGAGCGTTGATTCGCATCAAGTACCGTTAATGTCTCCAGCAAATCGGTGTAAGTTGCCTCCAGGCTATCCAGTGTCTCTTTTTTTCGAAATATAATTTCTCGAAGTTTGGCTTTAACAGATTGTTCAAAGATGCCTAACTCTGAATCATCAACCTTCTTTTTAATCTCCTCCATCTGCTCATTAACGACCGCATCGACATCGATCAGTTTTTTCTTTTCCGATCCAAATTCGATCTGCTCAAATGTGGTTTCACTCATCACTGGTTTACGAGCCTGGATCTCAGTTCGATGTTCTTCAATATTGGGCAATTCGTACAACTGACGCAGCAATGAAAGTGCAAACCCTTCGCTTTTTCCAGCTTCGGTATTTTCCAGCTCTTCGGTTTTCTTCTCGCTTTCGTTCACATCCTCAAGCAGCAATTTCACTTCTGCATTTCTGGCCTGCGCCTCTTCATTGAGATCGACAAGTTCATTGATGCGTGTGGTGTAAGCTTCGATTTCATCAATGTATGGCTGCAGCACCGGCAGGGTCGTGTTGCTCTCCTCTTTCAATTCTTTGAGAGCATCCATATTTTCCTTGAGCTTTTTCTCCGTTTTGAGTTGTTGCAACTGTTCGACTTTTTTTCGTTGCAGGTCAACTTTCTTAGTCCACAATTCCAGTTTCGTCGTCAGTTTTTTGACTGCCCGCTCCGCGTCGTAGAGATTCAGTTCTTCTTTGACGGCTGCGGTCTCCTCATTCAGCATCTGCAATTGAATGTTGTAGAGATCTGTCAACGCCTGTGTGAGACGTGGCGATTGTCCTGCAGGCGGTGGCGATGTGAGCTTTGTCTGGAGATCTTTTATCCGATCCGGTTGAGAAACCTGTAATTCCAGAAACTGTTTACGCAGCAAATTCCGCTGAATTTGGGCCTGATCCGCCTGTGCTTTTTTCGCTTCCCAATCCCGTAATTCCGCTTCTGCGGTTGTCAGGGCCTGATCGATATCCGACAGTTCCGAGGATTTGGTCACACTCAGCGGATACTGCTCCGGCAAGTCTTTATATTCGGCCTGATCTATAGCTGCTTTTTCAGGGACTTTCGGAATCGCTTCCCGGTTATCAACGGCACGCTTTTTATGGGTATCGATTTTTTGACGGGATTCTATGGCGATCCGATATGTCTGCAGCAACTGTTCTTTTAACGCCGGTTCGAGAGATTCATCACTCTCCACCATTTTGAGCTTGGCCTGCAATTCTTCGACAGTTGGAAGAGAGATTAATGCCGACTCAGCTGGTTCTGCGTCTGGGACAGGCGTTGAAGTCGGAACCGGGGTCGAAGTCGGAATTGGTGTTGAATCTGGGACCGGTGTTGACTGAGCAGGCAATGGAGGTGGAAACAGTGGAGACGCTTCCTGGGCCGCAGCAGTTGAAACAAAGCCTAACAGAGAGATTGTCGCCAGAAGCAGTTGGCTAAAATCAAAACGTACAGTCAGCGAAATGAAAGATTTCATGGACATCCGTGTCGGAAAAAACTTGATGCCTTTGCAGGCGAGTGATCGGGAAGAGTTGATTCAACTCATCGAAATTTCCGATTCCTGAGGAATGCAGTTAAGAATCCTCGAAATCTCACTGAATTATAAGCGAAATCTCACTATCTGTCATCACTTGATTATTGGACCAGTAAGAATAGGGTTTCTGCGAAAAAAGATGGCTCCCAGTTCATCTTCATAATCCAGTTTCCAGTCGGAATTCCGCTTCAAAGCTTCCAGCAATCGGGAATGATAGAGCTTGTCGATGACGACGGTATTTGCTCCATATCGATCAATTTTATCTTCCCAGCCCAGATTCGCACGGGCAATCACGAAATAGTCCAGCCAGACATCCCGTGGCACCAGATGAGCATGAGAATTCAGAAAGAGTTGCCGATCCTGCGGACCTGTCCACAGCAGATAATCGCCCCACTCGTAAGTATTGAAAATTAACCCGTCAGGCTCATGTTCGTTCAGATAATTCGCCAGCAGGACTGGTGTTTGACTGGACAGGTTGGAACGATAAAAATCAAGAGCTTTCTCGGGTTCCTGCGGATACCCATGCAATAGAGTTGCGCCAAATGGCGTGTAGGCAAAAAAAATCCAGGACATTCCCAAGGCTACTACTGTATTCAACCCAGACCGATGCGGTTCATGTTGAGTCTCAGATTTCCAGTTCGTATATCTATTCAGAATGGCCTGTCCATGAATCACAACAGATAACGCCGCAAGGGGTGTCCACCAGACTACCATTCGCACAGACCACATGCCGGCAATCGCAAAAACAATCAGTATCAGAAACTCCGAAATCGAAACTCGCCGAGGGGAATAATTGTGCAGAATGATCAGTAAGACCCCCACAATCACCATCGCCTGTCCATGAGCCATTCGCAGCGTCAGCGGTTCCCACTCCACCAGAGTGGACAAATTCGGATTGCCTGAAATCGAATGAATCGCAGAGAAAATCCCGATACCATAGGGATTGATCAGCACAGCGAGCAGACACAATTCCAGCATCACAAAGTACCGCAGAGAAGCCCAGGCTCCCATGCGTTTGGTGCGAATGAATTGATCAGCGGTTTTTCCAATCCAGAGTAAACCGATCAGACCCAGGCCAACTGGAAACGATCCATGCAGATTTGCCCACACTAAAAAGATTGCCGGTACGAGTCCCCAGTGCCACTTCGTCCATTTGTGACAGGAGACGAGTGTCCAGACCAGAACAAAACAGGTAAATCCTGCGATTTGAGGTCGGATGATACTGAGCGTTTTCCAGGCCACAAATCCGAAAACGGCTAAGCCGATCAGACTCAAACCATAGGAATTGGTCTTCTGACGAAAACGAACTAACATTGCCACCACGCAAATCGTGAGTGCCAATGCATAGAGAAAGCGTAACGAAGTGACACCAAATTGTTCGTACATCAAATAACTGAGCACCTGAGAGAGCCAGGCGGTATCGAAAAAGGGCATCCCTTCGCACAAGGGCAGCAAGGGTTCAGTCGCAGGAATCGATTTCGATTCCACAATCACCCGTCCATACGCCAGATGTCCCCATAAGTCGGTGTACCAGAGACGATGATAATTCAGCACCGCATAAATGAAACCGACAATTGTCGTCCACAGGGCAGCGGATCGGGACATTTGAGCCCATTCCGGGAAACGATCTTCCAGCATCGAGGCATCGGGAATGTGGGAATCCGAAGTTTCTTCAACGGTTTCTCCCTGCTCGACGACACCAACAGAATCCACCTGAATGGGTTCAGGACCGGGTTTGTCTGTCGATGTGATCTCTGAATGATTCATAGGACTTTGGCTGACCGATTCGAGGGACTCAAGAGGAACGTTCACTAAACGCTACGTTCGATCTACGAGTCTATCAAATCCCGTCTGCTCTGCACGAGAGAGAATCACGTCGGTTGTTTCAATCCTGACGATTAAAGCGTTTTCACGTCCGATTTTCTGTTCACTCTTTGGGGGGCATGTCACAGAAGTGTAGGTCAGGCACTGCCTGACGTAATGTGTGTGCCACCTCGTTTGTCGTCAGGCAGTGCCTGACCTACACCTCTTTCAATATTTGCATCGTTATGTATAAAGGACAGAAACGAAGTAATGAGCGTGGTAGTACATGGGCTCACTTAAACCAGGGGCAGTGCATTCGCAGCCAGAATTGTAACCAGCAATCCAAAAGCTCCCATCAGCGATGTCATCGGCGTGACATATTTCAGTGTTTCCCATTCGGTCATCCCACTCATTTTTCCGATCACCCAGAAACCGGAATCATTCATCCACAGGAACATCTTGCTGCCACAGCCAATCGCCAGTGCCAGATAAACGGGGTGAAACCCAAGATCAACCCCAGCGGCAAAACTGGCCATCACGCCAACTCCGGTAATCATCGACACAGTCGCTGACCCCTGCGCCAATCGCACTAATGAAGTGACCACAAAAGCGATGACCAGAATCATCGTGGTCGAAGCCCCGGCAACATCACCGAACAGATTGGCGATTCCGGTCTGTTGCAGTGATTTCCCGAAAGCTCCCCCGGCTGCGGTGATCAGAATAATGACTCCCCCACTGGCCAGAGCCGCCTGCAGAGAATTCGCCAGATCGGACAGGTCCGATTTTTTCTGACGAACCAGCATAATGATGGCCAGCGTAGCAGAAATGGCCATTGCAATATTCTTGTTTCCGAACAGAACGAAAAATTGATCGACCGATTTCATTGCTGGCGAAATCTCGGCCTGAGGAATGCCCTTGAGCATGGTGTTCATGACGGTTGCTCCGGTGATTAACAACACCGGCAGAATGATCGGCATCAGCGACATCCAGATCGAAGGCAATTCGCTGTCTTCCCGATTGGCGATTTGTTGCAGTTCATCGAGCGACATTTCCGGACTTTCCCTGAGAGGGATATCGGCAAACCGGCACAGAATAATCGAATATAGAAATCCGACCATGGCACAACTCAGTCCGACCAGCCCGCCTGCCAGAATCATGACGCCGACATCGACACCCAACTCTTCGGCTACAAACAATGGTCCCGGGGTTGGCGGAACCAGTGAGTGAGCCATCGTTCCACCCATAACAATCGTCATAATATAAAGCAGATAGTTCTTTCCTGTCCGCAATCGCATCGCCTTGCCGATCGGTATCATCAGGTAGAAAACAGTATCGAAAAACACCGGTGTCGAAAGTGCAAAGCCGCTGAAAATGAAGGAGAGTGGGGCGTTCTTTTCGCCGACAATACTCAGCATCCAACGGACAATTTTTTCCGCGGCTCCACTATCCAGCAGACATTTGCCAATGATGGCAGCCAGTGCAATCAGAATTCCGATTCCCGTGCAGGTCGCACCAAATCCGCCTGCAACAAGATTTCCCACCGTCTGATTCGCAAACGCAGTCGCATCCTCCCGAGCCTGTGGCGTAACAACGATCGACTTATCCCATTCCACGCCAGTCGATCCTTCAACCGGCATGATGTCGACGATGGCGTGCTCATTGTCATCGAAACCGGAGAGTGTTGCAGTCGCAACTGTTTCCACATTTCCCGTAGCATCCACCTGCTTCGCCAGTAAAAACTGCTGACCAATCTGATGAGACGGAGACGATTTGAGATCGAGTGTGGCAGTCCCTTCCTGTTGACTCAAAACTGGAATTTGTTGCTTCCCTAATTGATACCATTCCACCGTAGAATTTGGAGTCAGTAGGGAAACAACAATGGCAGCCAGCACGAGGGCCAGAAATGCATGGAGCCGAAACCCCAGGATCCCGCCCACAACTATCACTAACCCGACACCCACAATACACAACGTGGCAGTTAAACTCAGCATATGATTTTCCCAGTTGGTCGTTCAGCAGGTGAATGTTTTTAATTGTCAATTACAAGCACGAAGCGCAAGCGAGTGTGTCCCTCGTGTTTTTACACACGCACTTGCACTTCGTGTTTGTAATCACTAATAAAAATTGATCGGGGTAAATAACTTGCACATACATATCAGCATGAATGGATTGAAGCGTCCAGTCGCATTCTGACGCAGCACCAAAGCATTTGCAAGGAAGGGTTTCAGATCGGCATTTACGGGAAACTTAATCTGCTGATGCAGAAATTTACCGAGGTTCTCGGGGTAATGAATAATCGGGAACCGGCAGATTTGCTCCAAGAAATCCGACCATGGCAAATACACACAATGATACGATCGCCATAAAAACGTTCATCAGGCAAAGCAGCAAGACGACGGCGCTCATACGGGAAGCCGGGCGATTTTTTAAAGTCAGATAAAGCAGATACAGGACAAGAGATAAGCCGATCAGTAAGCCGAAAAAAGGAATGAATGGCCACCCTTCATCGGCTCGGCGAAACAGCAGCAGACTCCAGAAACGAAACGAAAACATCAGATTTACAGTCGTGAGGATCGCCATGATCAACAGATGTGAAAATGGAGGTTGCGATCGTTTCTGGGAGGTCCGGAAATCTGTCATTAGTCGAAGGTGCGGGTTTTACATTCGGTTGCAGTCGGGAAGTTTTCAGGAACATCTGTCAAAGTGACTTTGCCGGTTGCCGCCCATTCGGTGCCCCGTTGCAGAGTGACCTGAAACCCGACACTGCTCATCGCGGTCGGATCGTGTCCGAGGACCGTATGAAAGACACGTCCTTTTTTGTGTTCGAGAACCATCAGCATCGGCTCGATTTCTCCGGAGCCACGCGTTTCGGGATCGGAATAGGCCGTTGCGAGCACATGCAGATTTCGAGCAGGTCCGCGAAGGCGATCGTAAAGTTCGTCTTCACAGTGCATCCAGGTAGAAGGCAAGCCTTTCATGATCGGATGATCTTCATCGAATGTCGTCACCACAAATTCGTGGCGTGATCCGTGGCTGCCGCCTCTACCGGGAGTTTTGTCAAGAATCATTTTATCATCGCGAAAACGAACATAAGGGCCCGAATTCTCATTCCGTCCACCCCAGCCGCCAACGCCAATCAGCAGGTTGTATTCGGGCCATTGTGAAAAGGCGTTATTAGCCGCGTGGACAGAAACAAATCCGCCGCCATTCATGACATATTCGACAAACTCTTTGCGAGTTTGTTCCGGCCACATTTCTCCGTTGTAGTTTGAAACGACGACATCGTACTCGGAAAAGTTGGGCCGAAAGCCCGATAGATCTTCTCCCTTAGCGGGTGAAGTTGCCCGTACGACTTTAAATCGATCGGTCGACTCCAGAATGTCTACGATAATAGGTGAAGTCACAGCCCAATTATGATTGTTCTGACCATCAACTAACAGCACGGAGAGCTTCTTTTCCTCTGCATGAGTGGAACTGGTCATCACTCCCAGACTCATACCAATCAACATGAGGGATAAAATTCGCATCGACATATCTGGTTTCCTTGGTGTCTGTGTGGGCAAAAAAAACAGCTGCCAGGCTGAACCGGGCAGCTGTCTAAAATTCAGAAATACTAGTGCATCATCTGTTCTTGCAATTTGGGCTGATGATGTTGTTAAGCACGACAGCGGAGTGCGTTACAGTGATTTGAAGCCCAAATCTAAGCCCTGAAAGGGCACTAGTTAATACTGAAACAGTACAGTCGAGAACGATCGGCTACATAAATTTTGCCGTTCGCAATTGTCGGGGTACTGTAGATCGAAGAGTCGAAAAGGATCTCAGCGAGAACTTCTTCTTCCTTGCCTGCTTTCAGGACAACGAGATCGCCATCTTCATCGCCCAGGAAGACTTTGCCATCAACAACCATGGGTGAACCCCAAATCGCTGCGAAAGCGTCGTATTCCCAGTACTGCTCACCGGTTTTGAAATCAATACAATGCAGGAAGCCACTCAGGTCTGGTGCGTAGACGAGACCATCGTGAATGGCGACTGTGGAAATTGTTCTGCGATAGATCAAATCTCCCTTACGTCCGGTGATCGAACCATCTTCATCGACGCCACCGAAATGCCAGATTTGTCCTGAATTGGGATTCGGAGCATTTTCTGGTGTGACCGGAGAAATATCTCCCTTTTTGGTTGCATCAATGCGATAAATATGCCCCACGCCTTCGCCGTGTTCCGGGTCCTGTCCGACGGAGAGTACGACACTGTTATCCATAAAGACAGGTGTAGAGATCAAAGCATTGCGGGTTCCGCGTCCGCCCAGTTCCCATTTGGAATCTTTCGGATTCAAATCGAACTTCCAGATGATTTCACCTGAGGTGATATCGAAGGCATACAACCAGCCATCTCCGCCCGGCATATAAACCTGAGTCACGCCATTGACTTCGCCAATCGCAGGGGATGACCATTGCCCGTGCAGAATCTGATCGAACGGTTCATTCGATTCCCAGACAACTTCTCCAGTGTTCTTATTGATACACAGGAAGCTTGGTGCGCGGGGAGCAGGAATTTCCAGGTGAGCTTCATCAACACCGTTGGAAGTGACCAGGAATAGATAGTCGCCATGGATAACTGGAGAACTGGTGGCCAGATTGTGAGGAAAGACACCCAGTTCATCAATCATATCGAGAGACCAGATGATATCGGCATCCTGTTTCTCATGATCGACTTCTTCGGTGTAAACGCCATCGTTCTCGTCATCAAGAAAACCGTCGAGATCAAGACACATCACTTCACAGCGGTTGGTTGCCAGATAAACTTTGTTGTCTTCAATAATGGGAGTTGAACAGATCCCCTGCTCCGGCCAGTCGTTCACGCGTCCCTGAGGAAGCTTTTCTCGAGTCAATTGCCACAGGAACTCTCCTGTCTGGTCATCGAAACAAAGTACGACTCCCCGGTCCCCTTCGTGCTGAGGACGATATTCACCGCCGTTATTTGTCCCGACAAGAACCTTGCCATTGGCTACGACAGGGTTACCGTAGGTCTGGGAACCAAGTCGAGCAGTGAAGATCAGGTTTTTGCCTTTCTCAGCTTCGAGAGCAGGCTCAAAATCGAGGGAAACTCCGGTTGTTTTATTCACCATGTTGCGGGTTGGATCACCACCCCACATCGGCCAGTCGCCTGTGACGGTTCCGTTTCCGTCTGCAGGTTTAGTTTCTGCCGGCTTGTTGTCAGCCTTTGCTAATTCCATTTTAGGAGCAGTGGCAGGAGCAGCAGGTTTCGCTTCGGTAGTAGTGCCTGCTGGCTTGGGTTCCGTCGTGGTCGCTTCAGGGGTAGAAACCAGTGGCGGAGTTTTCATTTCCGGCTTAGCTGCACTCGTCTCAGCTGGAGCAGGTGGCTCCGTTGTCGTCGATTCCGGAGCAGCCACGAGAGGTGGTGTCATTTCTGCTTTTGGCTTTTCAGATGTCGTTCCTTCTGGTGGAGTTGTGGAAGTCGATTCCGGCTTCATTTCTCCACTGTGATCATGATCATCATGATCGCCGTGCTCGTGATCACCATCATGGTCGTGGTCGTGGTCGCCGTGATCATGGTCGCCATCTTCCATGGTTTTATCGGGATCACTCGGGGCGGGTTTCGGCTTTTCCTGGCAGCCGCTGCTCCAGACGGTCAGTGAGGCAAACATCAGCCCCAATGCCAGTCGATAGGAAATGGTTTTCCAAGACCATTGAATCATGAGTATCTTCCTTTTGTGTGAAGGTTCCGGCATTATTGAGAGTTACTCAGGCAGCCGGTTAAATTTTATAAATTTGTTTATTCTTTTGTTACAGAGACATTGTCGATCATGGAATCGGCCATCGAATAGAGGTAAATCCCCGGGCTACCGTTTTCATTCGGATGAGGATCGACCGCTTCGATTGTCCACTCAGCCGGTTCCTCTTTATCACGTTCCCAGACTTTCCCCAGCACATGAGCCTCGCCGTCTTTGATTTCGACTTTGCATTTCATCGTGTACCAGACGTCGGGATCCGACCGGAACTTCACTTCTTTCGCCATCCGCAAGTGAGGTGCCCAGCTTTGAACAGCGAGTTTCCCGTAATTGCCTTTGAGGATAAGATTATATCGCTGGACAGTCAGTCCAATCCCTGGCAACTGACGACGGTTTTCCTTCATCAGAACATCCGCCTGCATCGTATAGCCGGTCATTTCCGGTGGTCCCAACCACATGTAAACTGAGGGACGACCTTTATTGGTCGAGTTGATCATCGAAGTTTGACCATCCACTTCAGTTGGTTTCAACTTCAGGAAGGCATTCACCCAGGTCGCAGGAACCTGTTTTTCGGTGTAACCTTCAAAGTCCCATTTCCAGTCCCCTTCTGGGAAATAGCGGACTCGGGCAGTCGTCGTCAAATCGCCCGCTTTCGCAGTTACGAGACCAGCCTGCTCTTTGTCTGCTCCTTCCAGAACCAGCTTGCTTCCCTGAGCCTTGGCGGCAGAAAGTTTCTCGTCCGGGGTCAATTCAAATTCGAGTGTCTTCAGGAAGACACCATTTTTGTTGTAAGCTCGCAGTTCGTAATCAATCGAACCACTGCCAGTCACGCGAGCTTCGTAGGGAATCAAACGCAGAGTCGCAATTTCCTCGCTACCAGTATCTTCAGCGGCCAGTTCTGGAACGGGATCCGAAGTGACTTCGTGATCCTTCTTCCCGATACAGAGCAAGCGGTCCCGAGTACAGAAATAAACTCGACCATTGGCTATCGCAGGAGAGGCATAGATTTCGTCTGTACCGCTCCCCTTAGTAGCCAGCAACTGTGTGTGATACAGCTTCTCGCACTTTTCACGGCTCGGCTTGAGAATGTGAATATTGCCATTTACTTCCATCACATACAGCTTGCCATCCGCCCAGACAGGAGAGCCTTTTCCAACGGTTCCAATCGAGTATTCCCAGAGGATGTTGCCGTTCTTGGAATCGAAAGCAGTCAACTTGCCGGTATCGGTTACCACATACAGAATGCCATCTTTCACGAGCAGGCTCGCGTATCCAGCTTTGATATCATCAACACGCCAGACCGAACCGGATTCTGTAATATCGCCTGTTTTCGAAGCGTCAAAACATTGTACGCGACCGAATTCAATCGTGTCGATGTTGTCTTCCCCGTTGGAGATATAGACAAGATTCCCATCTGCAACCGGTGAAGAATTCAAACCACGCTTGGAAAGTTTGGCGCCCCAGATCGGTTCCCCGGTTCGAGCATTGATCGAATAGATCCCACCATCTGCATTTCCGGCAATCAGCATTCGCTGACCTTCAATGACGGTCACAATTGGGCAGGAGTAGTTCGTATCCAGTGGTGGACCACCCGGAGCAGAAACCCATTGGAGGACACCGGTTTTTTTATCGAAGGCGTAGAAACTCTGCTTTGGTGGTGGGACGGCTGTTTTCCCCCAGTTCAGACAGAAGAAGCTGACGATAATTCGATCTTCATCGATAATCGGGGTTTGTGTACGTCCGCCGTAGCCGGAGATCTTTCCGAATTCTTCAAACAGAGAATACTGCCATAGGACATTTCCATCGGGATCGTAACATTTGAATATCCCGCTCACCGAATGCACATAGACATTTCCAGTTTCAGGATCGCCAACCATGGAAGCCCAGCCCACGCGGGGAGCGGGGATGTCTGTCTGGAAAACATTGAAAACATCTTTCCAGAGCACTTCGCCAGTCTCGGCATCCCAGCAGACAACCTGTTCACGTGCGTGGATTTTTTCGACCGGATCAGCCACATCGTCATCGGTTCGACAATTCAGGTAGACACGACCGTTCATTACGATCGGTGTCGAACGTCCTCCAATGGGAGAATCCCAGAGGACATTCTCGCCAGTTTTGATGTCAAAACGTTCCGGCAAATTGGTTTCGCGAGAAATCCCATTCATTTCCGGGCCACGCCAATGGGCCCAGTCGCCAGCGTTCAGCGTTGTCGCGAACACCAGGCACAGGGTGAGTCCTGTCAGGTGTGTTAACTTCATAACCTATTCCTTTGCGTATGGTTTGGAATCGAGGTGTCATTCATGAGGCTGACATCATTCCGTTTCTTTCTTTAACGAACACAAAATCGTTAAAACGAAATCAGTTGATGTAGATATGCAGGTTTATTGAGTTTACGCATCCCATCATCGCTTGTAAACGATCCCCCGCAATCCCAGACGGGAAACGTCCTGAAAATCAGTTGAAAAAGGCGAGTACTTCAATTTAGTGATCCCCTTTCAAAATAACAGGATGATGCGCCACGGTTCTGTGAGCCGTGCATTTAAAAGACGGTAATGACTTGCACATTAAGCATTCTGGGGGCTCCGCTGCGCTCCGACTCCAGCCACCCAATCGTCTGCGTTATTCCTAAATACGTTACCAGCCTCACAATCGATTGAAATGCTATTTCCCCAATCGTCAGTCGCAAAACAGTCATATCCGCTATCGCATTCGGCTTTTGAGTGTCGTTGTTTTCGTAAGTAAGTTTCCACTTTATGAGAAATCCTCAGGAGTCGATGAATGAGAATGAGTCCTACAAGCACGATGCGCAAGCGAGTGTGTCCGGGTTCATTTCAACACACTCGCTTGCGCTTCGTGCTTGTAAACTTCGCAATCATTTAAAATCAGGCGAGTTGAGCAATTCCCATGGCAACAAAAAAAACAACAGACGCAGAAGCACCGCGCGGGCTCTTCCGCCGCTGGAGAAGCTGGTTGTACGATCCTCGAGTGATTGTCGGGTTGATCATTCTGTGTGCAGCCCCGTTTCTGGGAAATCTGTTGAGCAAATCCGGGACGGACTTCACCACTCTGCCCGAATATCAGGTCGACCGCCGCACGATTCAGCTCAAAGAAACGCCTGATTATCTTCCTGCTGATCTGCTCGAACGCACCTGGCAGCGAGCCGGGTTGGGGCAAACGTTTTCCATTCTCGAACCCGATCTGGCGGAACGCATCGGCCACGCGTTTGAAGAATCTCCCTGGGTCCGTAAGGTGATTCAGGTTCGATTACAATATCCGAATCGAATCGACCTGGAACTGGAATACCGCCAGCCGGTCGCTCTCGTGCAGTTACAGCAGGGATTTTATCCTGTCGATCGAGATGGCATTCTGTTGCCATCAATGGATTTCTCCGTCAAACAACTGGACAGTTATCCGATTATCGAAGGAATACAATCTGTTCCTCGTGGAACCGCTGGAAATCACTGGGGAGATTTATCGGTCTGGGGAGCGACACGATTAGCAGAGATGTTTCTGGCCGAAAGTGAGAATGGTTCACTGTGGGATCGTTATCAATTTGTAAAGATTCAGGTCGATGGCCAAGCCGCTGCTCAGGCGCAGACGGTCGAAGAGTTACATCAGGTCGCTTATCGTCTGATCACGAAAAAGGGGAGCGAAGTCATTTGGGGCGTCGCTCCTGAAGTTCCTGATCCAACCGAGCCGAATGCCGAAACGAAAATGAAACGTCTCGAAATGTACCTCCGCGACTTCGGTGGACTGCAAACGGCTCAAGGACCTGTGGAAATTGACCTGCGCCGCTGGAAAGATATCGCCCGACGCTCACTACCTCAACAGGGCGTGACGCGATAAGTATCTGTAGGTCAGGCAGTGCCTGACTCGGCTCGCCTCCCTTTCATTGAGAATTCAGAGTGGGTAATGTAGTTGAAAAATATGAGCTTGGGTGGCTGGGGTCGAACTGAAAGTGAGCCCCCAGATTATTTGACGATTCTGGGGGCTACGCTGCGCTACGACCCCAGCCACCCCAAAGCTGCTTAATCTCTCGTTCCCATGTCCTCCTTGGGTACGAGTAAATACACCCAACTTCCTGAAAACTGTCCCATGTCAATCACACAAGCCGATTTTCGAGCCGTTGGTGATCGGGAACTGCCGCTGCGAACGCGGCCCGACATCCGCATTGAACGGATCGGCTATCAGGGAACTGGCTACTGGATTGTCAAAGATCCCGTCGCACTGCGATATTACCGTCTGACTCGCGAACAGCATCAGGTGCTCGATTCGATGCGCGAGCCAAATACGCTCGAAAAGATTCACGAGGATTTGCAGCGGGAAAATCCTTCGATTCCCGTCAAACTCTCCGATGTCCAAAACCTGCTGGCCGATTTGCACGAGAAAAATCTGCTGTACACAACGCGTCTCGGACAGGGAAGACCGTTACTCGATCTGCATAAGAAAAACACCCGCAAAGAAATTCTACAAACGCTACAGAACTTTCTATTTCTGAAATTACCAGGCTGGGATCCCGAGTGGACTCTCAATGCGATCTATCCCTTCTTTAAGTGGATGTATTCCACCTGGGCAGTGATGATGGTTGTCACTTTGGCGACAGCCGCTCTGCTTCTGGTGGGCGTTCAGTTTGAAGAATTCCAAAGCAAACTCCCCGAGTTTCAGCAGTTCTTCGGCTGGCCGAATTTACTCTATATGTATCTGGTCATCGCCGGAGCCAAAGTCATTCACGAATTTGGCCACGGCCTGACCTGTAAACATTTCGGGGGTGAGTGTCATAAAATCGGCCTGATGCTGCTCGTCTTCAGTCCGACCTTATATTGTGATGTCTCCGACAGCTGGATGATGAAGAACAAATGGCATCGCATCTGGATCGGCGGAGCCGGGGCTTATATTGAAGTCTTTCTCTCTTCGCTCGCCGTCTTCGGCTGGTGGTTTTCGCAGCCGGGGATGTTTAATTATCTCTGCCTGAACCTGTTCTTTGTGACGACGGTTTCCACGGTAATTTTCAACCTGAACCCGCTCATCCGTTTCGACGGCTACTACATGCTGAGCGATTATCTCGAGATTCCCAATCTCAAGCAGAAGGCCGACAAAGCGTTAATGAAAGCGTTTGCCTGGTACTGCCTGGGCATTCACATGCCGGACGATCCATTTGCCCCAGACCGAAATCGTCACTGGTTCATCCTGTATGCGGTCGCTTCGTGGATTTACAAATGGGTGCTCGTACTGAGTATTGCCCTGTTTCTTTACACCTGGATGAAGCCATACGGCTTGCAGAATCTGGCTGTCAGCCTGACGGCAATGTCACTCGGAACAATGATTTACGGTTTGGGAAAATCGCTTTACCAGATCCTGTCGATGCAGAGGAACGAACCGATGAGCAAACCTAAAATTGCGTTTTCCACATTGGTTTTCGCAGGACTGATCACCTGCCTGATGATGATCCCGATTCCCTGGTGGATTCATTCGAGCTTCACACTCGAGCCATTTCAGGTTCAGCACGTATATTCAATTTCTCCAGGCGAACTTCAGGAAGTGAAAGTCCAGCCTGGTGCAGAAGTCGAAGCTGGAGATATTCTCGTTTTGCTGAAGAATGAAGAACTGGACGATCAACAACTTAAAACTCAAACGGAGCTTGAAGCTGCTCAGGCAATGCGAGAAACTGCTGTTGCTTTGAACGACCCCGATGAACTCCGCATGTCGGAGGAACGAATCTCTTCATTGACCGATCAACTCAATCAGATCAACGATCAGATTGAGCACCTGACAATCCGCGCGCCCATTTCCGGCAAGGTCATTGCCGCCGAATCAAAACCCGAGCCGAGATTAAACCAAACAGCGAAGCCTCAACTCCGAACCTGGTATGGAACAATTTTCGAGGAGCGAAACCTTCAGGCTTATCTCGAACCAGCCACGCATGTGCTGAGCATCGCTCCCAACAAAGAGATGCAGGCTGTGCTGCTGGTATCACAGGATGACCGCAACGAACTCGACCTCGGCACCCCGGTTAAACTGCGTTGCTATCACCTGCCCGATCTCATTTTTGACGGCTCAATCACCAGCATCGCCGATCGCCAAAGCGATTTTGCGCCCCGTCAACTCTCCAACAAAAGCGGCGGAGACCTGGCAACCGTCACCGACGACGAAGGCCGGGAACAATTGACCGAACTGGCCTATCAGGCAACCGTCAAACTGAACGAGCAAACCGACCTGATGCGAACCGGCTTGAGCGGTCGAGCGATGTTTATCGTCGACAAACGCTCCGTCGGCGGCTGGATCTGGCGCTATCTCCGCCAGACCTTCCACTTCCGGCTGTGATATTCAATAAACTCACCAAGTTAGCTTGCCCATCCTTGGCCAATAATCAGTCAGGCAATCATTCCTCTTCTTCGGAAACATCCTCAGAGACGATAACTTTCTTGACCGCTTTTTTTGCCGACTTCGGTTTGATGACCGAAATGATTTCCTGCAGGGGCGTTGTGATTCTTCGGCGGTCTTCATACACGATGACAACCTGCTTACTGAGGATTTCCTGGCCGATGACCTTGCCCTGCCCTTCGCGGGTCACGACCTCGGCTCCGATTTTCGGCAGTTCCCGCTGAAACTCTTCGTAAGTATCGTATTCGTAACGCAGACAGCATTTGAGGCGGCCGCAGCGACCGGAAATCTTGTTCGGATCGAGCGTCGCTTTCTGAACCTTGGCCATCTTCATCGAGACGGGTGGCATTTCGCTTAGATGCGTGTTGCAGCAAACCGGCTTTCCGCAATCGCCGTAATCGGCCAGCAAAGCCGCTTCGTCGCGGACCCCGATTTGACGCATTTCGATCCGCAGGGAGTATTCCTTGGCGAGAGCTTTGACGAGCTCCCGGAAATCAATTCGCTTTTCTGCCAGAAAATAAAAGACCGCTCGTTCGCCGCCAAACAGATGTTCGACATCGACCAGCTGCATCTGGAGTTTGCGTTCCAGAATCATTTTCGTACAGCCATCGAATTCGACCTGCTCGCGAATCCGACAGCGATCAAGCGTATCGTAATCGTCGGCATTCGGAAAACGCTGAATTTTCCCCTCAGGTTCCGGACTCTGCAGAAAGCTTTTAGCCCGTTCGGTCGCAGGCCCGAGAACTTCGCCCCATTCGTTACCCCGTTTGGAACGAATGATGACATCGTTTCCCCGTTGGGGCTCGCCTTTGCCTTTCCAGGTGAATACTCCGAGAAAACGTGTGGTGCCGTAGCGGACAATAAATTGATCGATCGGTTGATCGTCTGTCATTTTGAACTCAGTATTGAAATTTAAGCCCGGAAAGGGCATTGCAGCTGGATATTGCCTATTTAAATCACTGTACGTATTACATAAAAAACCGGGTGGCCCAGATAGCTTTGCTATCTGGGTGGACGCAGTCCATGAGAGATATTCGGATTGATGGTGATTCTGCAGAACGCCTCAAACGGCTGCACCGCCCCGAAATAATCTTTCGGGGCCACCCTATCATTATCCCAATCTCACACAACTGCAGGTCTGTTTATGATTTACGTACGGCTAATTAGTCATGTGCTTCGATTATGACTACTGACCGGCAGAGTTCCAAGTCGGACGCAGTAGCATTTCCAGATCGTGGCAAAACTGATCCAGACAGGCAGGCACACTGATTTTGCGGTCAATTTGCCGGGAGGCTTCAAAACAGCGGTCCATCGCATCGAGATAACAGTCAGAATGAACCTGATCCAGCTGCGACATTCCTGCTTCCGTCGTCAACGACTGATGAAAATACTGCAGACTGGTTTCAATAATCAGCAGAGCCGCTTCCCGTTGAGAATTCGTATCCGACCCCGCCTGACTCATCACTTCGTCAAAAACCATCGCCAGGTCAGCCGACATAATCTTCTGTCTGCCAAGCAGTTGCGTCACTTTGTGCAGTTCGTGCGATTCCCCAGACTGCAGACGCTCCAGAGCCGTTCTTGCTTTCGAGACCGAACCATCTGCCCGGCGTATCGCTTCCTCCAGCAGTTTCGAATCCAGTTCGCCTTCGTGTTCGACCATATTTATACGTGTCAGGATTTGATGCAGGTCTTCATCAGAGAGCCGTGTGAAATTCACCTGCTGGCAGCGGGAGCGTATGGTGGTGATGACCTGATCGGAATCAGTCGCGATCAAAATCAGAATGGCTCCCGGCCCCGGTTCTTCCAGAGTTTTCAGCAAAGCATTTGCACTGGAGGCGTTCATTTTATCCGCATCATCAATGACAGCAATCCGATATCCCCCCTGCATGGCCGAGAGAGATAAATCGTGACATAAGCCTTCGCGTCCCCGTTTTTCTGCCGAACCGACGAAAACCTCAATTGGCAATTCCGACTTCCCTTCCGGTAGGCCGACTCGAAATAAATCGGGATGAGAGTGAAAAATCACCTGACGGCAACTCGGACATTCGCCGCAAGCGGTCAATTCATCCCCCGGTCGATTCTGACACAGAAGTGCCTGTGCCAGATGGACAGCAAATGTTCGCTTGCCAATCCCGACGGCTCCAGTAAACAGATAAGCATGCCCCAACCGCTGACGGCTCGTCGCGCGACGAAACATCTCAAACTGAAGCTCATGGCCAATCACATTTTGCAGGTCGGTTGTCATACAGTATTTATACAATTGAGTTTGTGCCACGGCTCTGTGAGCCGTGTATTTTGTGTGTGATAACCGAACTGGAATAGCACGGCTCACAGAGCCGTGGCACCATCAAGATGGAGCGAATTTTCTGAGATGACCACGCCCATCACTTCATTCTGGGCGTGCCACCTGTTACAAGCACGAAGCGCAAGCGAGTGAGTCAAATCGTGACTGAGTAACACACTCGCTTGCGCTTCGTGCTTGTATTTGAATTCTAACTCATTTCATTCTCACTTGCGAACTTCAGCGATGGCATTCGCGAGTCGTTCGATGCCTTCCTTCAATTTTGGTTGGGGCTGAACTCCATAGCTGAGTCGCATCGTGTGATTGGCATCGGGATGACTTGGGTCACTGTAAAATAATTCGCCGGGCACGAACATCACATGATGTTTCTCTGCCGCTTCACGGAACAGTCGCTGAGAAAATCGGGTATCGCAGGCTTTGTCATCCAGTTTGAGCCAGACATACAATCCTCCACCCGGCTGCTGAGCGTGTGCAAGATCAGAAGTTAAAATCGAGTCTGACACTGCCTTCCACATGACCTTCGATTTCTCCCGATACGAATCTCTCAACTTCTGCACATGCTGTTCGTATTGTCCGGAAGACAATAATTCCGACACAATAAACTGTGCGAAATGAGGGGAGCCGAAGTCGTGGATTGATTTGAGATCGGTCACTGGTTTCACCAGCGCTTTGGGGAGCAGTCCGAAACCCGTTCGTAAACCGGGTGAAAGTGACTTCGAGAATGTTTGCGTGTAGATCACACGTTCTTTGGATTGATCGAGACTGTAAATCGATTGCGGCGGCGGTTCTTCAAACCAGAGTTCGCGATAGGCGGCATCTTCCAACAGATACAAATACTGTTTGGCAGACCAGCGTTCGAGAATCTCGAGAACCTCCTGCCGACGATTCAACGGCATCGTAATGCCGCGGGGGTTGTCGAAATAGCTGACCAGATAGAGCATCTTCACGAGTGGCAATTTCCCGGCCTGTTCCAGTCGTTCCAAAGTTTCCTGCAGCGAAGCGGGGATGATGCCCTGATCATCACAATCGACGGAGACGAGCTCGACGCCGATCCCTTCGAGTGTACTCAGGTAGACGAAATAACTCGGAGCAGTCACGAGGCAGATGTCGCCGGGGTTGAGAATGGCCTGACTGACCAGATCGAGAAACTGCTGCGATCCCGTCGTGATCAACAGCTGATCAATCGAACTCGCTTCACTTTCCTGCGAAACTCCATCCAGCCTGGAGAGATGCTTTAACAACAGCCGACGCAATTCGAGTGAGCCGGATGTGGTGCCGTATTGCAGCGAAGCTCGTGCCTGAGCAGGATCAGTCAGAATTTTCTGAGTCGCCTGCAAAACCAGATCCGCTGGAAACGTATCGTAATCGACCAGCCCGGCTGCCAGCGAAAGACAGTTGGGATAATCGACCCCCTGCTGCATCAAATAGCCGATTTGCTGCCGACCAGCCCACTGTCCACGATTACTGCTCAGTAATGTCATCTGACTCACCTTGAAAATTGATCATTCGTTTGGCTTTCATCTTAACCGGAAATGTTCGTAACCCGAAGCGTCAGCGAG
>TARA_R100000789_G_scaffold54174_1_pt1 | contig 23674 bp, 21 predicted proteins | sample TARA_R100000789 | Tara Oceans TARA_R100000789 (sample SAMEA2623403) | marine metagenome | biome: marine biome (ENVO:00000447); feature: mesopelagic zone (ENVO:00000213); material: "saline water (ENVO:00002010), including plankton (ENVO:xxxxxxxx)" | depth 450 m
AAATGCTATCAAAGGGGCGGCATCAAACCGCGACAGGTCCACACCAGCAAAGCAGGGCGTGGATGCCCTAGATTGGCTGAAAGGACGCTGGGCCATTCGGATCGAAAAGTTGAAGCTTTGTGCCTATGTCGAAGCCGCTGCGCCAAACCAAAGCCAAGTTTCACTTTCGATTGTAGCGTTCTTTTGCCCATACAAACATCGCACCAACGGCAGCATTGGCTTGTTGCACGCTGAACACTTCCGGTTCGAACGCGCCCGCCCAGTGCTTTGTATCACGATGTTCCGAGTGGTGTTTGTCGGTCAGCGCGTCGAGAGAATCTTCGGACGAGTAGGGCCCGCCACTATCCTCTGGCGGATATGCGCGCTCTCCGGCAACACAGGCGGGAAAGTCCTGATCTGGCCTTCCGGTTGGTTTGCCAACCTTTTCGACAGTGACGAGGTGACGCCAACCATCGCCGAAATCATAAGTGTATATGAACTGACTGCCTTTCTTGACCAGCTCTCCAAGAGTAAACCTCTTCTCGTCCTTCCGGCCATCGTTAGGGTCCCAGCTATCGCCACTTTCGTCGCGGCCTCGAACCTGTCTTCGCCAATCTCGAACTCATGCAAATGATAGTCTTGCCAAGGCATAGTGCCTTGGAGAACGGAATGCAGGATGTCCAAGCTGATGTCATTCGGAACGAAGATCCGGTGGCAGATGGGCTCTGTTGCACAAATCGACTGATGGCCAAGGTTCCCCTTTCCCGGGACGGGCTCATCCCACGGCCTCTGTGACCGGTATTCCGAGCGCGGTGAAGGCGTTCAGGACGGCGACCCTGACTTGGAACTCAGCCACCTGACGGTCGAAGTCCCGAGCGGACAGGCGTTGGCCCAGCAACTTGACGCAGTGCATCTTGGTCTCGGCCCGGCTTCTGCGGTGATAGCCACTCCATCGTCGCCATATGGTTCGGCCAACACGTTTCGATGTGCGCAGGATTTCGTTGCGCGCGATGGCCCCGGCGGTGTCGGGCTTCCAAGGCTTGGCATTTCTTCGGGGCGGAATGATTGCGGCAGCGCCCCGGGCGGCGATGATATCATGGCACTTGCGCGTGTCGTAAGCACCGTCGGCGGTGACGGTGGCGATCTCCTGATCGGGCAAGATCTGGTGCAGCAACTCGGGCAGCATTGGTGCGTCGCCGATGCGGCTGGTGGTGAACTCGGCAGCCCGGATTTCCATGGTTTTCTCGTCAATTCCGATATGGATCTTGCGCCAGAGCCGCCGTTTGGTGCCACCATGCTTGCGTGCGTTCCACTCGCCTTCGCCCTCCACCTTGATGCCAGTGCTGTCCACTGCCCGGCAGTGCATTGCGCAGCAATGTCACGAGTGGGGACCAGCAGGTGCAGCGGCCCATCCGATCCACGGTAGGGAATGTTGACCTTAAGGGGTTCTGGCGACGGCTGAGCGTGCTGAAATCCGGCACGGCCCAGTCCAGACCAATCAGCCGTAGCAGACTTTCCACGAACCCCATCGTCTGGCGCAAAGCAATGCCGAACAGCAACTTCATCCCTCTCGGGACATTGTTGCACAATGCCCTGCCGGGCAAGGGTCAGGCAGGTCTGGATGGCAGCGTCGCTATAGGCAGGTTGCCGACCGCGCTTTCCTGTCGGCTTCGCTTCCCAGCTCATCTCGGGGTCGAACCGACCTCTCGGGACATTCCTCCGAAATGCCCTGCCGGTCAGTGGATCGTCAGAGAACCGCGGCGCCTCAGCGCCTGATTATACGCGGGCCAGTTTCTGGACTTGTAGGTCGGGGGTATCGGTCTGCTCATGCCGTCCAGCTACCACGTTGGATTCACGAGATGAATCCCTCGCAGGAATTGTGCAACAGAGCCCCTTACGTAAGTCTCGTCCATTCGCCAAGGTCGCCGGGTCTGTGCCTTCCGGCGATGGACTTGCATAGCGATGGCGCTTGAGTACTTATCGCCCCATCGGTTCAGAGTGGCGTGATCAACATCGACGCCGCGCTCAGCCGTGATTTCTTCGAGATCCCGATAGGATACCGCAAACCGCACATAGAAATAGACCGCGTACAGGATCACAGATTTCGGACAATGCGCGTCTTGGAAACTGATCAACGTCTCAATCCTGATATCGGTTTTCGAAAGCGTGCCATTTGAGCCAGGCTGAAACCAGACGCAACCGCAATCCGAAAGTTTGCGACACTACCCGTGGGACACATCACACCGCTGTCGACGCGTGAACCGGTCAAAGATTGCCATGGTAGTGGTGCCGACATAGCTGATGCTGATACAAACCCATAACATCCGCCATAGGTAGCACCGTTTTCCACGGCAGAGCGCCTCTCATGAGGCGTTCATGCTTCGTAAGAACCTATGCCTACCTTGGATCGTCCAAGTCAGCCCTCTGTTCCGCAGCGCTGGTTTGACCGGCGGCACCGTGCTGGGTGAACCCATCTCGTAAGCGACCGGGTGAATCTATTTTAAGAAAGTGGGCGTTCTGCCCGTCACTCGATTTGTGGCGCGGAGTCCCGCCGCTTTGAAAATTTCGATGCGCCGGACTTTTACAGATGATCAAAAATCAAGCGCTGCCGACCGAAAAGTAGCCCGTTGCCCGTTGTGTGCACAGAAAGCTATCAATTTGCGTAGGAGGCATATTTTTTTCCTTTAAAGAACTTGACCGCTGCATCCCTTTCTGTGGAACTGAGATCAGAAAAGCAACGAACGAAGCCGAACACGGCTTGGTCATTACTAAATTAAAACTGGAAAAACAAGGAGTTACCATGTCTTGGACACGCAGGAAGTTTCTAAAAAGCACTGCCATGTCGTCTGGCGCACTTGCCGCACCGGCCTTGTGGCTGCCAACTGCTCGTGACGCTTGGGGGGCCACGCTGAAAGAAGGGGAGCCGATCAAAGTCGGCCTTTTGTTCTCGTTGACTGGTGGCTTGGCTGTTCCGGAAGAAGACTCAACCCTTGTTATGCAATATGCCATCGATGAGATTAACGCGTCGGGCGGTGTGGCCGGCCATATGATCGAACCTGTCATTGTCGATGCAAAATCGGACTTTTCCGTCTACACCGAAAAAGTGCGCGAACTCATCCTGCGGGACAAGGTGATTTCCCTCTTCGGGTGCTACACTTCGGCCAGCCGTAAGGCGATTTTGCCGACAGTTATGCAACGAGATAACCTGCTGTTCTACCCGACCTGCTACGAGGGCGCAGAATGCACGCAGAATACAGTCTGCACCGGTCCGCTCGCGAACCAGCATTCGAAAGATTTGATCCCCTTCATGGTCGAGAACTTCGGCAAGAAGGTCTTCTTTGTAGGCTCAGATTATGTGTGGCCGAAAGAGTCCAACAAGAATGCCAAGATCTGGCTGGAAAACGTCGGTGGTGAACTTTTGGGCGAGGAATATGTGCCGCTTGGATCGTCCGAGTTTGGGCCAGTGCTGGCAAAAATTCGTGCAGCGAAGCCTGATTTCATCTTCTCGACCGTTGTGGGTGCGTCGGATATCGCCCTGCACCGCCAGTTCAAACAAGAAGGCTTTTCAGCCGAAACGATGCCGATTGCATCCCTAACCACAGGTGAAATTGAAACCAAGGCGATGGGAGCAGAGAACGGCGCAGGCCACTTCCTATCCGCCCCGTATTTTCAAGCGCTCGAAAGCGAAACAAACCAGAAGTTTGTCGAAGGCTTCCTATCCAGCGAGTACGGTAAAAACGGCGTCACGCACTACAATATGGAAGAGACCTATACCTCTGCGTATGTGTTTAAGAATGCGCTGGAAAAGGTGATCGCTGAAAGAGGCATCGAAGAGGTCACGCCGGCTGCCATTCGCAATGCTTGCGCCGGCATCAAAGTGGGCGCTGACGTTTCACCCGAGGGCGAAATCTGGGTCGACGAAAACAATTTCAACACGTGGCTCGTGCCGAAGATTGGCCAGTGCCAATCCGATGGTAGCTTCAAGATCGTGAAGCAAGCGGATGCGCATGTCGAGCCGGATCCTTATTCGATCTACCCGGACGCGGGCACATGTACCGCCGAGGGACTTCTTGCACCGGATGGCACGCTTCGTACCGACGTCATCTGATAGCAGCCCCCGACGGCGGGTTTACTCCCGTCGTCGGACCCTTCCCAAATCGCAAAGGGGACCCCCGTGGACATCTCGTCAATAGCCATCGCGAATTCTCTTATCCTCGGGATAAGCATTGCAAGTATCTTTCTCGTCGCCGCCATTGGCCTAACCATCATTTACGGCACAGCTGGTGTCATCAATATGGCCCACGGCGAATTCATCATGCTTGGCGCCTATGCGACCTATGCGATGCAGGCCTACTTCGGGGTTCCCTATCTGCTTTGTATTCCTATCGCCTTTGTCATTGTGGGGGCGATCGGATTTGTGATCGAAAAACTACTTATACAACATCTTTATAACAGGCCGCTTGATACGTTGTTGGCGACGTGGGGGGTGTCACTGGTGCTCATCCAGGGGACTCGGCTGATCTTTGGTAGCGCCCCGAAATACATCGAAATGCCGGGCTTTCTGTCGTCAAACGTGGAGTTTGCCGGGATCAGTCTTGGTGTCTTTCGGATCTTCGTTATCTTTGCAGCGCTGGCTCTCGTCGCACTTGTCTGGTTCGTTTTTTACAAGACAGATTTCGGAATCAAAATCCGCGCTGTGACCCAAAACCGCGAAATGGCGGCGGCCTTTGGGATTAACTCCAAGCAGGTGTACTCGTTTACGTTTGCGTTCGGGGCTGGGCTTGCAGGTATCGCTGGCGCCTTGTTCGGTGTTCTCAATATCGTGCTGCCGACGATGGGCATGGGCTATGTCGTCCAGGCATTCTTGGTCGTCGTCACCGGCGGGGGCGCGCTTGTTGGCTCTGCGATTGCTAGCGTCGCCACGGGCGAGATGCAGGCAATCTTCGCGATGATCCTGAACGACACTTTCGCCAAATTCCTGATCTTCATACTGATCGTCGTCTTTCTACGTTTCCGTCCACAAGGCCTGATCTCTGCAGGCGGTAGCCGACGCTGAAGACAAGACCGGCCCCTGCCGAAATCAAGAAAAACGGAAGACTCATGACACAGAACCCATATCACAACAAAAAACTGCAATGGCTTGCCTATGCCCTTGTTTTCGGCTTGCTCGGAATCGTTCCGTTTATCACGAGCGACGACTTTCTTCTCAACCAACTTGCGACCTATGGGATCTATGGCCTGCTGGCCGTGTCCATCAGCCTTTGCTGGGGCTCCGGGGGCATCTTGAACCTTGGACAGGGCATCGCATTCGCTTTGGGCGCGTATGGCATGGCAATGACCATGCAGATGCAAAGCCAGGCCCCAGGAACGATCCCTCCCTTTATGGCGAACAACGGACTGGCGGACCTTCCTTTCTACTGGGAGCCATTCCGGAACACCGCTGTTGGCCTTGGTTTGGCATTGTTCATACCGACCTTATTTTATCTGATTTTTGGCTGGCTCATGTTTGTGGCGCGCGTGTCGGGACCGTTTTTTGCCATCATGACGTTGGCAATTCTCAGCGCTCTGGGGACGGTATTCGTGGCTCTTCAGCCATATACAAACGGTGTGAATGGTATCTCGCCTCCCGGCTCGCTCATGATTGGGTCGTTCGAGATCGATCCCTATTCAAGCACAGCTTACTGGATCGTCTTCGGCTTGTTGCTGCTATTCACTTTCGCCGCGAAGCTGCTTACGCAGAGCCGGTTCGGTCTGGTCGTACGTGCTCTTAAGGACGATCCCGAACGGGTGCGGTTTTTGGGCTATAATGTCGCCATCTATGAAACGTTCGTCTATGCGGCTTCCGGCCTGATGGCCGCCGCCGCCGGGGCGAGCTTTGTAATGCTGACGCAGTATGTCTCGCCAGCACAGTTTGACGTCGGATTTTCGATTTCGGCGGTGATCTGGGCCGCGATTGGCGGGCGCAATTCTCTGCTCTGGGCAATGATTGGGGCGTTCATGGTGCAAGGCGCGCAAAGTTACGCGGGCGATGTATTCCTAGATACTTGGATCCTGATCCTAGGCTTTTTCTTCATACTGGTGGTTCGTTTCCTGCCGAACGGGTTCAGTGGCCTCGTCGAAACAATCATGGGCCAGCTATTTTCTAGCCGGAAAGATGATCACATCCTAGGCGCCACACCAGCAGAAGGAGTGGTGAAATGAAGGGCGAAATGATCGGCGGATTTCTGAAGATTAGAAATCTGGAAAAAAGCTTTGGCGGCAATCGGGTAATCAATGATTTCAGCCTTGATGTGACAGAATGTCGGCTTTTGTGCCTTGTCGGCCCGAACGGGGCAGGCAAGACTACGATGATTGATCTTATCAGTGGACGGCAGACCCCGGACAAGGGCGGCATTTGGCTTAACGGCGAAGATATTACCGGAATAGGCGAGCACGAGATTGCCCGGCTCGGGGTTGGACGCAAGTTTCAGATTCCTGCCGTTCTGAAAGGGCTCAGCGTTCGTGAGAATTTCGAAGTGGCCTATAGCCGCGAAACAAACGCATTGCGCAACATGTTCACACTGCGTGCGGCGGGTTGCACCGAGAAACTTCAGGAAATTGCCTCGATAGTGCGGCTGTCAGACCGTCTCGATATGGAAGCGGGGCTGTTGTCCCATGGCGAAACTCAGTGGCTCGAAATTGGAATGGTGCTGATGCAGGATCCCGACATCCTGCTGCTTGACGAACCGATTGCCGGCATGACCGAGAACGAAATCGCCCTGACAGTCGAAATCCTGAACGGGCTTAAAAAAACGCACACGATCATCGTCGTGGAGCACAACATGAACTTCGTTCGTAAAATCGCAGATGTCGTCACGGTCCTGCACATGGGTGCGCTCTTGGCCCAGGGCAGCCTTGAGGAAATCGAGAACAACGAACGCGTGCGCGCGGTCTACCTTGGCACAGAGGACGCATACTGATGTTGCTGGAACTTAAAAATGTCTCGTCTTTCTATGGTCAGACCCAAATCCTGCGCGACATCGATTTTGGCGTGCCTAAGGGCTCGTGCGTTTGTGTTCTGGGGCGAAACGGGATGGGCAAGACCACGCTTTTGCGCACAGTTATGGGGCTTGTCGACAAGATGACCGGGACCATGACGATGTCTGGAACTGATCTGAGCACGGCCCGGACAGACCAGCGGGCCGTGCATGGCTTGGGATATATTCCTCAGGGTCGCCAAATTCTGGGTAAGTTCACTGTCCGAGAGAATATCCTGCTGGGCACATTTGCCCGACAGGATCGCGACGGAACTATCCCCGAGATCTGTCTAGAACTTTTTCCCTATCTGCGCGAAAATTTGAACCGCAAAGCGGGTGAATTATCTGGCGGGCAGCAACAGCAACTCGCGATTGCGCGCGCTTTGGCGGTCAACCCGCAGATCTTGCTGCTGGACGAGCCGACCGAGGGAATCCAGCCAAACATTGTTGCTGAAATCGGCGAAAAGCTTCGTCGGCTTAACAAAGAAATGGGGATCAGCATGATCCTCACCGAGCAGCACATCAAAGTGGCGCGCGCGCTCGGCGACCATTTTGTCATGATGGACAATGGCCAGATCGTTGAAACCGGGCCTATCGCCGATCTGACTGACGAAATGGTTGATCGCCACATGACTGTTTAACCATCCTAAATATCGGACACTAAAAGGAGACAAGGAATGGAATCTATACCACCAAAGGGATCGCCCGAGCGCGAGGCGATGATTAAAGAACATCTGGAATGCACAGAGTCGATGAAGGGCGTTGCCGGATTTTCTATTCTGAAATGCGAGACACCAGGTGACACCACGACCGTGACCGGCGGCGTTCACGATCATCCTGCGCTGAAGCGGGTCTTGCTGCGGATGCGCGGTGAATCAATGGCAGGCAAGCTGATCATCGTCTGCACCGAGGTAGAAAAAGAGTGGCGTATCGCCCGTTTGTCCGGAATTCGAGGTGTCCCACCCGAAATTGTCGACGACCGGATTTTCACCGACGAACAAGACGCGCAACATGCGATCTTCTTGATGAGACTTGACGAGTTGCCAGAAGACGCCGGAATGCCCGAGCATTACACCGAGGGCTGGAAACACCGTGACGACAACTGGCCGGTGACCTGATTACCCACCGATTCACCTAAGCTAGGCCCGGGTTACCGGGCGTATCGAAAAACCGCGAAGGCGGAAGTGGTTCAGACTTCCAAGTGCCATTGCGTAAGCAAACAAGGATACTGCACATGACTGCAGCAATGCGCCTCGTGGGATATGCCGACAAGTTCGGCGTGCACCCCGGCGAGACAATCAAGTTCATGATCAACTGTGACGGCCCAAAGGAATTCAAAGCCGAAATCGTTCAGATGATCAATGGTGACACCAACCCTCGCGGTCCCGGCTTTATTGAAAAAGCCGTACCCGGTAGCATAGTAAAAACAGTGCCCGGTCGCAAACAGGTCGTTCACAGCGGTTCATACGGGTACGTCAAAGATAACCGGCAGTTGCAGGTAAAAAGCTTTACCCTACAATGCTGGATCTGGCCAACCGCGCCCAAGACCCACCCCAAATACTGGAAGCATGGCCCTCAGGGTCTGGTGACCAAATGGAGCGATGACAAAGGCTATGGTCTTTTCATCAACGAAAAGGGCCATGTTGAGGTGCGCGTGAATGGTACCAAACTGGAAAGCCCCCAGCCTGTGCGCGACCATGCATGGCACTTTATTGCCGCTACCTTTGATGCAGAAACAGGCGAATTGACACTCATTCACGAGCCTCAGATCCAATATGCGTTGGATCCGGTGATCGAGCCTGTATCCACCAAAGTTTCTGGCGCGATTGAGCACATGCCAATCCCTGCGGCAGTCGCTGCATATGTTGACACGTTGTCTGACGACCCAACGGCTGAATCTTCGGTTCCTGCCGGGGTGGTTTTCGCCGGAAAATACAACGGTAAGATTGACAGCCCGCGCATCTGCAACGTTGCGCTGTCACGCCAAGAAATTGAGACAATGAAGCTTGGCGCACAGCCCGGCCTGACAGAACGCCGTCATTCCGGCCCGACTGGCCCGCTGTCCGAAGTGATCGTAGCCGCTTGGGATTTCTCGGATGGGATCGACACTCTAACAGGTACGGATTTCGGCCCCTACCGCATGGACCTGTCCTTTGTGAACCTTCCGACCCGAGGGATGACCGGCCACAACTGGGCAGGCACCGTTTTCGATTGGAAACAGTCGCCAAAAGAATACGGCGCAATCAGCTTTCACGACGACGACATCGATGATGCGCGGTGGGAAGTGGATTTCGAATGGGAAGTACCGGAAGACTGCAAAAGCCGCTTCTACGCAGCCAAAGTAACCACGCCAGAAGGTGACGAAGATTACGTTCCGTTCTGGGTTGTGCCTGAGATCGGCAAAGAGCAGTCCAAGATTGCGGTCATGGTGCCGACGATCAGCTATATGGCCTACGCCAACGAACACGTTGCGTGTAATGCCGGCGCCGCGGAATTGTTCGTCTACCGCGTGCCGATCATGCAGCACCAGAACATGTTCCTTGCAGAACACCGCGAATACGGCGGTTCGATCTACGACACACACACCGATGGCACCGGGATCTGCTTCTCGTCACGGTTGCGCCCAATCCTGTCGATCCGTCCGAAATACGACCACTTCTTGGCACAAGCGCCATGGCAGTATCCGGCGGACCTGCACCTCATCTACTGGCTCGAAACGATGGGCTACGACTATGATGTGTTTACCGACGAGGATGTCAGCTACGAAGGGCTCGCACGTCTCGAGAACTACAACGTTGTCATCACCGGCTCGCACCCCGAGCATAACACCGGCACACAGCTAGACGCTCTGCACAACTACACGCAGCGTGGCGGCCGTTTGATGTATATGGGGGCTGACGCATGGTATTGGGTCCACTCCTATCACCCCGCCTATGAAGAAAAAGGGCGCGGAGTTGTCACCGAGATGCGCCGCTGCGAAAGCGGCATCCGGACTTGGCGTGCGGATCCAGGCGAGTACTATCATCAGGGTACGGGCGAACTGGGCGGCATGTGGCGCTATCGTGGCCGCTATCTGCACTCGGTCGCAGGTGTCGGGATGTCGTCGGAAGGCTTCGATGTGTCTAGTTACTTCTCGCGGACCCCAGACAGCAACGATCCGCGCGTGTCGTGGGCGTTTGACGGAATCGACTATGACGAGCCTCTGGGCAACTTCGGCCTTGTCGGCGGCGGCGCAGCAGGTCTGGAGCTTGATATCGTCGACTTCACCTTGGGTTCGCCTCCACATACGCTGACTGTGGCCAGTTCTGCCGGACGTCACACCGAGGCATATCTGCTGGTGATGGAGGACTTCGGGTTCAACCAACAAGGGCTTGACGGTACGACCCACCCGCGTGTGCGGGCGGATATTGCCTTCCACGAAACGCCTAATGGCGGTGCCTGTTTCTCGTTCTCGTCGATCGCATATTGCGGATCTTTGCCGTGGAACAATTGCGACAACAACATCTCGACGATGACCAAAAACGTCTTGGACCACTTCATGGTTGACGGCCCGTTGCCGGAGGCTCCGAAAGACGAGATCCGCGCTCGTGGCCGGGCGGATGGTGATCCGGGCAACACGGCGCTTATCCCCGGGGAATAAAGTAGGTGCGCCAAACAAGACAGGCCGGTTTTTCATAGATCGGCCTGATCTCAAGTAGAGCGTTCGCGCCTTTCCGGCCTCCGTCCGGATCCATTCGGACGGGGGCCACGAAATCAGATGACAGGAGGCAACGATGGTTCGCAGGCCAGATCTCGGCTATCACGACGAAGGGCTGGATTTCAGCGATCCGGCCAGCTTTGGGGCGCAGCGCGGCGTCTTCGGAGAGGCCCGCGCGCTACCGCGCGTGGTCTATCGTTCGCTTCAATTTCTGTATCTAGAGGACGAAGCTGTTTGGACCCGTGAATGGATACCAGTGGGGACAGTACACGAAATTCCCAACGCAGGGGACGTGCTGCCGTTTACACTTGGATATCACGGCATTCACGTTCAGCGCATCGAACAGGACAAATTCGAAGCGCGATTCAACCTTGCCCAGCACGGCGGCTGCCGGGTGGTCCCCGCCCAATGCCAACAGGGCAAGCGCACAAGTTGTTCTTTCACGTCTTGCGGATACAGCCGTGATCGGGGACCAATTCATGCCGACGAGGGGCAAGATAACACCCGAAAGATGTATCAATACCTTGGTCTGCGTCCCGAGCGGCTACATCAAGTGGCTGTCGCCAACATCGGGGCATTGATCTTTCTCAACATCGATCCTGATCCCGCGGGACAGATGCCGATGACCGCTGAACTGCCGACGCTGCTGTCGGATCCTGCCGCCATGCGTGTTCATCGGGATTGGACAGAGTTCACCGCGAACTGGAAATTTGTCGGGCAGTCGCTGGCCGCGACCGACGAGATACTTAGCTCGACGCCGCAAGTTATGGCCGGGCACCGCGTTGGTGAGGACGACACTGTCATCGGCGTTCATTGGCTGTTTCCGAACACAGTCCTGCTGAGCGCCGGGCCTGACGTGTGTATCGTCGTTCTGCAACACACCGCTATAGATCAAACGTTGTGTCGAACCGAAATCCTGTCAACCGAGCCGATGACCGATGATCGTCGCCTGTTCTGGGAGGCTGAACTTATCGCGGCAGGAGCCAGAGCAGAAGATATGCAACGCGGCGTGCCGAAAAAGGCAGCAATGGACGCGATAGTAGAACCTGCCATTTTACCGGTTCAATCTGAGTTGTCGGGCTGGTGGTTCCAGAACGCCCTTGCCGACCGGGTTGCCACAATGCCGCAAGTTGACACTAACGTCCCAATTTTCCGAAATGTGGAGCACTATCTGATATGAATGACATGACTCACCCAGCCGCCATGACCGATGGAGTTTCTGCCTACGAAGCGGGCCATTTTGATGCCGCTTACACGTTATTCGAGAAGTTGACCAAGGATGATGATCCGATTGCCTGGTTTTGGCTGGCAGTGATGCATGGTAATGGCGACGGTGTCCCCGTAGACAAAGTTCGAGGGTTTGAGTGCTGCCTGCGCGCGGCCGAACTCGGCAATGTACAAGCGCAAACAAATCTGGGCGTGATGTACATTCAGGGCGATGGCGTCCCGGCTGACGCAGAAAAAGGTCTAAACTGGCTCTGCAGTGCTGCCGAGGCAGGCGACACAGGGGCGCAGTTCAATGCTGCCACCTTGCTATCTGCAGGAAAAGTGGTTGAAAAAGATCTGCCACGTGCAGCGGATTTCTACCGGATGGCGGCCGAAAGCGGATATTTTCCGGCACAGGCACGGCTGGGGTTTAGTTACCGAAACGGCTTTGGCGTTGCCAAAGATCGTTGCAAAGCATTCCTGTGGCTAACACTTGCCGCTCAGCATGGCGCCGGTACGGCCATCAACATGCTAGAGGGGCTGGTATCCGAAATGTCCCCGGATGAGTTATACAACGGTCAAGAACTCGTCACCGCTTGGATGGCGCAGCATGGTGCTGAACAGCAAGAACCCAGATTTCAAGTAGAAACACAATAACGCGGTAACGAAAAGGTCGGCTGCATGCGCTACAGTATCCAACAAATAAAATATGAATTTCTTTATGCACTCAAGGAGTTCGACTCTGATGGCAATCGATGGGAGCTTGCTATATCAGATGTACCTCCGGCCGAAACACTTTCGCGCAAGGGCCTGACACCCGAGGACTATATCTACATGGGAAAACCGGCGGGAACGCCTCGAGCGGCACAGCTTGTGTGTGATTTTTTCAAAGACAGATATTGCATGCCTCTGACCTCAGAAGACAGGGAAGACTCCCCTGTTTGCGATTGGGTTATCATGTTCCGCTCGAAAGAAAGCCTGCCGAACTTACCTGATTTATTGGTATCGGCCAACAATAGAGCTGCAGCGCCTTCTTGTCCGAACTTTTAAAATACCTTGGCCGCAGTTATCTCGTTGATCTGGCCATTTTTGTAAACTCAAGCCTCCACCAGAACGTCTGCCAAGTTGGGGCGCGGCAGATGGGTGTCTCTTATCTCACCCCAAAGCCTTTTTACCGCGCTCCGCAGGCGGGCATCTCCTAAACTCTGGAATGAGGGTCAAAAAGGGTTTCGCGGGGCTTGGTCGCGACCTCCTTACCGATACCAGCGAGTACGATTGATGTCTTGCAAGGTGTGGTCATTGATTAAGCTGGGGTGTCACGCAATGTGACCTGCCCCCCCCCCAGCGGTCCCTCGTTCATAATGAGAGTCTGGGGGTTTGATCTGACGCGAATCCACTATTACCAAAATAACTTTGCAAGGAGAGCGGGTTCTTCGTAACGGCCGGATTGAGGCCGCCTGCCTGACGAAGGCCGGGCGAGCCAAGACACGTGCATAAAGACGTAGTTATGCACGTGTCTTAGCGGGAGAGGTCATGCTGGGCGAAGTTCTGGGCGTTGAGCGACGCCGGCGGTGAAGTGACGACGAGAAGCTCGAGATCTTGCTAGAGGTGGGTGTTGGCGGGGCCTCGGTCACGCAGGTTGCCCAAAGGCACGAGCTCACGCGGTCGCAGATCTACGGCTGGCGCCGTGGCCTGAAGAAGAAGGGGCTGTGGTCACCGGATCGCGGGGCGGTTTTCCTGCCGGTTGATTTCGGCGCAATGTCCGAACCCGGCTGATCCGGCTGGTGGAAGCCGCATGATAGGCCTAGGCACCGGGGGCCGCGTCTACCTTGCTTGTGGCGCGACCGACATGGGGAAGGGGATTGCGGGGCTATCCGCTGTGGCGCAGGACGTGCTGCTCCAGAAGCCCGCGAGCGGCGCGGTCTTCGCGTTCCACGGACGCAAAGGAGATCGGCTAAAGCTGCTTTACTTGGATGGCCAAGGCTTCTGCCTCTACTACAAGGTCCTCGAGCGCGGGCGCATTCCCTGGCCAAACACCGAGCCGGGATGGCGCGACTGACGTCGGCGCAGCTGGCTATGCTCTGGGAAGGGATCGACTGGCGGCGCCCGGACTGGGGTGCGCCGCCTGCTCGGGTGGGATAGATTATCCGTTTGAATCTCCTTGTTTTATTGGCCACATCTACCTGTGCGCGGTATCAGTCTCCATGTCCGGTGATGCCGCCATTCTCTCTGACGACCCCGCTATCCTGAAGGCGATGATCGCCGCGCTTCAGGCAGAGAATGCGCGCATGACGGCCACGCTCCAGGCCCATGAGCAACTGGTCCAGGCCCTGCGCTTGCGGATCGCCAAGTTGCAGAAGCAGGCCTTCGGCAAGTCCTCGGAAAAGATCGAGCGCGAGATTGCCCAGTTGGAACTGGCGCTGGAGGATCTGCTGGTCGCGGTTGCAGAGCAGCGTGACAGGCCAACCGAGGAAGAGGATCCTGCGGCGACCGATACTCCCATCGCCGAGGTCAAGCCGCGTCGCAGGCCGCGCGTCTCGGACGCGACACCTCGTGAACGCCGCGTGCTTGACCCCGGCACCTGCTGCCCCGATTGCGGAGGCAATCTGCGTGTGGTGGGCGAGGATGTCAGCGAGCTTCTCGAGCTGGTCGCCGCACAGATGAAGGTCATTCGGATCGCGCGGATGAAGAAGGCCTGGCGCGGGTGTGAGAAGATGGTGCAGCCTGTGGCGCCAAGCCGTCCGATCCCGGGCAGCATGGCCGGTCCGGGGCTGCTGGCCCAGATCCTCGTCTCAAAGTTCGACGACCATCTCCCGCTCTACCGTCAGAGCGAAATCTACGCCCGTATGGGCGCTGACATTCCGGACAGCACGCTGCTGGACTGGTGCGGCCGGGCCATGAAGGTGCTCGCCCCCGTCATCGAGCGGATCGAGGCCGAGGTGATGGTCGCGCCGATCCTCCATGCAGACGACACTCCGATCCGCGTCCTAGACCGATCACGCCGCGACCGTGGTCTGGGCAAAGGGGTTAAGCAACGGCGGGTCTGGGCCTATGTCTCGGACCAGAGGCCTTGGGCCGGCACGGCGCCCTCCGGCGTCGTCTACCGCTTCTCCCCGGTTCGGAAGGGGGAGTATCCTCAGCGCCATCTGCGAGACAGCGGAGGCATCCTCCAGGCAGATGCCTATGCCGGCTTCAATCCGCTCTACGCAACGCGCGCGGACGGCAGCAGTCAGTTCCGCGAGGCCGCGTGCTGGGCGCATTTGCGTCACGACTTCCATGATGTCAGGGAAATCGCGAAGTCCGAGATCGCGCTGGAGGCCCTCGACCGGATCGGCAAGCTCTACGATGCCAAGCTGCGACAGGCCGCGCGTCAGGCGCACTCACGCCCCATGGTTGATGCCTTCTAGGCCTGGGCCGAGGCCCAGCTGTTGCGCATTCCGGGCAAGAGCGATCTCGCCAAGGCCTTCCGCTACGTACTCAGCCGTTGGCCATCCTTCGAGCTTTTCCTCCAAGACGGCCGCGTCGGCATCGACAACAACCCGGCCGAGCGCGCCATGCGCCCGATCGGCATCGGTCGGAAGAACTGGCTCTTCGCGGGATCCGATAGCGGTGGCGAGACGCTGGCCAGAGCGATGACCCTCATCGAAACGGCCAAGATGAATGGCCTCGATCCACAAGCCTGGCTGGCCGATATCCTCGACCGTATCCATGATCGGAAGATCAACCGGATCAACGAGCTGCTTCCGTGGCAATGGACGCCGTCGCACTGATCCGCGGTGACAATCGGGCGGCTACGGTTCTTCTGCTTTCCCGAGCCGACCAGATTTACGCAGCTCCTGTAATTCTGACCTACTTCAGCTTACCATCGCCTTCTATTATCAGCGCGAAGAAGAGTATTACGGCGAGCGTGCGCCCTTACGCCCGCAGTGGTATAGGCCGTGCAGAATGTGCGTGTCATAACGTATGACGGATAGCGCCCTATGCCAAACTTGAAAGGCGTGTGGTGGCCGATATCGACGATTTGTTTAAAGTCGTGGCTGATCTCGGGAAGGTCCTCGACCGCAAGCGCGATACGAAAGAAAAAGCAAGGTGGTTGGGTCGTCTTTATGCCCTTCATAGGCGCTTTGCCGGTGGCGACTAACACCACAGGCGGCCCAGCAGATGTTCAAAAGGGCGCGTAAAACCTACAGCAGCATGATCCCGCTTTCCCCCAACACATAGGTTGCTGACGCTAGGGGAGGCATATGATAAACCAAACATGAATTTTACTGCCGCGGCGCATTAAGAATGCCAATGAAATAGCTTAGATACACGGGAGACTGGTCAAAATTGGAAGGCCACCTTTGCCAAACCCATTCTCGGGCGTGTCGCGAAACAAATTGATAGGCCGCCGGGACGGCCAGAGGAGGAAAATTGAAGAAATCCGAAAACCTAGATCTGCTCCAGAACCCTCACGCGGTGAGGGAAGGAAGGGAAAAAAATCTCGAAGTTGCGATCGGACGCGCGGTTCGGGAGTTGCGTCATCGGCAGCGGCTAACCGGGGCAGAGCTGGCTGGACAGGCAGGTTTGTCGATGGGGATGTTGTCAAAAATCGAAAACGGGGTGATCTCGCCATCGTTGACCACAATCCAGTCATTGGCAAATGCGCTGCGGGTTCCGTTGGTTCAACTATTTTCCGGCTATGAAGAACGGCGTGGTTGTATGCACGTCAAGGCGGGTGAGGGGATCGAGACTAACCGCGTCGGCACGCGTGCTGGGCATCAATACAGCCTCTTGGGTGACATTGGATCAAATAACACCGGCGTTGTGATGGAGCCTTACCTTATCACCCTGACCGACATGAGTGACCGGTTTCCAACTTTCCAACACGAGGGGATGGAATATCTCTACATGATCGACGGTGTTCTGGATTATCGGCACAGCGACCAGTTGTACCGGCTAGAGCCGGGCGACTCATTGTTGTTTGACTCCGACGCACCGCATGGGCCGGAAGAGCTCATCGAACTGCCTTCGCGCTATCTTTCGATCATAACCTATCCACAAAAAGCCTGAGCTATAGGCCAATCGATGAATCTCTAGGCATTTCCAGCCATTATCTCCTGCAGGTAAATAATATTTCTTTACGAGAAAGATTATTTACCTGTAAGAAGGCTCAAGTCCTGTTGGGACGAGTTTAGAATGGAGATGTCTCATGTGTGGCATTGTTGGATTGTTCCTAAAACAGGATGAGTTACATCCAAGTCTGGGAGACATGCTAACGGATATGCTGATCACCATGACTGATCGTGGGCCTGATAGCGCCGGGATCGCGATTTATGGTGACGACGCTGCGGGTATAAAAATAACCGTTCAGTCCGAAGATCCGGGCGCTTTCGTCGGCTTGGACGTGGCACTGTCGGAGGCACTGAATGTTACGGCGACCATGAAGGTTGTCTACACTCATGCGGTTTTTAACCTGCCCAAGGAATGTGAATCTGACGCGATTTCCTTTCTGGAAGCGCGCGACCTGAGAATTATGGCCTCAGGCGAAGCTATGGAAATATATAAAGAGGTTGGTCTTCCCAAGGACGTGGCAGCCCAATTCCGGATCCGCGACATGGGCGGCAGCCATGGCATTGGACACACGCGTATGGCCACCGAGTCCGCTGTGACGACGCTGGGGGCTCATCCGTTTTCCACTGCTGTCGACCAGTGCCTCGTGCACAACGGATCGCTGTCCAACCACAACCAGATGCGCCGCAAACTGGCCAAGCAGGGCGTATTTACCCGCACCGAGAACGACACCGAAGTGGGCGCCGCCTATATATCGTGGCGCATCGGTGAAGGCGCGACGTTGGGCGAGGCCTTGGAAGGAACGCTGACGGATCTTGACGGGTTCTTCACATTCGTCATGGGCACGAAAAACGGCTTTGGCGTCGTGCGTGATCCGGTTGCGTGCAAACCTGCGGTAATGGCGGAAACCGACGATTACGTCGCCTTCGCTTCCGAATATCGCGCTTTTGCTGATCTGCCCGGAATCGAAACCGCGCGAATCTGGGAACCCGAGCCCGCAACCGTTTACTTCTGGGAGCGTTGAGCATGACTAAATTGGATATGACACAGATCGACCTGCGAGAGGTGAACGTCACCCTGCAGACGGCAGCCAAAGAACAGGCGAACGCCGACTATATAATTGAAAATCCACGCGGCAGTCACGCTTTGGCAGTGGGCCTGGACGGGCCGTTGCACGTCACCGTTAAGGGATCTACCGGTTATTACTGCGCCGGCATGAACAAGCAGGCGACGATCACTGTCGAAGGTTCTGCAGGGCCGGGTGTGGCTGAAAATATGATGTCCGGTGCGGTCACAATTGAAGGCAATGCCAGTCAATACGCAGGGGCCACCGGCAATGGTGGGTTACTCAACATCAAGGGCAATGCCTCGTCGCGCTGCGGGATTTCCATGAAGGGGATCGACATCGTGGTGCATGGAAATATCGGCCATATGTCCGCCTTTATGGCGCAAACAGGTAATCTCGTGGTTCTGGGCGATGCCGGTGATGCGCTTGGGGACTCGCTCTACGAGGCGCATATATATGTGCGTGGTTCGGTGAAGTCTTTGGGGACGGATTGTATCGCCAAGGAAATGCGTCCCGAACATATCGAGACCCTGCGCGACCTGCTGGAACGCGCCGGAGCAAATGCCAAGCCCGAGCAATTCACGCGCTATGGGTCGGCCCGCAAACTTTATAATTTCAACATTGATCACGCTGGCGAGTATTGAAACATGGAAAAAACTCCCCCAACAGACCCGCGCCAGTCCTGGACGTTCTCCAATTCGGTGAACTCAGAAATCCGCCGCGCGGCGGCCACCGGCATCTATGACATTCGTGGTGGCGGCGCAAAACGCAAGGTTCCGCACTTTGACGACTTGTTGTTCCTCGGCGCTTCGATCAGCCGTTATCCCCTGGAAGGGTACCGCGAGAAATGCGACACTACCGTCACACTCGGCACCCGATTTGCCAAGAAACCAATCAAACTTAAGACCCCGATCACCATTGCAGGGATGTCTTTTGGCGCCCTGTCCGGCAATGCCAAAGAGGCCTTGGGTCGCGGCGCTACCATGGTAGGAACGTCGACCACCACCGGTGATGGAGGCATGACCGAAGAAGAACGCGGCCATTCCGAACAACTGGTCTATCAGTACCTTCCCAGTCGCTATGGGATGAACCCTGACGATCTACGCCGCGCCGATGCGATTGAAATCGTGGTCGGGCAAGGGGCAAAACCCGGCGGGGGCGGCATGTTGCTGGGCCAGAAAATTACCGAGCGCGTTGCCGCTATGCGTAAGCTGCCCCAAGGTATCGATCAGCGCTCGGCTTGTCGGCATCCCGACTGGACTGGCCCGGACGATCTGGAAATCAAAATCCTTGAAATCCGCGAAATCACCGGCTGGGAAAAACCGATCTATGTCAAGATTGGCGGGGCGCGCCCCTACTACGACACGGCCTTGGCGGTGAAAGCTGGCGCTGACGTCATTGTGTTGGACGGGATGCAGGGCGGGACTGCCGCAACGCAGGATGTGTTCATCGAAAACGCCGGGCAGCCGACGTTGGCTTGTATTCGCCCCGCGGTACAAGCGCTTCAGGATCTGGGCATGCACCGCGAAGTGCAACTGGTTGTTTCGGGCGGAATCCGCAACGGTGCCGATGTGGCCAAAGCTTTGGCGCTTGGCGCGGATGCAGTGGCGATCGGCACTGCGGCGCTGATCGCGTTGGGTGACAATGACCCGAAATGGGAATCCGAGTATCAGAAACTGGGCACAACCGCTGGCGCCTATGATGACTGGCATGAGGGCCGCGACCCCGCTGGTATTACCACCCAAGATCCCGATCTGGCTGCGCGACTGGATCCGGTCGAGGCCGGACGGCGTCTTCGAAATTACCTGAACGTAATGACGCTGGAATGCCAAACGCTGGCGCGCGCTTGCGGCAAGAGCCACGTGCACAATCTGGAACCCGAGGATTTGTGCGCACTTACCATGGAGGCAGCAGCCATGGCGCAGATCCCGTTGGCGGGCACAAATTGGTATCCGGGCAAACCCGGTTTCTAAAAATGCGCATCCCCGTGCCTTGGGCGTGGGGATGTTCGGAGCCATTCCCCGTTTCGGTCGGACCGCGTTGTCGGACCGAGACCAGATAGAAACAACAGGGACCAATAAAAATGACCGATCTCGCAGCGTTTGCCGCCGAAAAAGGCGTCAAGTATTTCATGATATCCTTCACCGACCTTTTTGGCGGTCAGCGGGCCAAGCTGGTCCCGGCGCAGGCCATTGCAGACATGCAGGAAAACGGTGCCGGTTTTGCCGGGTTCGCCACTTGGCTGGACATGACGCCGGCGCATCCCGATATGCTGGCCGTACCGGACCCGTCGACTGTCATTCAACTTCCATGGAAGCCCGAGGTCGCATGGGTTGCAGGCAACTGCGTGATGGAAGGTAAGGATGTGGCGCAGGCTCCGCGCAACGTGTTGCGCAAGCTGGTCGCCGAAGCGGCCGAGGCCGGTTTGCGCGTCAAAACCGGTATTGAAGCAGAATTCTTCCTGCTGACCCCCGAAGGCACTGAAATTTCCGATGCCGCCGACACCGCCGAGAAACCCTGCTATGATCAGCAGGCCGTGATGCGGCGCTACGACGTGATTTCCGAAGTCTGCGACTATATGCTGGATTTAGGCTGGGGCCCGTACCAAAACGACCACGAAGACGCTAACGGCCAGTTTGAAATGAACTGGGATTTCGACGATGCGTTGGTCACTGCGGATCGGCACAGTTTTTTCAAGTTCATGGTCAAATCGGTTGCCGAAAAACACGGGCTGCGCGCCACCTTTATGCCCAAGCCGATCGAAGGGCTGACCGGCAATGGCTGCCACGCTCATATCTCGGTCTGGGATTTGGACGGCAAGGTCAATGCCTTTGCCGGGGATGCGGGCGGTCAGATCGGCGAAGTTGGGCTATCCCAACAGGGCGGCTACTTCCTTGGCGGGATCATGAAACATGCCGAGGCACTGGCCGCGATCACCAATCCGACGGTTAACAGCTATAAACGCATCAACGCGCCGCGCACCATGTCTGGGGCCACATGGGCGCCGAATACCGTGACTTGGACAGGCAATAACCGCACTCATATGGTGCGTGTTCCGGGACCGGGTCGGTTTGAATTGCGGCTACCTGACGGCGCGGTGAACCCGTATCTTTTACAAGCGGTTATCATCGCTTCCGGTCTATCCGGAATACAGTCAAAGGCTGATCCTGGTCGGCGCCACGACATTGACATGTATGCCGAAGGTCACAGCATCACTGGCGCGCCAAAACTGCCGCTGAATCTTTTGGATGCGCTGCGCGGGCTGGACAAAGATGATGAATTGAAATCGATGATGGGTACGGAATTTGCTGAATCGTTTATCAAAATGAAAACGCAGGAATGGAATTCCTACGCCTCGTCCTTCTCTGACTGGGAACGGGAAAACACGCTGGATATCTGATCCAGAGGTTTCGCAAAATCTTCGTCCCTCGATGATCGGGTCCGGCCTGCTAGGCCGGGCCGTTTGACGTTTGGCGGATATGGGACGGAGCCACGCCAAACGCCCGTCTAAAACTGTCAGAGAAATGCGCGGGCGTTGCAAATCCGGTCATTTGGGCAATGCTGGTCATTGGCAGGCGTGTGGCTGCCAGCAGTTCGCGTCCCTTATTTAGACGTATCCGGCGGTACTCTGCCATCACCGAGCGCCCAATTACATCGCCAAACTGCCGTTGTAGCTGGCGCGTCGACATCCCAGACAGGTCCGCGATCTGTTCCAGTCCCAGCGGGTCGGCGATATGGCTTTCCATCAATTCCAGCGCCGCAGCGACGGGTTCGGACAGCAAGCCATAGCGCGCCGCGATTGACGTCCGCTGAGGCGCGTGCGGCGCGCGAACCTCTGTCTGGATGAACCAATCAGAAATCCGCTGCGCGAAGCCCGCGCCGTGGTCGCGGGCAATGATCGCATTAATCATGTCCAAAGGGGCTGACCCGCCCGCGCAAGTATATCGGTCGCGGTCGATGACAAACAGCCGTCGTTCCAGCACCCAGTCGCCCGCTATCTTCTTCAGATCCTCAAAATGGTGCCAGTGAACGGTAAAACGCCGTCCCTCCAACAGCCCGGCCCGCGCCAGCACCACCGCGCCGCCTGAAATGCCGCCCAAGGCGACGCCGTTGCGATCGGCCTGCCGTAGCCAGCTGAATAGCGCAGGGTCTGTGATCCGCGCCGGATTGCCGCCGGCAACAACGAAAACCAGATCGTAAAGCGGGATTACATCTTTGTAATAGCGCGCATCAAACCGCGCTCCGATGGATGATTTTGCCTCGGTTCCGGCCGCAGACAATATAGTGATGTCATAAGCTAAGGTTGGCGCGAACATATTTGCCGCGCGCAATGGCTCTAGCGCCGCCGCAGTCGACAAGAGTGCAAAATCGTCAATCAGAAGAAACGCGATTCGGCGCATATGTGCCCTCCGGGGCCAATTATTGAATGGCGTCCTTTTTACGAAATAATATGTCTGTTTTCAAGAAGCGTCGACTACGCCGCATTGTTAGCCTGGACTCAAGTATAGGAGCGAACTGCATGACGTTCTCAGGATTCAAAGTTGTGAAAGAAGCTCTGACAGGGCACCGGGGCTGGGGCCAGCTATGGCGCAATGCCGATCCGCAGTCAGAGTATGACTTCATCATTGTCGGTGGTGGCGGGCACGGGCTGGCGACTGCGTTCTACCTGGCCAAGGAATTCGGCCAAGCGCGTATTGCGGTTCTGGAAAAGGGCTGGATCGGTTCGGGCAACATCGGGCGCAACACCACGATCATCCGTTCTAACTATCTGTTGCCCGGCAACCAACCGTTTTATGAGTTCTCCATGAAACTCTGGGAGGATCTGGAGCAGGAAACCAACTTTAATTCTATGGTCAGCCAGCGATCCATCCTTAATCTGTTTCATACTGATGGTCAGCGCGATGCAAGTCGTCGGCGCGGGAATGCCATGCATTTTACTGGCGCCGGCGGGCGTTTGATCTATCGCGACGAACTGCAACAAATGGTGCCGTTCCTGAATTTCGACAATGCACGGTTCCCGATTAAGGGAGCGCTGCTGCAGGAACGTGCAGGGACTGCGCGCCATGATGGTGTGGCTTGGGGCTATGCGCGCGGCGCGGACCGCCGCGGCGTTGACATCATCCAGAATTGCGAAGTTACCGGCTTTCGGATCGTGAACGGCAAGATGGCCGGTGTGGAGACATCGCGCGGGTACATCGGCGCGCGCAAGAAGGTCGGCGTCGCCGTTGCAGGATCTTCGGGCCGGGTTATGGCGCTTGCCGGGATGCGTTTGCCAATCGAAAGTCACGTCTTGCAGGCTTTCGTTACCGAGGGGCTGAAACCCGTCATTCCGGGGGTCATCACCTTTGGGGCGGGGCATTTCTATGTCAGCCAGTCCGACAAGGGCGGGCTGGTCTTCGGCGGCGATCTGGACGGCTACAATTCCTATGCGCAGCGCGGCAATTTGCCAGTGGTCGAAGACGTTGCCGAGGGCGGCATGGCGCTAATGCCGATGATCGGACGCGCGCGGTTGCTACGCGGCTGGGGGGGGATCATGGACATGTCCATGGACGGCTCACCCATCATTGACGACACTGTAATTGACGGGCTCTGCCTGAATGCCGGCTGGTGCTACGGCGGGTTCAAGGCGACGCCAGCCTCGGGCTTTGCCTTTGCTCA
>TARA_R100000789_G_scaffold100375_2_pt1 | contig 23587 bp, 15 predicted proteins | sample TARA_R100000789 | Tara Oceans TARA_R100000789 (sample SAMEA2623403) | marine metagenome | biome: marine biome (ENVO:00000447); feature: mesopelagic zone (ENVO:00000213); material: "saline water (ENVO:00002010), including plankton (ENVO:xxxxxxxx)" | depth 450 m
GCTTCTTCTGCGTTGGATTGATTGCCTGTAAAGCGGAGATGTTCCTGCACCACTTTTTTCATGTGCCAGGTATCGTATTGCTCATTGTTCAGTTTGAGCTTTGCCCAGCCACGAAAGATGCCGCGGTGATGTGTAAACTGTCCCCCTGCCCCTTTAGTAATCGGAGCCTCTCCTGAATGATTCATGACATGCAGAAACGGCTTGTAGGTTTCATGACGCTTCTCATCGCTGGAGAGATCGAGAGCATACATGTATCGCCCGACCGGTTTGCCATTGTAAATGACATCCAGGTGGTCGCCTTCACTATCATTCAAATGAAAGCCGGTATCGGTACTTTTGTCTTCAGCGACAGCTTCAAAAGCAGCGTTTGAAAAAACGAGACAGGACAGCATAGCGCATTGAAGAAGTTGATGTGCATTGATCATTTTATCTTTTTCTTTCTCTGATCATTATTTTCATGGACAAACTCAAACAATAATCCTCAGACAATAATGTTTCTCTTTTGTCTGTGAATTGATCAGTTTGACAGGAAACATGCAGAAAGGCAAATACGTCGAATAAAAGACTACGGCTATTCAAGATGTCTCCCACTATGTATAGTGATATCACGTGCTCGGTGCTATGGTTTCGTTGAAAGCATTCCCGCCAAATTGGAGTCCACTATGGAGTTCTACGCTCCCCTTCCCCACACAAATGCTTTGGGTATTGAGTCGTTATCGCGAAGAAAGTCGCTCCAGGCAATTGGGGCCGGGTTGGCTGCGTTTTATTCGCCGCTGACTTTTACCGAATCTCGAATTGAAGCAGCGGTACGCTCTGGGACCGCTAAACGAGTCATCATGATCTTCAATTGTGGTGCCCCCAGTCATCACGATTTGTGGGATCCCAAGCCGCTGGCTGACTCGACGGTTCGTGGAGAATTTCAGCCTATTGAGACGAACGTTTCAGGAATTCAAGTCAGCGAGTTGCTTCCTGAAATGGCGAAGCGGATGGACAAACTGGCAATTATTCGCAGTGTGCATCACAAGCATTCGGCTCACAATTCCGGGATGTACTGGTCGATTGCTGGTCGACCGTACAAGCAGGATTCTACACTGATTAATCCCAGTCCTGCTGACTTGCCGAGTTTTGGCACATTAATTGGCTGGCTTGCCAAACGTGACGGCTATAGCAAAGCGGTTCCTCCATATGTGATCACACCTAAGCCCCATTGCGACAGTTTCGTTTATCTGACTCCAGGACAATTTGGGGGATGCCTCGGGGTCAAGCACGATCCGTTTGTCGTGAATGATGATCCCAATTCCAGCAATTTCAAAGTGAGAAATCTTACTTTATCGGAGGGGATGACATCGACTCGATTTGAACGGCGACTCGACATCATGCAACAACTTGGCTCAATGGCTCAGCCAATCCACTCTACGACGGCTACTGAAATGGACACATTTCACAATGAAGCCTCACGTGTCATTTCGTCTGGCGAAGCCGGAGATGCGTTTGATTTGTCAAAGGAATCAGACAAAGTGCGGGATCGTTACGGGCGGCACAGTTGGGGCCAGTCTCATTTGCTGGCCCGCCGATTGATTGAAGCGGGGACCCGGTTTGTTTCGACGGTCAACGGACCGAGCATTACCTGGGATACTCACAAAGACAATTTCAATAAACTGAAAAATAGCCTCGTTCCCCCGATGGAGAAGGCATATGCAGCTTTGCTAGATGATTTGGATGAGCGTGGCCTGCTCGATGAAACACTCGTAATTTGGATGGGTGATTTCGGGAGGACGCCGAAAATCAATAATGATGCTGGTCGCGATCACTGGCCGGGGTGCTATTCGGTGGTTCTCGCAGGAGGTGGGATAAAGGGAGGTCAAGTGATCGGTTCCTCGGATAAGATCGGGGCTTATCCTGATACGCGCCCCGTCACGCCGGGGGACATCCATGCAACAGTTTACTGGGCATTAGGCTACGATCCCTCTGGGATTACATTTCAATCCGTCGATGGTCGCCCAATTCCATTGACAGAAGGAACGCCAATTCCGGAATTGCTCGGCTGAATCACACCCGTCAAGATCGATCGAAATCGTTGGCAAGCGATTTCTCAAGTGAAACCATTGTAGGCCATTTTTAAATGGTTTCTGCAGTCGCTTGGACTCCAAATGATCCTAAATCGCTGTGTTTGCTCCTGCCGAACGCTGCAGATGATTTTTTAATATGCTTTAGATTGCTTAAGTCGACCTGACCCATTTGTAATCATTCTGATTGCGGAACCCATTGATGATTATTGTTCCATTTGCTTGGATATCGATAATCGAATAGCCATTGCTTTCAGAACCAGAACCTTCGACCATTGCGACCATTGTGCAATAGTGGATGCCCTCCATTTCCTTGAGATCATTCTGGTGACTGTGTCCCTGAAAAACTGCTAAGACTTTGCCGGACGATTCGAAAATCTTTCTGACTGCAGCATTATTTTTCACGCCGTGATTATTGTCTACGTCCAGTCGTTGATGAGCAAAGACCACGACCTGCTTGTCCGTCGCATTGAGATCAGCCTTCAGCCATTCCAGTTCTACTACTGGGATATTGGCATCAGTCCACTGAAAGTTTTTCCGAGCGTAGGGCTCGCCGTCACTGCGAAAACAGGAGTCCAGCACGACGAAGTGGAATCCGTCGCGATCAAACGAGTAATAGGACTTCTCCTGGCCAACTTCTCCGAGAAATTCTTCCTTCTTCAGTGTGTCCACACAATGGTTGCCCAAAACGTAATGACGATCTTTACAGATAGCCGAGAATACCCGGTTCACCGTTTTCAAATAACTTAGCTCGACATCGACTGAACTGGCTGCATCGATTAAATCACCGAGTTCAACAATAAACGCTGGTTGATCCTGCTGAAACTGATTGGAGGCTTCTTCAAGCTTGCGGAGAGTTTCTCGATAATGTCGTGATCCCCCGGGTGGTTTATCCGCATAATGCAGATCGGTCACGAGTCCGAATCTCAGGCGTTTAGCATTCTCTTCTGCATGCAACCATTGTCCCTGGTTCAGAGTAGCCGCTGCCAGGACGAGTGCCCCGTTTTTGAGGAATGCTCGTCTTCCAAGTTGAGTCGGATGTTTAACTATACTCATTGTGACTCCTCAAATTATTTTGATTTCAATAGGTAGCCGGCTGCTTCATCGGGGATTGCCGTCTGGACACTTCCGCGACACCCCTTCTCTTTATCGCATCGTCCACTTGCGACAAGCAACCGTCCGTTCGAGATTCCTTCGATGCCTAACGAGCAGTTCAACTTGTGTCTTCCAAGCATCCTAAAGTTAGCATCGGTGACAAGTAATATTTGGGGATCTCCGTAGCAGCCAAACCACCAGCGGTTATGTGCAAAGGTGGCAGTTTGAATTCCAAGTAAGGTTTGACCACTTTCAATGATATGTTTTTTCTGGAATTGGAATTTGCCGTCGTATTCGTAAACGTAATTCACTTCAATATCACCTGGTAAACCTCCGACAACGAAAAAGTGCCCGTTGCGGAAACCGATCCCCCCTGCCCCGTGAAAGACTTCCTGCGTTTCATGTCGGGCGAGTTCTTCCAGAGTATCTGAATTGTAAACGTACACCCAGGAATCGGCATTGCCTTTGGGATCGTTGAATTTGCCAAGGTTCACAGCGACATAAAGTTTATCGTCGTGGAAGCAGAGGTCGCCGTGATGATTGGCAACAGGAATTTTATGTTGCAGTTTCCCGTTCATGTCCGTTTTGACGATAGTCGTCGTAAAGGACCAATAGATCGACTTCTCGTCAGTGCAAACTCCCTGTAAATGGTGCGGGTAGTTTCCTTCACAGTCAATCTTGAACCAGTTGGCTTGTACCTGAGATATTTTTACCGGTGACTCGGCTCTAACTTGCAAGATTGTGGCAAACATACAGAGCATGACCATTCCGAGTGTCTTTTGTTTCATTTTTACCCTTTTGTGTGTTTTTCAGATTACATATTTGTGATCTGAAGCTGTTTTCTTTCAATGATCATATCTGTCTGCAAACTGGCAGTCCACGAAGCATTTCGATAGTGTGTAACCTTAGCGATTATTTAATCAATAATTCATTCATGACGGTGTCGTGTGGAGACAACTTGTTGAACGAATGCAGAAGACAGGTGCAAAAATTATCTGGGCCAGCACAACCCCAATTCCCGATGACGAATCGAAAAAAAACAAACTGCACAGTCAATCATCGATCGAAACGAGGCGGCTGCCCAGATTATGAACAAACATGGCGTCGCCACGGATGACCTCTTCACTTTGATCACTCCTCATCTGGAAGAAACGCAGAACTCTAATGACATCCATTCCAATGGTGCAGGTTACGAGTTTCTCGGTCAGCAAGTTGGAGAAGCGATTCTGAAAGCGTTGAAGTAAATACCGTGGTGTTGGGTTATGCCTTCAGCAAACACAACCTACGAATTGAACCGCGGTTGGACGCAGATAAACGCAGATACAAAAAATCTGCGTCTATCTGCGTCCAACCGCGGTTCTAAAAATTCCAGAAAGTGGTACAGGGTTCAAAAGCAAATTCAGATATTGATTCACAGTTCTGATAAGTGCAATCAAAAAGGCAAGATGGAATCGCGATGATTCCATCTTGCCTGTGAGAGTTTGACATTAAGAAATAATACTCAATCAAATCGTTAGTTCTTAGCCAGTGGTTTCGATTCCTTTGACTCAGGTCGTTCCAGATCGAAACGGTCGAGATTCATGACCTTATCCCAGGCGGCCACGAAGTCTTTGACAAACTTTTTCTTGGCGTCTTTGCTGGCATAAACTTCTGAGATGGCTCGAAGTTGTGAGTTTGAGCCGAATACGAGGTCGACGGAACTGGCAGTCCATTTGACTTTGTCAGTTTTGCGATCGCGTCCTTCGTAGAAATGCTCGCACATTGGTGAGACTTGCCACTGAGTGTCCATATCGAGCAGGTTGACAAAGAAATCGTTGGTCAAAGTGCCAGGTTTCTTTGTGAAAACGCCCAGTTGTGCGATTGGTCCACCGCCGGCGTTTGTTCCCAGAACTCGCATACCACCAACAAGAACTGTCATTTCCGGAGCAGTCAGTGTGAGCAGGTTTGCTCGATCGACCAGCAACTCTTCTAAAGGTCTGTGATATTCGCGATTGTGATCGAGATAGTTTCGGAAGCCATCTGCAATCGGTTCCAGTGGAGCGAAGGACTCCACATCAGTCATCTCCTGAGTGGTGTCGGTACGTCCTGGAGAGAATGGAACCTGAATCTCATGACCGGCATCTTTGGCAGATTTCTCAACTGCCGCGCAACCCCCCAGAACAATGATATCCGCGAGGGAAACTTTTTTGTTGCCAGACTGTGAGCTATTGAAATCTTTTTGGACCTTTTCCAAAACATTTAAGATTTGTGCCAGTTCTTTAGGTTGATTGACTGCCCAGTCCTTTTGCGGAGCCAGACGAATACGTGCCCCGTTGGCACCACCACGCATGTCTGAACCACGGAAGGTGGAAGCCGATTCCCATGCGGTTGAAACCAACTGAGAAACCGTCAGGTCCGTATCAAGAATGCTCGCTTTCAGGTCACTAATATCCTGTTCGTCGATCAATTCATAATCAGCAGCCGGGACAGGATCCTGCCACAATTGTGGTTCCGGAACATGCGGACCAAGGCAGCGTGAGACAGGTCCCATGTCGCGGTGAGTCAGCTTGTACCAGGCTTTGGCAAATGCTTTCTGGAACTGATCCGGATTTTCGTGGAATCGCTTCGAAATTTTTGCGTAAGCTGGGTCCATCTTCAGTGCGATGTCTGTTGTGAACATGATTGGTGCGTGAGTTTTTGAAGGATCGTGAGCATCGGGCACCAATCCTTTTGCCGATTTATCTTTGGGTACCCATTGATTCGCACCGGCCGGACTTTTGGTCAATTCCCATTCGAAGCCGAACAGATTATCAAAATAACCGTTGGACCATTGAGTAGGTGTCGCAGACCAAGCACCTTCCAGGCCACTGGTGATCGTGTCACCAGCATTACCTTTGCCAAAAGAGTTTTTCCAGCCGAGGCCTTGTTCGGCAAGACCAGCTCCTTCAGGCTCAGGACCGACATTTCCATCAGGGCTGGCGGCACCATGAGCTTTACCAAACGTATGACCACCAGCAATCAAGGCTACGGTTTCTTCATCGTTCATCGCCATGTTGCCAAAGGTTTCTCGAATGGCGATCGCTGCTGCCATGGGATCCGGCTTGCCTTTAGGACCTTCCGGATTGACGTAGATCAGTCCCATTTGTGTTGCGGCCAGCGGGTTTTCGAGTTTCCCATCGGCTTCGTAGCGTTTGTCTCCCAGCCACGTACTTTCTGGTCCCCAGTACACATCCTTTTGTGCTTCCCAGACATCTTCTCGACCGCCCGCGAATCCGAATGTTTCAAATCCCATCGATTCCAACGCACAGTTTCCGGTGAGAATCATCAGATCTGCCCATGAGATTTTACGGCCGTACTTTTGTTTAATCGGCCAAAGCAAGCGGCGGGCCTTGTCGAGGTTGGCATTGTCGGGCCAACTGTTGAGCGGAGCGAAACGTTGAGTACCATCGGAAGCGCCACCACGACCATCGGAAACGCGATACGTTCCTGCACTGTGCCAGGCCATGCGAATAAACAGTGGACCGTAATGCCCATAGTCAGCTGGCCACCAATCCTGGGATGTTGTCATCAATTCCTTGATATCTTTTTTGACGGCATCCAGATCGAGTTTCTGGAATTCCTCGGCATAATTGAAATTGTCCCCCATCGGGTTGCTCTTGGCAGAATTCTGGTGAAGAATGTCCAGATTCAATTGATTCGGCCACCAGTCGCCATTCGACATCGTGCCGGCAGCGGTAATTCTTTGAGAGGGAGGTTGTTGTGTCCCCATGACAGGACACTTACTGATGTCCTGACCGTTCGCCGGCTGTTTCGCGGTTTCTTCAGCAAATGCCGAGGCTGCGATGCAAAGCACCGCACAGCTCGACATAGCTCGAATCAAGTAAGGCTTGGTGTTCATGTTCTCTCCTGAGTTAAATGAAATTCGTCGCAGACGATCCGATTTTGATCGTTGTATCTATAGCATTATCAGTTGAACCATAAAAATAGTCCAATGCATTCGAGGGATAGCAGCTATGCGTATTGTGCATAGATGGAATTGAGTGCTGTTGTGAACTGAATTACTATCGGCTGAAGCCGATAGGTATTTTGGCCGTGAGCTTCGGACTCAAGTCCTTTCGCTCACATGCCAGGTTTTTATTATATTGTCCTTGGACAAATTTGAACCCACGTTGAAAAAAACCTGAAGGTTTCGCCTGAAGGCGAGGGTTTTAGACCCATCGCAAGGACAATAAAAATTCACTGATTTGACCTGTACACCATAAATACCACACACTTTAGAACTCAAATAATCATTCGACGATATTATAAATGAAAGACGCCACGATTAATGAGAAAAAATATCTTCGTCAGCCTGTTTGCATTATTCATATTTTCGCAATTACTCGAAACCAATCTTCTGGCTGAACAACGTCCAAATATTCTGTTTTTCTTTGCCGATGATCAGCGAAATCATACCCTGGGATGTGCAGGGCATCCCGTTGTGCAAACGCCTAACATCGATCGGCTTGCCGACAATGGCGTGCGCTTTGAAAATGCATTTGTGACGACATCGACATGCTGGGTCAGTCGCGCGTGTTTATTCACGGGGTGTTACGAACGAAAACATCTCTATCGCGTCAAACCGGGGCCATTAAATCCGCAATTGTGTGAGACATCCTATTTCAGTGTGTTGAAAAAGGCTGGTTATCGAACCGGACATATCGGTAAAGAACATGTGCAGATCGACAAAGAATCTGCAGCTCAAATGTTCGATGTGCGAAGGCAACTCGGACGCAATCCTTACTTCAAAGAACAGCCGGATGGCAGTTTGCGACATGAGACTCAGATTCTCGGAGACTGGGGAACTGAATTTTTGCAGGAGCAGCGTGACCATCAACCGTTCTGTCTCACGATCAGTTTCAATGCGACTCATGCTGAAGATCGAGACAAGCGGCCAGGGATTGGGCATTACCCGTGGCCTAAAGTGATGGATGGGAAATATGAAAATCAGCTGATGCCTCTACCCCGGTTGAACGATCCTGCGATCTATGAATCCCAGCCAGATTTTTTAAAGGAGTCGATCAATCGGCAAAGATATTTCTGGCGGTGGGACACGCCCGGAAAATATCAAACGAACATGCGGGCCTATTTTCGGATGTTAAGTGGGATTGATCATGTCGTAGGACGTCTTGTCAAACAGCTCGAAGAACAAGGTCTGGCGGATAATACGATCATTATTTATTCAGCTGATAATGGATATTACCTGGGGGATCGTGGTTTTGCCGGGAAGTGGACTCATTATGAGGAATCACTGCGAATTCCGATGATTGTGTACGATCCCCGTTTACCCGAAAATAAACGAGGTCAGGTCCGTTCCGAAATGGTTCTCAATAGCGATCTGGCATCGACATTTATTGAATTCTCCGGAAACGAACCACCCGCATCGCATACCGGTCGCAGTCTTGTGCCTTTGATCCAAGGAAATCTCCCCCAAGACTGGCGAACGGATTTTCTCTGCGAGTTTCTGGCAGTCCCGCAAACGATTCCGAAATGGGAAGGTGTTCGAGATAAAAACTGGGTTTATGCTCGATACTATGTCGAGGGACCCGGTCACGAACCCTACGAATTTCTGCACGACTTGAAAACTGATCCCGATGAGCTCAATAATCTTGCAAAATTTTCTGTGGATGAGATGACTGAGTCTCAGAAAAAAGCTCTGCTATCACTGCGAAAGCGCTGTGATGAACTGATTGCTCAGAACGGACCATCGATGACAGAATTAGTGAGAAAGGATGATAAGAAGAAAACTGACTGAGCCTGCACAAGAATGAGGTATCAATAAAAAACAGCCGGAGCTTTTGCCCGGCTGTTTAAGTTTCTTCAAGCATATGAGTAGACTTGGACGTCAGCTCTCATTGAGTGTTTACATATTAATTTCAAAGCCTTTGCGGTTTTCTCGTGCCAGGAAAGTATTGGCCTCATCGTCGCCGATCACTTCGCGTTTGGCGGGATCCCATTTGAGTTCCCGGTCTAATCGCATGGCGATATTGGAAAGGTGGCAAATTTCCAACATGCGGTTGTGAGACCAGACATCGGAAATTGGTTGCTTGCGAGAGTGCATTGCTTCGATGAAGTTCGCGGTGTGGTTTTCACTGACAGGACCGCCGTAAACTTCTTCAATAGCGCCTTCTGGCAGAGGATTTTCTTTGAGATCTTCCACTGGAGTTCCTGTGATTTTGCCGCGGTTGACGAAAAATCGTCCTTCGGTCCCTTCGAACAGAATTCCGTTATCCCCTTCACTGGTAATAATCATCTCGACATCGTTCGGCATGTCTACCTGAATTTTGAACTTCGTAGCCGTGTTGTATTGATCGTTGACGACAGGATATCCGTCCTTGTATTCAACAGGCAACGTGTATTCAAGAGGTGCAATTCGGCTGGGTCCAGTTTCTGTGGCACCGAGTGCCCAGCAGGCGATATCGACATGGTGAGCACCCCAGTCAGTCAATTTTCCGCCGGAATACTCGTGCCAGTTTCGGAATGAATAGTGGCAGTTGCTATAAAGAGGAACTCCCCCGCCGTAGCCTTGGCGCATTTCTGGAAGGGCTCGGTAAGGAACTTCGGCAGCTGGTCCGAGCCAGAAGTCGTAGTCCAGTCCTTGAGGAACGGCCACTGCGGGAATAACAGGCGAAGCTTCCATTCCGCCAATTCCACAAGTCACTTTCTTGACGGTTCCGATCCGCCCATTTTTGACTAAAGCGACGGCCTGCAGAAATCGCTGTCCAGATTCACTTCGCTGCATCGTGCCGACCTGAAAGACTCGGCCAGTTTCTTTAACGACTTTCTCAATCAATTTGCCTTCATCGATGGTCAGCGTGAGTGGCTTTTCACAATAGACATCTTTGCCTGCATACATCGCTTCGACGGAAATTTTAGTGTGCCAGTGATCCGGCGTAGCAATCATGACCGCATCGATATCTTTACGATCGAGAACCTTACGATAATCCTTGTAGGCGTCAGGTTTCTTCTTTTGAGCTTTCTCTGCTTTTTCAATATTTTCCCCAAGCACATTTTCATCGACATCAGCCAGTGCGGCGAAGTCAGCGAATTTGAATGACTTATTTGTAATTCCCCAGCCCTGGTTTCGTAGACCAATCGTGGCAAAGACCGGACGTTCATTGGGGGATTCATATCCCAGTGCTCGGTTAGTAGACGGCAATAGAACACCTGCTGCCCCTGCTGCAGCCATTCCCTGAAGAAACTGGCGACGTGATTGTTGAGAAATTGTCATCTGAAAAATCCTTAGATTGTATGAAGTTAATGCAAATGAAGTCACATTCACTTGTTTCTGACGATTTGAGATTAATTTGTGGAGTTGCAATTCATTTTCTCACATCAACACAGAATCTCTCGTTTATCCACACTATGAGATCAAGTTTAACCGTCTGATGCAATTATGAAGACGAGAAAAATCAAACCATCCCCCGAAAGGAATCCCTTTACAGCACTTTTGTGTCCCTCAATCATTTAGCGAATCATTGATTCAGGGAATGAATATGATAGTTATGGCATTGCAGACAGTTATCGCCAGCAAATTGTTTTTGATGGCATTGTGCACAATTTTGTTTGCTGGGAGAGATGAGTCCGAGAGTGGAGTGATAATTTCTGTTCGCGTGTGGCATCCCATCGGTATCAGAGAAGGCTTCGTTGACGAATTGAGGTTCGGCTGGATTGAGTGGATGACAGGACTGGCAATCTTGAATTCTTCTCGTTTCATTATTGGACGTTTGAGTTTCCTTATTCATGAAAGTGAGATGGGGTCCATGTGAGAAAAAGGTGAATTCCTTTGTCGTCTGCCTTTCATGAGAGGTTTCCCAATTGATGGCGAAGGAACCTTTTGAAGTTTTGTCGAACGTATGGCACTTCATGCAGCGCCCTGTTGCCCCAGGGGTCACACGTTCTTGAAACATACGTTTGAAAAGGTTCTGTGAATACGACGATGATTTTTGATCAGACAGAGACGTTTGGCTGGCCAGTAAATCGAGCCAGGTCTTCAGCAAGCGGTCTTCATGCTCGCTGGCTCGGTAAACTAATGCGGATCGATTCTTAACGATTGCCCAGTTTCCGATGACTTCTTCGTCGGATTCAGGAATGTCTGAATTTTGGATGGACTGGTATCGTTCGATCGCCTGGAAAAATAGAGAGGAATTCAATGCGTCGACACAGTCTTGAATCTGCTGTGGATTCGTGTTTGGCCGGCAGACAACCTGCAACCGATCTAAGACGGCTGCTGATTTTGTTGTATTCAATTCTTCAATCAACCGATTCCAGTTGGAAACGATGATAGTGCGGACTTGATTGATTTGAGCAGTTTCTTGTTCATTCGTCCCCAGTGGAAGCGATTGCAATACCTGTCCTGTAGATTCATCGGCTGCGAGCATCATTTCCAGAAAGACCGGAATTTCAAAGCCGAGTAATTTACTGAGTGGTGAGAGTTGTGTTTTTGCAAGACTTGCAGGCATCTCCTCAATTTCTGGTTTCGATTTCAGAAACTCGAAATGATCCAGTCGCATTGGGCTGGGCATATTGAAGTCTCGAATTTGGGAATCATGACAGGAGCCACACATCTGCTTGTAACTGGCCAGATCGAGAGTCGATCGATTGGAAGAGAGGCTGTGACAATCATTGCAGTTATCGAGGGGAATCCCGTTCGGCATCAACCGTTCGAAATTCTGGAAGTGATGCTTCAAATGCGTGACATGATCGAAATGAATGCCCGCCCGTAATGGCGTTTTGATTTCGGGATGTCCGTTTGCAAAAGAATGAAATGTTTGCTGGTGACAACTTTGACACTGGGCATTTGTCAGTTTGGTAAGATCGTGCGAATTTCCATGGTGCTCCTGATGGCACGTTGCACATGCCAGTTCACCAGCATCGGTCGTTTCATGAGATGTCAATAAACGAGCCAGGCTTTGACGAGTTGTGTGCTGGGGTTCTGCAGATTGACTCATCAAATAATTGGTAAGAGCAACGGTTGTTTCGGGGGGAAGACTATGAGGCATTAAAGCGTGGTTGCCGAATTCATCATGACACTTTAGGCATTTCTGGCTTTCCTGAATTCCATGATGTCCACCTGATGCGAAGCTCAGTAAATTCTCTGAAGATTGTGTTGCAGCGGTATGACAGGCCTGGCAGCCATACTCAATAGTCGCATGTGCGGAAGTTAATGGACCTGGAGAGATGATTGATGTAGTGTCCAACACTTGATGAAGTTTCCCACTTCCAACACCACTGCCACCCAGGACGAAAATACAAAACCCAAGAGAGAGTGCGATTGTCAGTCCGGTGAGCAGTCGTCGTTTACTTCGCAGGCTTCGCACTGGCTGGCAAGGCGTGGGGGTGTGCGGGCAGTTTGCATTTTGATCAGGACAGTTAAGGTCCAGTGCCGGACCATCGTGACATTTACCACCGAAAGCATTTGGTCGATTACAATGCCACGTTTTTCCATCGAAAAAAGGAGAGCAGATTTTCTGGACGCAGCATTCTCCTTTCGCATTCGGGCCAATCTCACAAGGGTGTCCGTCTGCCAGATGGCCACAATCCCAGTTGCGTTGTGGGTGTTGATATTTCGCGGGATTAAACATCTCCCATGATCTTTTCCGACTCATGAGAGCCCTCCCGACCAGGCATGCGCGAGCAGACTGTGAAAGAACATGAAAATGAGTAAGGCATATGTGGTGGGGATATGAATAAAGAGCCACACTTTCAAAGCCCCCTGCAAGACATACTGGTTATCGAGCAGATATTTATGCCTTAACAGCATTTCAATTTCGTTGATCAATTTCTGTTCGTCATCATTCATGTAACGACGATGATCTGCAACTGACTGCTGAACAGCTCGCCAGCGTTTACTAGTTCCACCAAACAAATGTGAAAATACTGCAGGTCGACTGACAACAAATTGGTGAAGGTCGTTGCGATAAAATTCAGGGATGGCGGTCTGTTCGGTTGAAGAGCCGGGCTTGAGTGCCAGAGTCTCTATTTGATCTCTGAGTTGGCGTCGTAAGACAGGGATATATTCAAAGAAGACTTCATCTCCCAAATTCGTGAGTCGTTTCGGGAATGTGCGAGTCATAAATAATCCAATGACTCCACTTGAGAACACAAGCAGATAGATCAGAGCGAGCATGCTTTCGAAGATCCCGGTGGGAACTGAAATATTAATGTGGATGAGAAATATTAGAATGGTAAGAATTCCACAATAGATATGAATTTGCATCCAGAGGGAGGAACTTCCCAAGGGAAGATAGGGGCACTTCTTTCGAAGATTGTAGAGTGTCAGAAAGATAATCATGCCACACAATGTCCAGCCGGAAACGAAGCCGCGGCCTCCGATCGTGGCTTCGTTAACAAACCAGATCAGCATGATGATCACAACAATAAACAAAGTGCAGACGAGACTGACTGTGCGGCGATACGTAAATGATTTCATCGATTGAACCATTGAGCAGCTGTTTCATGACTTTCGAGATCGAGTCTTATGAGGGCATCGTGGGGACAGGCATTCTGACAGGCAGGTCCAGTGATCTGATCGGAACATAAATCGCATTTGGTTGCTTTTTCGATCGGTTGCCATTCCGGGTGCAGAGGTGTCAGCGTGCGGACTTCCTGAGTTCCATCGGGCAGACGAATCGTAGTTTGAGTCGGGTAAATAAGATTTCCATTTGAATCTCGAATCTGCACCATCCGGATGGCATCGTAAGGGCAATTATTCGCACAGGTACCACACCCGATGCAGGTGAGATCATTCACAATCACCTCACCTGCCAGTGAATTTCTATGGATCGCACCAGTAGGGCACTGAATCATACAGACCGGATCTGCACAATGCATGCAGGCATTGGCGATCATATATTTATCATAAATTGGGCCCTGCCTCAGGAAGCGGGGGTTTTGATCGTGCGTAGCCGCACAGGCGCGGACACAGTCGTCACAGCGAGTGCAACGATCCAGGTCAATCACCATTGTCGCAGAGCCGTTGACAATTCGTCGTTCAACCAGAAATTCCATGAGGCCATCGTCAAGCTGGCTGGAATTTTGCTGTTTGGAAGACTGCTGAAGTTCTGAACGAGAAGTTTTGACAACCTGGCGATCAAATAATTCTTCTAACACCGCCTGTTCAAAAACGGCACTGGGAATGAATACTGCAGTGACATATCCAACAGCGCGAAGAGAATGACAAAGATGAGCAGGTTTGCCATCACGCCAGCTTTCGACAACTTCAGCAACACCGAATGCATGCCCGGGGGTGAGATAACTGATTGTTCGATGGCCATTGTTATACCGATGACTGACGCGAGCGATCCCGCTGCGAATCACATAAACGCCTTCGGAATAATCTTCTTCTCTGGCAATAAGCGGTTCATGGGCGAGATTCGAGGCCGTCCCGTGCTCGACAAGACTCAGGAAAGAATCAACTTTATCGTAATTCCCATATGTTCGAAGTTCTGCATCATTGAGGATACTCTGGAAGAGAGAGTTTTTTCGTTCACTTTCTAACGGAGATGCTTGACCGGGATCGACCAGATGCTCAAAGTAAGGTGAGCTCTTCAGAAATGAATATAATCCGAATGCACGAAACCGCATATCGATTTGAGTTTTGAGCCAGGGAGCTTTTTTCATCAAATCCCGAATCCCCTGCCAGCGAACCTCCAGGATTTCGCAGTCTCCATCGGCAAATACGGTTGCGGTGCGCTCGAGTCGCCCCAAAGCTGACTGTTCTCCAAAAAAATCAATCGCATCGACGCGCGTGGTGTTGTAACAATCTACAATCTGATCAAAGTCATGAAGGTAAGTACGAGCCGATTTAGTATTGGCATTACTCGATTGGGGGGCAAAAGCAGATAGGTCACGCTGTTCGATCTCCGGTGAACGATTAAAGCACTGCTTGAGAACTTCCAGTACACTTTTTCGTTTTCTTTGTGGCTGCCCAAGCAAATCCGGAGGAATGCTGTTCTTTGCACGTTCAACAACGACTCTGACAGAGCCAGAGAGGAGAAAGAATGCGGAATTTCCCCACTCTCCCTCACGAATAATAATTTCACCTTTTTTGCAGTTCAATAAGCGAGAATCATTCTTCAAAATTCCTGCAAGCGGTAACCGGGTATTGAAGTTTTCAGGATCGATCATCCCTTTTGAAAACAGCGGCATTTGCAAAAGATATTGAACATCGCGATCAGTCATCTCATCGCAAAAGGGAATCCCCCAGCGTTCCAGACGATTGATTTTCACTTCACTCATACCGCTCGAATTCCTTTCTGGAATCCCTTCGTTTTACGTTCCGAATAATTACGGCTGCAGAATATCCCCTACGGGATCGCCGAAATCTTCAAAAAAGATATCCAGTGCTTCGAGCTTGGAACCATCGCCCATTACTGTCATAAACTGGTTAGCGGCTTTAGAAACTATACGAGCCGAATCCGCGGCTGCGGCACGAGTCGGTTCATCAAGGTCATCGAACTTTTCAAACTCTTCAAGTACGATTGTTAACGATTCGACAGCAGCTTCGTTCAAGGGGGGAACATCGGAGTCATCCGGTTCCAGTAAGACTTCGACATACTCATCCAAAAAGTCAGCTCCATCCTCAACGATACCAATCAGTTCATCTGCATAACGTTCTTCAAATGCTTCTTCGTTCGGTAGATTTGCCAGATAATTGAAGGCAACTTCGATTTTAGCGAGTTGTTCAACAATCATATAAACACGCTGACGCTGAGTAGGTGATAAACCTCGTCTCAACGTATCCAAGGTCGGAGATTTCGCATTATTCCTTTGATTGAGATGGAAATTATGACGGACTTCTCCATTCAAATAAGGAAGCAGTTCGAACTTGTCGAAACTGACAGGATGACCAATGTCTTCACTGATCAACTCGGGATCTCCAATCAGATGACAACTCATGCATTGTTTAGCCATCAGGTATTGGCGTCCTGGCCGAATCATGCCCGCTTGATCACAAAAATCGATTCGATTCTGGAAATGCTGAGGTGTTTCCTGCTCTAAGTGAGTCGTATTCGGTCCATAAACGGCATGACGGTTTAACCATCCTCCTTCTCCGCCGGAAGCTCCGTGACAGGACTCGCAGGAGGTTCCTGTTTCAACAAACTTGCGGCCAAAACGTTTCTGTTTGGGGGCAGCATGACATTGATAACATCGGTCGAGCGAACCATGCTTCTCCAGATATCGTTTCGCGATAGTGTCTTTATCCAGTTCAAAACGATTGATGGTATTATTGAAGTGTTCTGTCGAAAGCCAGGATGCAAATTCAGAACGATGACAATCCAGGCAGGCACGGGCGCCCATAAATAACGAACGGTCCGCTGATCGGTGATAAGCATTGCGAGACGTTGCTGAAACAGGCTTAATGCTGGACGAGGGATTACCATCATCACCATGCAGGTTTATCCAACCGGTGAGGATAAACAGCAGGCATCCACAACAGATAACTGAAATCGTCCTGATTCTGTTACCCAAGTATTTCCTCACGGTCACCTGAGACTCCCCGTCTTGAGAATTCTGTCCGAAACATGCGATCCCTATTTAACTATGGGGTATAAGGAGTTCCCACGGGCTTGTCGAGATCATTGACTAACTTATCCAATTCAGCAAGATCTTCTGCGTCTGCATCTTCAACAAACGACTTTACGATTTCTGAAATATGATCGGCAGCAGCTTTGGCTCCAGCTTGATCTTCGAACTTGCGACCAAGCTCGATTTTTTTGACAGCTTTCAATGCGGCTTTGATCTGGTCATTCTCGACTACTTCCCCTATTTCTTCGTCGAGAAATTCGTAAGCATCTTCTGCTCGTCCAGCCCATCCACGACGTCCAGCATAGCTTTCACTCAGATTTCCGGCTTCAATGGAAGCCAGATTTCTCAGGCAGGTTTCCAGTTCAATAAGTTTCCCAACAACCAGTAACTTACGCTTCCGTTGTTCCGTTGTGATCCCGAATCGAGCCTTGAGCAAAGAAGGAGATTCGGCATTGACGGATTGATCGACCTGGAAATTGTGGCGAACTTCACCCTGCATCCAGGGAATGAGATCGAAACTGCTTTGCCCCGTTTTGTGACCGGCGGCCAGAAGTTTCTCGTCGGCGATGATATGGCAGGAATAACAGTTTTTTGCGAGTGCACCGACATCAGCTGCGCGGACCATGCCAGCGGCTTCGCATTTTGCGAGTCGTTCTTTAAGGTGCTCTGCGGTTTCGTCTTCTCGTTTGACATCTTTCCCGCCATAATCGGAATGGATTTTAAACCAGCCGTCATCGCCACCAGCGGGGGAATGGCAGGATTCACAGGAGACACCAACCGATCCCGCAAATTTTGCGTTCTCTGTATGCGGAGTCGAATGACAGTTCAGGCAGACTTTAGTGCTTCCGTAAGCTTCTGCAATTTTCTTGCCTGAGCTTGAATCGATCCGCTCATAATTTGTTGCGTGCTTGGAGGCAGACCAGGCCGCATGTTCTGATTTATGGCATTCCTTGCAAGACTCGGCTCCCATGACTTTAGCAGGATCCTTTATGAGATGTCCTGACTGGGTTCGAGTTTGACCTGAGGAGTCGGTTTCTTCATCAGAAACTGCCAGCGTTGCACCACTCCCAATGACGAGCAGAATTCCTCCGAACCAGAGTAAGTGTTTTGCCGAAAGAATTTGTAGAGTTGTGGGCATGTCTTGTCTCCAATTCGTCTTAATACAAATGATGTCTCGTAAATTCAGTGACCATTCAGAAAAAGCAATCAGGCATCCAGAATAAGTTCGGATTTCGGATAGGAAATGCAGGCGAGACAGGATCCTTTATCAATACTTAAACCTGATTCAATCCGAGTGCCGACTTTGCCTGATTTTACTGCGATTTCACAGGAGCCACAACTCCCTGCTCTGCATCCGGAATCAATATTGATTCCAGCCTCCAGGGCTAAGTCGAGCAGGCAACTGTGCGTTCCATCCCAGGTTAAATTCTTGTTTGTCCGATTAAATTGAATTGAGAATGTTGTTTTCTGATTGAGATTAGTCTGCTGATCAGGTTTCTTTTGGGAATGACTGACATTACTTATGGTGGCTCTGCCGAATGCTTCTCGATGAATATGATGATCACTGACTCCCCATTCACGTAGACCGGAGACCAGAGAATCCATCATCGGAGCCGGGCCGCAAATATAAAAGTCCAGATTTGTGACTTTGACGGTCTTTTTGATCAACTCAATATCGATGTGCCCCGAGGCATGATAGTCTCGCCCATACTGATCGTTACTTGATGGGCAACTGTAGGAAACATGCAAATGAAAATTCTCATACTCCTGATCGAGTCGGAGTAAGTGATCCCGCATCGCGTGGTCCTCTCCACAACGGACACCATAGAAAAACCAGATATCCGTATCGGATCCAGCCTCAAGTATGGCATTTGCAATACTCAAGACAGGCGTTAAACCAACACCGCCTCCGATCAAAACGACTGGCTTGCAATCTGCTGGATCTAGTGCGAAATCTCCTCGCGGTGCTTGCAGATCCAACAGGTCTCCAATTTTGACATGATCGTGTATGTAATTGGAGATAACTCCTGGAGGATGTTGAGTTCCTGTCGGAGTTGGCACTCGCTTAACAGTGATTCGATAATACTGCTCCCGTGGAGCGTCCGAGAGCGAATAACAGCGAACAACAGATCTGGCCTGATCATGCTGAAGATCTGGCATTTGAAATCGAAAGGTGACAAATTGCCCGGGTAGATAGCGAGGTAACGGTTTGCCATCGTGAGGGACCAGATAAACAGAGCAAATATTGTTTGCTTCATTCACCTTCTTACTCACTCGAAACTTTCGATATCCATTCCAGTGCATCTGGAGAGATTCAATTTGTTTTCGTTGAGCTTGAACGGAGAGAATCTGCTCATTAAGCATTTTCAGCGAGAGTTGAACATGGCGTCTCGCGTTTATGTGAGACTGCCAGGCGAAGAAGATTGACTGCAAAACTCGAACTGCAACCAGAACGATAAGAATGAGACCTAAGATTTGCATAACACAAGTCGACAAAAAATAAAAAAACAGTGTTGTACGTAAATATCAGAAGATGTGGCTGGCAGAGAAAAAGTGGTTTGATTCCAAGGCTATTTCTGTGAGGCGGATCATCTAAAAACTGCTCAATTGTGTAATCATCACATGACAACGAAATAACATGTAAGCATTGCAATACTTGCATGAAAAGAGTGGCTGCAACTTTGGTCGTAGCATTCCTAAGGCATCGGAATTTAGAGACTGAATCCATGCATCAAAAAAACAGGAGACTGAAAGTTAGAATAATCTCCAAAAGTAGAGAAAGCCGAGGTGTTAAACTGCGGAGAATGGCTAGACCATTCATCATAGAAGCTTGAATACTCGAAACTCAATCCAGGATGCGTGATCTTTTGTTAATTGTAAGTCGGGATGAACCGATTTTGCAATTAACTCTTTATTAACCGGTAATGCAGTTTACGTTACTATGGCATATTTTGTGGTTAGTCCGGGACTGGTCACATTGTTCGTCTTATCGGGTCTTACATGACGGCAATGAAAACCAAAATTCAAATGTCACGTGCTTGCGCCCCTGCCATCGGCGTTATCTGTTTATTAGTGCTCGTCGGAACTGGGAGCACTCCTGTTGCTGCTCAATCTGAAATTGCTGAGCCACAGCAGTTAACGCAGCAGGATTATGCCGCACTCGCTCAATATGTTGTAAAAGACAAAGATGAAGTGCTCAAGCAGGCGATTGATCAGGCACATGCTGACTGTTTCAAGAATGATTGCTTCCCTTCCGCAAAACAGTGTGCGGTGTGTCATCCGCAGCATTATCGGGAATGGTCTGTTTCACCACACGCTTACGCCCAGTTGAGTCCAGTCTTTAATGCAATGTCCAATAAGCTGAATAAGCTCAATAATGGAACTCTGGGCGATTTCTGCATTCGTTGCCACACTCCAGTTGGCATGGCGATCAACGAGCCGATGAATATGAGTAATCTGCATCGTCATCCTGCGGCTCGGGAAGGAGTGACGTGTGTGACTTGCCATCGCATCAATCAGGCATGGGGTAAAGGTGCTGGACGACAGGCTTTGGTGCCGGGCGATATTCATCAGGCTGTGTATGGGCCGATTGGAAGTCGCGAATTGAACAAAGTTCTGTCGAATCCCGATCATTACGGGGTATTGAAAACCAGAGAAGAGCCTGAAGTGCGGGGGCGTGATATTCACTCCAAATCGTATCGCTTCTTCCAGTTGACGACACCTGGGTTCTGCGGTACGTGTCATGATGTATTCGCCCCCAACGGCTTTCGGCTTGAGGATGCATTTTCGGAATTTAAGCATTCCCCCGCTGCTCAGGTTGACGGGCAGAACTGCCAGGATTGTCACATGGGCAAGGTTCCGGGCGAGGCCAAGGGGTACACCTATGGTCCGGCAGCAATTGTCGGAAATACGGCAACTCCGCCTCGAAAGCATTCTAATCACATGATGGTGGGGCCCGACTATTCAGTTATTCATCGCGGCTTGTTTCCGCATCACCTCCATGCGATTAAGGAAAAAGGTGAAGTCGATCTCATAGACAAAGCGACCGAGGGAGTTGTTCAGGAAACCGGACTGGCGACAATGAAGCAGTGGCTCTGCTTCGACGATTCAGCTGGTTGGGGCAAGCCTGAGTTTGAGCGAACGGTCTCTGCAAATCGACATTTCCCGGCACCCTGGGATAATCCTCAAAAGCGAATTGCAGCTCGCAAAATTCTTAACGATCAATATCAGCTTCTAGCCGAAGCGACTTCAGCCCGATTACACCTTCTGAGAGTCGGTTATCAATTAGGTAATGTCGAAGTGCTGAAATGCGATGATGATCATCTTGAATTTGAAGTTCCCGTAATGAACGGAACGACTGGCCATGGCGTGCCGACGGGTTTCGATGCGGAACGGCTCGTCTTCTTGAGAGTGCATGTCTGGGATCCCAAAGGACGTCTCGTCTTTCAATCAGGCGATCTCGATCCGAATGGCGACGTTCGCGACAGTCATTCTTTCTATGTCCACAATGGCGAACTGCCGTTGGATCGAAGTTTGCTTACTCTTCAATCTCGCTTTGTCACACGGAACATTCGTGGAGGAGAACGGGAGCAGATTCTCAATGTGCCTTATTCATTGGATCCCCTGCCCTATATTCGTCCCGAAACTCGACCGTTCACAGTTCTTGGTCGGCCTCAGGGGGCGAGAAAGCACAAGCAGAATATTGAAGTCTACGGCGTGACTCGCGGCCATTATGAACTGGGGCATCATCAGATGCAGGGCTGTGGAACATATACAGTTCGTGTGCAATTGATAGCCGGAATGGTTCCTGTCAATTTGGTTCATGAAATTTCAGATGTCGGATTTGATTACTGCATGAGTGCCAGTGAAGTTGCACGAGGTGTCGTCGAAGGACATCTGGTATTGCATGAATGCACCAAGCAGGTGCAGGTGAAATAGTTCAATATATGAATCGCCGTGATACTCAGAAATGGAATTCAGTCTTTCGCAAATTAGCGTTGAATGTAATGCTGCGCGGGTGTGGTTGTTGTCTGAGTATCTTGATTTTACAGTCAAATTTATTAGCTGAAGATTCACTGGAACTCTTGCCTCTTCCCTTACCTGCTGAGAGTGCCAGTGAGTTGATTATTCCTGATGAAGAATGCTATCAACTCCACGATTATCATTATTACTCGGGACCAGGCAGCCTCAGCCCGTTCGCCCCGCCGGTCCAGTACGATCATTCAGTCGTCGAAGAAAAACCTCCTTTGTTCTCGGAACTGAGCGAAGGTTTTCTTCATGCACTGGAGACCCCTGCTGAACCCCTGGCCCATCTGTTTGAGCATCTGCTGTGTTCAGAGCATGTCGAGCCGCATACCGATTTGGATCGACATGCCATTGGTATTCAACCTGTACCGGAAAGACCACCTTTGTTGCTTGAACTCAATGAAGAATTTTTGGCACCGGGCTTTTTACGACAGGGGATTGTTACACCAACAGGTGCAATCTGGCGACCTTCGTTGTGGGTATTTGGTACATTTCGAACGGGCATCAATCAATTCGAGAATGGTACATCACCAGATGTGACTGAGTGGGCAAATCGGCTGGACTTATTCACCCAATTGAATCTCTCCGGCACCGAACGCGTTCTGCTTGGACTGAGACCACTTGATGAACAGAATAATGGCACACGACAATTTTCTGGCTACGATTTCCGCAACAGTAATGGTCTCGATGGTCTGAACGATCAAATACAGACATTATTCTTTGAAGGCGACTTCGGGGAAGTCTTTCCGTATCTCGACCCTTATGATCGACGGGCACTCGATTACGGATTTTCGATCGGACGCCAGCCGATGTCTTTTCAGCAGGGATTATTGCTCAATGAAGATCGTATCGATGCGTTGACGATTACGCGAAATACTCTCAACGGCAATGGCATCCTCAACTACCGGGGTACGTTCGTGTATGCCTGGAATGAAATCAATCGAGATAATTTGACGGGCCCGAATGTTCTCGGGAATGATAATCAGATGATTGGATACTTTACGGAGACCGATATTCGCTCCAGTACCATCAATGCCGACTTTGCCTATGTCTGGTCAAATAGTGGAGCTGATGATCTGGCGGTGATGGGTCTGAGTTCCATTCAACGGATTCACGGCTTTGAAAACACTTACAACTCTTCAGCCCATATTCTTGCCTCGTTTCCGACAAACGGAGAAACGAATCTGGCTGGTCAAGGAGAATTGCTCTTTCATCAACTCTCGTGGACTCCCCATCACACGAATGATTTGATCTTTCTGAATACGTTCTGGGGAATTGATCAGTTCACTTCTGCTTCCCGTGGTCCTCTCAACGGTGGACCTTTGGGACAAACGGGTCTTCTGTTTTCAGCTGCCGGTCTGGGGAACTATGGAGCCCCGCTCGATAACAACGCGAGCAACGTGATCGGCGCAAGCCTCGGCTATCAACTCTTCTTCTGCGATACCCGCGAACAGATCATCTGGGAGATCGGCGGACGTCAGGATACTGACGGTACTAATGATGCCGCCATTGCGACGGGAATTCGCTACCAGAAAGCCCTCAACCAACACTGGTTCTTAATCATGGATACCTTTGCATCCAAACGAGAATCCACCGATCCAGGTCATGGAATTCGATTCGAACTCCAATCCAAATTCTAGACGATTTTCCATAGGTTGCTGCAGATCAATAAACTGCAGGTCAGGAACTGCCTGACGACAAACAGGGGGGATCGCACAATTCGTCAGGCAGTGCCTGACCTTCAACTGTGTGTAATGGAATATTTTGCTTGAGTGCCTCTTCACAGGCAAATTAGGCTTGAGTCGACATACGACGACTGATAAGCTTTTGCTTATTGGAATCTCCCCCCCCGT
>TARA_R100000789_G_scaffold25720_3_pt1 | contig 23545 bp, 20 predicted proteins | sample TARA_R100000789 | Tara Oceans TARA_R100000789 (sample SAMEA2623403) | marine metagenome | biome: marine biome (ENVO:00000447); feature: mesopelagic zone (ENVO:00000213); material: "saline water (ENVO:00002010), including plankton (ENVO:xxxxxxxx)" | depth 450 m
TACAGATTAGTACAGATTAGTACAGAACAGTTCAAAATAGTAAGAATATGTTTTCACAGGATATTCAAATTAAATTTATACTAAGTCTTAAAAACTTACAATAGATTAACTTGATCTTTATAAGCCATTGTAGTTGTATGGTCATAGTATCGCGAAGTCACCTCTGTAGATGAGTGACCTAAAATTTTACTTACCGCGTATATATTTCCATTTTTCTCTAGTATATGAGTTGCGAACGAATGTCTAAGACTGTGAAAGGTCAATTCCTTGGGGAGTTCCAGTTCTAGTTTTACATTACTAAGCCTGTCTTGAATGGATCTTGACTTATATTGCCCCGGTTCATCTTCTTTCATAAGTACAAAGCAATCCTCAATGGTCTTACCCTTATACCATTCAGGATTGTTTCTCATTCGCTTCCTCAATTCTAATCGAAAAATATTAAGTATACTTAGCGCTTGTTTACTTAGAGGGATTGTGCGATCCTTATTTGATTTGGTTATACGTGCAGGAATCGTAATTGAAGCTTGATTTAAGTCGATCATTCTCCACTTAATGTGTGTAGCTTCTCCGATTCGCATTCCAGTATAATAGGCTAATTGAAGAGCTAAGCCAAACTTGCTGCCTTCCGTTGCTTTGAATAGTCGTTCTAGCTGGCCTCTCTTGAATTCAGGGCGTTTCCCTCTAGTCTCAAATAGAAAATCCTGTCCTCTGAATGGGCTTTTAAGCAAAAAGTCATTCTTTTCAGCCCAACCAAACCCCGCTTTTATGGATCTCATTTCTATGTTGATGGTTGTTTTCTTGCGTCCTTCGCTGAGGCGATGGAGTTTATATTCCTGTATATCTGATCGTTTATATTCTCCAATGGCTTTATTACCACAGATTCGAAGGAAATTGCTTAACGCATTTGCGTATATAGGGTAGCTTTTTTCTGCAAGATTATGCTCTAGATGTTTGAAATATTTGCTCTCTAGGAAATTAGAAAGCAGAAGGCGTTCCTCAATAGGGATGGTAGCCTGTTGTATTTCATCGACGAGCATAGTCACGGCCTTTTTATGCGCTTGATTCATGGCCTCTTTCTTTATTTTGGCTGAACAGGAGGGAGGGTAAGAAATACCTGTAGATAGGTTTCTTGTTTTACCTCTCTGGTCGGTATAGCGTACGTAGATAATGTATTTCTTATTTCGCTTGAACGGATAAATTTTAAAGTCCATGGTACTCACAGTTAAATTGAAATTAAGTGTGAGGGTAAGCTCCAAAATTCAGTAAAAAGGATTCTCTCCAGATAAAATATTTATCTGGAGAAGTACGATATAAACGAGTTATTTAGTAACTGTTTGGTAACTCATTTTGTAAAATAGGGGCTGTATGCGTTTTAAACGAAGGGTCTCAAAGAGTTTGAGTCGTGCGCGTCTACCAGTTCCGCCACTTTGGCTTAAGAAGAACAAAGATAAGTGTGTTTGAAATTCTTAACAACCGTTTTCTTAATTATATCCGTTTGGATTTTCTGATTGCCATTTCCAGGCATCTTCACACATTTCTTTTATTCCTCTTTTTGCTGTCCAGCCAAGTTCGGTTTCAGCTTTAGCAGGATCAGCATAGCAAGTGGCAATATCACCGGCTCTACGGGGTGCAATTTTATATTTTACTGTTTTTCCGGATGCGTCTTCAAAAGCTTTTACCATTTCAAGAACACTGGTTCCTTTTCCTGTTCCTAAATTATAAACTACCAATCCGGGATTAGATTTAAGTTTTTCAATAGCTTTCAAGTGTCCCAAAGCGAGGTCAACCACATGAATATAATCCCTGACACCTGTTCCGTCAGTTGTTGGATAGTCATCACCAAATACTGAAAGTTGCTCTAATTTTCCAACAGCAACTTGAGAAACATAAGGCATAAGGTTATTCGGTATATCATTAGGGTCTTCTCCAATCAAACCACTTTTGTGGGCGCCCACAGGATTGAAATAACGAAGAAGGGCAATATTCCAGCTGTTGTCAGAAGTATGTAAATCTTTTAAAATATATTCTATAAAAAGTTTAGTTCTACCATAAGGATTAGTAGCTGATAAAGATGACTCTTCCGTGATTGGCACCGACTCTGGATCGCCATAAACGGTAGCAGATGAGCTAAAAACCAAGTTTTTAACATTGTGTTTTTTCATTACCTCGCATAAAATCAATGTACTGTCAAGATTATTTTGATAATAAATCATTGGTTTTTGTACAGATTCACCCACTGCTTTGTAACCTGCAAAATGTATAACTGACTCAATATCATGGTTAGAAAAAACTTTATCCAAAGCGGTTGCATCAAGTAGGTCTTGTTCGTAGAAAACAGGGCTTTTTCCGGTAATAGATTCAACTCTAATAAGCGATTCTTTACTGCTGTTTGAAAGATTATCAACTACTACTACTTCTTCTTTATTCAATTCTAGAAGTTCAAGGACAGTGTGACTTCCAATATATCCTGCACCGCCGGTAATTAATATTGCCATGTGTTTGATTATTTAAGTTTCAACTCAGTTTATAATTCGATAATATAATACAAAACTGAATAGAACTTAGTAACTGATTTGAGGGGAGAGCACGAAAGAAAAAGTGGTTCCATTACCCGATTTGCTTTCTACTGAAAGTTTTGATCCGTGTAACTCTAAAATTTTTTGAGCTATAGATAAACCTAAACCTGCTCCTGAACCAACGGTTCTGCTGGGATCTTCCTGGTAAAATCGATCAAAAATACGTTGAATATTTTCTTCGGCAATTCCTTTACCTGTATCTGAAATGGTAAAACTAACGTTTTCTTTATCGTTAGTTGAAATGATGGAAACCGTACCACCTGCAGGTGTATGTTTAAGAGCATTATCTATTAGATTAGAAATTGCACGTTCCATTAATGCGATATCAGCATATACTAAGTTTGTATGTTCATCAGAGAGCACTGCTTTTAATGTAATGCCCTTTTGCTCAGCAAGTGGTTTAAATTGTTGTACAAGATCTTGAGCAAGCTCAGCCATGGAAACGGGTTCCATTTCAGGTTGAACGTCCTGAGCATCAAATTTAGAAAGCTCAAATAGCTCCTCAATCAAAGTGCCTAGCTTTTTTGTATTTCTTAAAACGATCTCGTAGTACTTTGATCGATCTTCAGGATTTATTGAAGGCTCTTTTTGCTGTATGGTTTCCAAATAACCTTGAATGGAAGCGAGTGGGCTTCTTAAGTCGTGAGAAACATTTGCAACTAATTCTCTACGTAATTTATCTATTTGTTTAATTTCATCCATATTCGAAACTAAGGTATCAGCCATTTGATTAAAGGATGCTCCCAAAAGACCAACTTCATCATTAGAATTTACTTTAACTCTACGCTCTAATTGTCCTTGTTCAAATGACTTAACAGTCTCACTTACATGTCGCAATCGGCTTGTTAACAACCTGAAAACAATTAATCCTAAAATTAATGTAACGAGCAAAATTAAACCTAAACCAATAAATGTGTTTCTAAGTATGTAGCTATTCTGGACCATTGCAGCAGCTTGGTCAAACTGTTGACCTGAAAGAATTACATACAAATAACAACCTTTGCTGCCCATTATAGAAATAGGGGCAACTGAAAAAGGTTTTTTTACCCCGGCGTTTAATGGATCATCTCCATAAATCGGTAACATTTCACCGGCAATAAATTCGTCAAGCGGAGCGGTATTAACTCTCGAAATTTGAACCTCGGCATCCGGGTTTTGGCTAGGATAAAACCACTTTATCATGCCATTACTACTCAGTAAATAAATATCAATTTCCGGGTTGATTCCATTAAGATACTGGATTACAGAAATAATGCTGTCACCTTCAATTGAATCCATAAGATACGGTTGAAAGTGTGAAGCCATATCTTCAGCAAGCATTTTATTTACTTTTTGACCGGTTTCATCCACATACATAAGCGAAGATGATACCCCTAAGTAAGCGAAAGAGATCCCCAAAGCTAAAACCAAGACCAGAAACGTAGTTGAAATTTTAGTATAAAAACTTTGCTTTATCTTCATGCCAATCCGAGTTCTTCAAGTTCAGCAAATTTATATCCCATGCCCCAAACAGTAGTGATATATTTAGGTTCTGAGGGATTTTTTTCAATTTTACTTCTTAACCGATTGATATGGGAGTTTACGGTATGACTATAACCGCTGTATTGATATCCCCAAACTACATCGAGTAATTCTTGTCTACTGTATGCTCTACCTGGATTGTTTGCAAACAAAAGAAGTAGCTCGAATTCCTTTGAAGTAAGTTCAATAAGTTGGTCATGAACCTGCACAGATCTTTTATTTGGGTAGATAATCAGCTCACCAAAATCAAGTTTGTCCAATTTTGAAGAGTCTTCGGGTTTAGATGTTGAAGCTCGCCTTAAAAGTGCTTTAACTCGGGCAACCAGTTCCTTAATCGAAAATGGTTTTGTGAGGTAATCATCTGCTCCGTATTCAAGTCCCATTATCTTATCAACTTCTTCGGCTTTAGCTGTAAGCATTAAAATCGGGATTTGTTGATTTTTTTTTCTAACCATTTTACATATCTCGAATCCATCAACTTCAGGTAGCATGATATCTAATATGATCAATGAATATTCATTTTCAAGAGCTTTCTGAAGAGCAACACGGCCATTTAAAGCTTGATCTACTTTGTAATCATTATCGGTAAGTTGGATTTTTATTAGTTCTGAGAGATCGGAATCATCTTCTACAATAAGAATCGGAGGGGGTTGTGAACTCATGTGATATCTTTTTTGATAAATTATATCATCAATAAAGTAAAAGTATCACATAGAAATAACATTATTCATTGGAAGAAATGTTTTCAAGCTCATTTAGAACTTGATTACAAGTTTTATCCATTTTGATAATTGAAGACTGGATATCAGAATCTGGTTTCTCTTCCCAGATAATTTTTTTAGCGTTTTCGTATTCATCAACGATTGAATTTAAACCAAGCATTTGTGCAACCGGCTTGATTTTATGTCCAGCTCTTCTAAAATTTTCCTCATCTCTTTTTTGCAGAAAAAGGGAATAGTTTGTTTTGAACTCTGTAAATGAAATAATGGCTGCCTCAGCAAACTCTTTAATATATTTCTCGTCTCCGTATAACATTTCGTTCAGAGAAGTAAAATCAATCAATTTAGTCATATAATCTTCAGTCGTTTACCGCTTCTTTTATAAAATGAGGAGAAGGCTTTCCAAATTCATCCACGTGGACAAAGATTATTTCATCTATAGTGATGATTGTCTTTTTCTCAAATTTTGTTCTTACTTCACACTTTACAGTTATGGAAGTAGTACCAAATCGTACTGTTTCCATACCAATTTCAATGACTTCACCTAAGGGAGCAGAATTCACAAAATTTATTTCAGACATATATTTTGTGACAATATTTCCTTTACCTAATTGGCAGAGCACGAATATTGCAGCTTCCTCATCTATCCAACTTAAAACCGTTCCGCCAAACAACGTTCCGTGTGCGTTAAGATCTTGTGGTTTAATAAGTTTTCTACTAAAAAAGCGCATCTAATTTTTATTAGAATGTACGATGATTATTAACACTGAACCAAATTGGATCAACCCATATAATGGATTCTAATATTTATATCTAAGTCTGAAAACATCCGTTTATGTAACATCATATGATTCCAACTCTCTATATGGTAGAAAAAATATTTTGAATCCAGACTTAATTCATCACAAGAAATGAAAACTATTGCATTAACAAATCAAAAAGGGGGAGTTGGTAAAACAACTTCCACCATTAACATTGGTGCAGCTTTGGCTAAACTTGGAAAAAAAGTTTTACTAATTGATTTAGATCCGCAAGCAAATTTAACCTATTCCTTGAAAATGCATTCCAACCGAGTTGATAAAAACATTTATCATGCTCTGAAAGGTAAAGCTACTGCTAAAGAAGCCATAATAAAGCATAATGGGTTTGATTTTATACCATCCTCATTGGAACTCTCCGGAGCAGAACTTGAACTGGCTAACGAACCTGCAAGAGAAGGTTTACTAAAGAATGTCCTCGAACAAATTAAAGAGGATGAATATGATTTTGTTTTGATTGATTGCCCTCCAAATTTGGGGCTTTTAACCCTTAATGCATTCACTGCAGTTGAGGATATTTTTATTGTTCTGCAATCAGAATATTTGGCATTACATGGTTTATCTAAATTGCTAGACTTGATAAAAATTGTTCAACAGAGATTAAATAACCGACTTGCTGTTGGTGGTATAATTTGTACTCTTTATGACAGCCGTAAAAATCTAAATAAAGAAGTTGTAGGGCACATTCAGGACTACTTCGGTGATAAAGTATTTAGTACAATAATTAGAGATAACGTTGCTTTAGCTGAAGCACCAAGTCATCATAAAACTATTTTTGAATATGACGAAAAAAGTAATGGTGCAAAAGATTATTTTGCTTTAGCAAAAGAAATCAAGAATGGTCATTAAATAATGTCAAAAAAAACAAGTTTGGGGCATAATCCTTTAGCGTACAGCTTAAAGAGCCATGCTTCATTTGATTTTATTAGAAGCATTCAAAACGATTCTAATTCTTCTGTTGCAGAACCTGAAGTTAAAAAAATGGTAGCTAGTTACTATTTGGAGGAGCCAGTTATACGGCAAATTAGAACTATAGCCAAGGAGGAAAAAGAATCGTTTAGTGCTATTGCAAATTCCTTTTTGAAGCAAGCAATAAAAAATAAAAGAGAGTCAGATTAGTTCTGATTTGACCTAACCAATTTTGTATACTTTTGTCATACAATATTGCATATGTTTTTTGATTATAGATTTGATTCTCTTACTCAGCTTTCCGAAAAATTTTTAGACCTTCTTTCATCTAAAAATCTAGACGATCCTTTTGTAAAAAATTGGATCATTGTACAAAATAAAGAAATGCAACAATGGGTTACTCTTCAGGAAGCTAAGAATAATTCTATATCTGCAAATAACGAGTTCATCTTTCCAGCGGAATTTTTGTGGAAGCTATACCGGTTAAATATACCTGAGTTGCCTAAATACTTACCGTCAGACAGAATCCCACTTCAATGGACTATCTTTGAAGCATTAAACGAAGATCATGTGCTTTTAGGGAAAATTGTTCGAGAAAACTCGACTGATCAAAAACTTTTATTACAGTTAAGTAAGACTATTTCTGATGTCTTTGATTTGTATCAAGTATATAGGCCTGAGTTATTAAGAAAGTGGGAGCATGGACTTTTAGTTTATAATACAAAACATGAAAAATGGCAGGCCGAATTATGGAGAAACTTGTCTACAAAATGGAAGTCGGAAAAGGATGTAATTACTAGAGTAGATGCTTTTAATGACTTATGTAGTTGGTTGAAAAATGATTCTTTTCCTTATAAAAAAGTACCAGATAATATTTGGATAGTTAGCCTGCCACAATTTTCTAAGCCTTTTTCAGAAACCATTTCTTTGTTATCACAACACAAGCAAATTCATAATTTTGGATATTCATTCGGTAGGTCTGATAACAATAAGGATGCATTGTTATTCAAGGATAAACTTCTGAAATCACATTATGATAATGTAGAAGTTTTGAGCACTAGCCTCATTACATCAAAAGCTGATGTTAAAGAGAATGTATTTGAGTTGGCTAAAAATAACACTTCGAAATTGGAAGCTGTTCAGCTTGCAATAATTGATAAAAAAGTCAAAAACTATAGTGATTCTGATGGATCAATTAAAATTCATTCATGTCATAACAAAAAAAGGGAAGCAGAAATACTTAAAGATGTTCTTCTTAATGCACTCGATGAAGATCCCAAGTTAAATCCAGAAGATTGTTTAATACTAGTACCACGCCTGGAAGACTATCAAATCACATTGACAGAAGTTTTTTCTGAAACCATTAATGAACCTAAATTACCTATAGGGAGAGGTTTTTTTGATGTTTCATCAATAAGTAAGAATACTCTGTTGGAACTATTGAATGTTTTGAATTTCGATTTTAAAGTAAATACAGTTCTTGAACTTTTGGAAAACCCTGTAATAGCTAGTAAATGGTACTTTGACGAATCCGATATAAAAGCTTTAAGAAATTGGGCCATTGAATTAAGGTTACACAGAGGATTTGATGGAACTATATTTTCTTGGGCTTCTGCATTAGACAGACTTTTTTTAGGCTATGTTATGGAGCCAGATAAATTCAAGGTGTATGAAGACAAAGCAGTGTACTCAAGATTTATATCGAAAGAATCAGCCGAACTAATAGCAAAAACTTCTTCCTTTATAAATCTATTGAAAATAGAGTCACTTAATTTAAAAAGTGTATTAACTATAGAGAATTGGATTGAAAAAATAATACATCTGGCGGAAGTATTTTTGCAAAGGAAATTTGATCAAGAATTTGGAATTCAAACACTGGTAAATGACCTTCAGGAACTCAAAAAAAAGTTGCATCCGTTTAACTCTAAAGAAGGTATTAGCTTTGAATTATTTTTGACTTGGTTTAAAGAAAATTTTTCTACTTCAGGCTTTTCAGGATCAGGATTTGGACATGGAATAACTATTAATGAATTTGTTCCAAATAGAAACATTCCATATAAATTTGTGGCTATACTTGGATTAAGTGAGAATGTGTTTCCTGTTTCAAATACAAGGCCTGAATTTGATCTTATTCATAAATTTCCTGAAAAGGGAGATCGTATTGAACAGCATGAGCAAAGGTATTTATTTTTCGATATGATCAATGCTGCTCAAGAAACTTTGCATATCAGTTATTTGGGAGAGAATAGTCAATCAAAAATAAGTAATTCACCCTCTGTTTTTGTACAAGAACTATTAGAAATATGTACTCGAAATAACATAATCCTTGAAATAGAAAGGCACCGCCTTCATGGCTTTGAAAAAGAATATTTTAACATAAATTCAAAGAGGCTGTTAAGTTATTCTGATCGGAGAAAAAATATTGCTGAAAATATTCTTGAATTACATAAAAGAGATCAGGAATTTTTTGGTTCAGAATTAGTTCTGGAAAACAAAGAGAATCCTTTATCTGTATCAGTAAATGATTTGATTTCTTTTTTTAGCCATCCATTAAGGTTTTTTTGCAGGAATAAACTGAACATTAACAACTTTGAAGACACACAAGAACCTGAAGACCGGGAGCTATTTACAGTTGAAAGTCTTAATAAATACTCTTTAAAAGAATTTCTTACCGAATCATTTTTTGAAGATCTCGATGAATCAAAAATACTGGATGTTTCAAGAGCTTCCGGGCTACTGCCCGAAGGATTCGCGGGACAATTAGATTTTGATTCAAATATGAAACTGATCAAAAAGCTAAAGACTGTTAAACAGAATTTTGATCTCACAAGTAAGAAAGTAGTTGAAGTAGAAATAGATTTAGAGCCTTATATATTAGATGGCACTGTTGATAATGTACTTGATGATACCAGATTAGATATTAGACTTGGAAAGTTAAAAGGTAAAAACTTACTACGCCTATGGATTAATCATCTTGTTTTAAATTTTAATTCAAAATTTAAAAGCCAATTATTTTATTTCGATTCTAATGATGAACTAGATCATCTGATCTTAATACCTGATATTATAGACCCAAAAATTGGATTAAGACTTCTTCTGGATTTTTATTCGAAAGCTAATGCAGAACCAGCTTCATACATCTTTCCGCCTGAAACAAGTTTTGCTTTTGCAGAATCTTTATACAAAAACAATTCTGTTGACCAGGCAAAAAAGGAGGCACTCAAAAAATGGAATACTTGGTCTGGGTTTTCTGAAAAAGATGATTATTACAATAGTTTGATATTCGAATCAGAAGACTTTATCACTACTTCTGATTTTCAAAATAGCTCTAAAGAAATCTGGTTTCCGATTTTGAAAGTAATTGAGGAAGCAAAATGAAAACTCTTGATATTTCTGATGTACAGTTTAAAGGGTTTAATCTTGTTGAAGCTAGTGCAGGAACCGGAAAAACGTACAATATCACTTCTCTTTATGTGCGCGCTATAATTGAGCAGAACTTATCACCTTCAAAAATACTTGTTCTTACATTCACTGAAGACGCAACAGCAGAATTAAAACACAGGATAAGGTCAAGAATCCAAGAATGCATTTCTGTATTACGAGGTCAACGCAAAGAAAAAGACTCGTTTTTAGAAGTAATCAAAAAAGGGAATTCTCAACAGGCATTGGAAAGACTTGAAGCCGCACTTTTTACTTTTGATGAAGCCGTTATTTCGACTATACATGGATTTTGCCAAAAGTTGTTACGCGAGTATAGCTTAGAATTCAATGTGCAGTCAGACTTTGAAATACTTACAGATATCACAGATATCTTGCAGGAAAATGTGGATTCGATTTGGCGTGATTTCATAAGGATAAACTCTGATTCGGAAGAGGGAAGGAGCTTAATTAGTTATTTCAAAAAAGAAGGCATAAATCCAGATAGCTTGCTCAGTTTGATAAGGAATATCCTTAATAAACCTTATGCAGTTATTAAACCGGACACTATTAAAAATGTAGAATCAAATGAAATTTTAAGTTCCATAAAGTCTTCCTTCAGGCAAATACAAAATAGATGGGATACCGATAAAGCTGAATTAAAAGAAATAATTCTATCCGGTAAATTGAACGGGACTAAATACAATACAAAAAAATTTAAAGGCTATTTACAAGATCTAAATGAATGGATTAATCAAACAAATACTCCATTAATAGGAACGGATAAATTAAATTATTTTGGAGCAACAGGAATAATAACCTCAGTAAAAAAAGCTTTTCAAAGTGAAATTTCTTCAAATGCAGATCTTCCTGAAATATGCGTTTTGATAGACAATTATATTGAGATCTCTGAGAAAATGGAGTTTATACGAACCGACTTCCTTAAGAAAACCATTTCTGAAGTTCGTGAAAAAACATCTATTCAAAAAGAGAAAGAGAATGCATTAAGCTTTGATGATCTGCTTGAAAAAGTGAATGAAAATCTTTCTCCATATTTACAAAAAAAAATAGCGGATAAATATGTGGTCGCGCTTATCGATGAGTTTCAGGATACGGACCCAACACAGTATTCCATATTTAGAAAAATTTTTGATAACTCTAACTCTTCATTGTTTATGATCGGTGATCCTAAACAGGCTATTTACAGTTTCAGAGGAGCAGATCTTTTTACTTATTTTCAAGCTACAAAGGATGTAGAAACTAATAGAAAATACTCGTTAGATCATAATTACAGGTCCACTAAAGAAATGATCTCAGCGGTAAATTGCATCTTTCAAAAGCAAGAAAACCCTTTCGTTTATAATGAACCATCATTCAGACAAGCTAAATATCCAGAGAATAAAGAAACATCAAGCTTAAATTACAAAGGTAAAACATGTATACCATTTACCTTAGTAGATTGTGAATTTGAGGGAGATAAATCAGGTTCAGTTGACGCAATTTGTAATTACGTTTCTGGTAAAATAGAAGAGTTGCTGATCAAAGATTATAAAATTGGAGATCTTCCTGTAAAACCAAAGGATATTGCCGTATTGGTAAGAAAAAGTTCTGAGGCTATTTCTGTGCAACAAGCTCTTAACAATATTGGAATAAAGAGCTCATTAAAAACAAGAGAATCAATATTTAAAAGTGTTGAAGCAATCGATTTGCGTATACTTTTAAAAGCAATAGCAGATGTAAGCAATCCCGGTTTATTAAGAGCAGCTCTATCTACCTCTTTTATTAGCTATAGCGCTGCAAATTTGATTCAACTTCAAGATGAAGATGAAAAGTGGTCAGGAATAGTTCATGCTTTTGATAGAGCACATCAAACATATCAGAGCAAGGGTTTGATGTCTGCATTTAATCAACTGGATGCATTTTTTCAAATTAGAGAAACTCTATCTAATAAAACTCTCCCAGAAAGAAGATTAACAAATCTAGATCATATTCTGGAGCTTTTGATAAAAAAGGAACAAAAGGGATTTGCTTCACTTAGTACTGTTGTACGTTATCTAAAAACACGAAGTAACACTGATTCTAGTCCATCTGATGAAGAATTAATAAGGCTTGAAAGTGATTCTGAATTAATTACTATATCGACTTTACATGCAAGTAAAGGGCTTGAATATCCAATTGTATTCGTCCCTTTTTTGTGGGACAATTTTGATAGTTCAAATTCTAGAGGAATAAACTTTACTGAATACCATAATGAGGAAAATAAATTATGCATCGATCTCTCGAAAAACCCTAATGAAGAGATTGTTGAAATAAGCAGGAAAGAGTTACTGGCTGACAGTTTAAGATTAAATTACGTTGCTTTTACCAGACCTAAATGTGCGTGTTATGTTCCGTTTGTAAAATATAATTCCAAAGGAAATGGGATCATCAAATCTCCTTTTCTTGCGACTGTAGTTAATTCTGAAACAGTACTTGATAGTAATTTAAAACCTGATGATAAATTAAAACTCCTGGAAGAGAACCTGTATAAACTTAGCACTAATGAGCATATAAGCTACCTTTCATCCTCTGAAAGTCTTGAGTTTTCTTTAACTGAGAATCTAAAAAATAAAATAGAACCCGAAGTTCCTACTGATGATCTGGCAACAACAAAATTAGAAAGAAATGATCTCTTTGATTTTAAAAGAATCCTGAGTTTCTCTTCAATTTCATCAGACCAATCAAATACTGCTGAATTTAAAGACTACGATGAACTAGAGTTATCAGTAGCTGGAGACTCATTAGAAAAGATAGGAGATCCTGTAAGATCTAAATTGAATTTCCCCAAAGGAGCCGATACAGGTAATTTACTGCATTACATATTAGAAGACGTTAGATTCACAGAGAGTTCTGAAATAGATTCAGTTATATCGGACAAAATGAACCTGCTCCATTTTGATAACACTTGGAAACAAGTACTTGTTGAATGGATTAAAGAAATACTAAATCACGAATTAATTACCGGTTTAAAAATCGGCCAATTAAAAGAAGAAAATTTAATAAAAGAAATGGATTTTCATTTTCCTGTTAATGATATCTCTCTAAAAGGAATGTTATCACTAATAAGAGAAAAGGATGAAAATGACATCACCAAAGAAGTTGCTCTTTCTGGCTTTATGAAGGGATTTATCGATCTGATTTTCAGATTTGAAAACAAGTATTATATACTTGACTACAAAAGTAATTTTCTGGGAGATAAAATTGATGACTATAGCCAAGTTCATCTCCAGGAAGCCATAAAGTCACATAATTATGATCTGCAATACCATATCTATTCAGTAGCGTTAATAAGGTTTCTTAAAAATAGAATCTCTGATTTTAGTTACGTAGAAAATTTCGGAGGCGTTTATTATTTGTTTTTAAGAGGACTTAAAAATGATAATCCGGATTCAGGAGTTTATTTTGATAAACCTTCATATAACGTTCTTAAGAACTTAGAATATCATCTTAAAGGAGAATCATGACTAATGATTCGTTAAAATATCTTCAAGATCTATGGAAAGACGATTTAATAGGATTGTTCGAACTGGAATTTGCCAGATTTTTGACAAGAAATTATCCTGAAACCAGAAAAGAAGCTTTATACTGTTGTTTGTTAGCAGTTCACGATCAACTGAATGGAAATATTTGTACTGATATTTCGAATATTAAAGAATCGCCTCTTTTCGAAGTTTTTAATTTGAACAATTACCGTCCTGATGAATTGATTTCTTTTTTAAAAAAAGAGGAATATGTAGGTATTCCGGGTGATTACAAACCTTTTGTTTTAAATGACAATCGTTTGTACTTACATAAATATTGGAATTTTGAAAATGAGTTAGTGGAATGGCTCATAGAGAAAATAAAAGTTGATGCTGATAAACTTCCTGCCCAATTAATTGATACCGATGAATTTTTTGGAAATACAGAGGATGGAGATTTTCAAAAAGTAGCAACAGTTTTGGCTCTTTTTAAATCGTTCTTAGTCATTTCTGGAGGACCGGGCACTGGGAAAACATATACGGTTAAAAAGATTATCAAAGCGCTTAAAGTTCAGAATCCTGATGTCCGAATTGCAATAACAGCTCCAACAGGTAAAGCAGCAGAACGCCTTAATGAATCTGTTAGTGATGAAAATGAAGACATTGAAGCCATAACCCTGCACAAATTATTGGGAGCTGGTTTTAATGGTGAGTTCAAATTCAATAAGGACAATAAGCTATTTCATGATATTGTAATAGTTGATGAAGCTTCTATGTTAGACTTAAGAATGTGGATAGGGTTGATAAGAGCACTTAAAAAATCAGCAAGACTAATTGTTCTTGGTGATAAAGATCAATTGTCTTCTGTTGAAGCAGGCTCAGTTCTTGGAGATATCTGTTTTAAATCCGATAATACTTTCAGTAACCAAACTTTAGAGCTATTAAAAAATAATGGGCTTTCAGTTACTGGTTCTAACTCTGTAAACAATTTAAATGACAATATTGTTCTACTTAATAAAACATACAGATCAAAGGAATCGACAGGAATACCACAGCTTGCTTCTGCAATAAATGAACAAGACTTTGAATCTATTGATGGAATTTTAGAGGGATCAGAGCACATCGATATAGTGCAACCAACTAGCTCAGTTTTATCTGAATTGATTCAAACATACTCAAATGAAAAGATTAAAGGTTTAAATGAAACACAGTTTTTATGTTCTAATAAAAGGGGAGTGTTTGGTACAGAGCACTTAAACCTTCTGATAGAAAATAAAATTAAAGACACCTTGCGAATACCTTCAAAAATTGAATGGTTTGAGGGGAGAAGAATACTTGTAACTAAAAACGATGCTATTAATGGAATCAGCAATGGTGAAATTGGAACTTGTGTTCAGAGAAATGACGGATCATTGGTCATAAAATTTGGTGAAAATAAAGAAGTTGAACCCTTGGAGCTTAAAAGTTTTGATCTTGCCTATGCAATAACCGTTCATAAAAGCCAGGGTTCAGAGTTTAGAAACGTATGTATCTTTCTTCCTGAAGTATTCAATCCCGTTCTATCAAAAGAATTATTATATACAAGTGTAACAAGGGCTAAGGAAAGTGCTCTTGTAATAGGAGATAGGGAATTAATTAAACAGATAATTAATACTGAAATTAAAAGAACCAGTTCTATCTCAATAAAGCTTAGTAGAAATGATTTACAAAAATAGCCACAACACTTGTTGTGTTGCAGCTATCAATTGTACCCCGAAAAAGCCAACGTATTCATAGGAGATTGGATGATATCTGATCTCCTATTTTAATATCTAACATTTCTGTTAATAATTCCCTTAAAAAATTCTAATTAGAGTTAAAGTACTGAAATATCAGTTTCAGATATTTTATTTATTTAGATCGAGTTAAAGGTCTTAAATATTTTTAATGTTTATATCGGAACAAAAAGCACTGTAGTCTGTTCAAGGTTGTAGTTAATCAAAACAAAAAAACAGATTATGTTGACTAATAAATTTTATAAATACCCGATAATGATTCTGATGCTTGCAGTAATTGGCTTTGCATGCTCAGACAGTAATAATAATTCTGATTCAGCCACAGTAAATGGTAGTGTTGAACAGTCTCAAGCTAAAGCCAAGACCTTAACCGAAGGAACTGTTGTTACCATGGCTACAGTAACTGCAAATGGTTCAATTAACACCATTGAAGGTGCAGAGACAACAACCGATGCAAACGGTAAGTTTTCTCTTTCTTTTGACGCAAGTACTGCTCAAAATTATGTAGTTGTAGCGGAAAATAACGGTGCTGAAGCAATGGGTTTTCTTTCTACACAAGTGGAGAATGGTCAAAGCATTCAGCTTAAGCCTATCGATACTGAATCTACTGCAGAAAGTAACGTTTTTGCAAGATTAGTAGCTCAGGGAGATGCTGATTTAGTAACTAAATCAGATATCGAAGCAATGGTTACCTCAACCAACGAAAGCGAAGTTAGAAACAGCGCTTCTTTAGCTTCTCAGTTTGCAGTAGCTTTAGCTAGTTCTGCAGAAGCAAGAGCTGACTTTTTTGCTAACGAAGTAGAAGGAAATGGCGAAGAAAAGCTAAATGCAACACTAGAAATTTTAGCAGACGCTCAAACAAGATTAGAAGCTGATCTTTCAGCAGCGAGTTCAACTCAAGCTGAAACGGAAGCGTACGACTTGTTCCTGGAAACATCCGCAAATGCTTTTGTGAGTGCTGGTGTAGAAGCTAATAAAGCTGCACAAGCTATTGAGATCTGGGGAAGAGTACTAGTAAATAACATTAATTCTGCTTCAACAGAAATTAAAAACTCAGTAAGAAGCCAAACTTCTATTATGGCCGGTATCGCAATTGATGCAGCTGTAAGAGCAGAAGCTGAAGCTTCAGAAATGTCTAACGAGTCTAAGCAAGCTATTGCTGACGCTGGTGTACAACTGAAAGCAGCATTAAGAACTGCAGTTGGTGTAAAAGCTGATGTAGAAGCAGCATTTGAGAATTATCAGGAAGAAGTTCAAACTGCAATGGAAAATGATTCTTCAATAGAAGCAAATTTTGTTGTAAGTGTTAATACAGAGATCAACTCTCAAACAGGTGCTAAAACGATCTTTGAAAATGCAATTTCAAGTACAACTTCTGCTGATGTAGCATTAACAGTATTCGCTACTTTCTTCAGTGATGTACAATCAACATCAGAAGATAATGCGAGCGCAACTTCTATGAGTAGTGCAACTCTTGAAGCTGCTACAAACATCATTATTCTTACAAATCTAGCTTCGTAGTTAGATAACAAATGATATAAAAAAAGCCCGTGATGAAAATCACGGGCTTTTTTATTTTAGGTATATTTTTTACTTAACAGAGACTAATTCAACCTTAAAAATTAGTGCATTGTTAGGCTTTATAGGACCACCAGGTCTTGGGTTTTCTCCATATGCTAAATCAGAAGGGATATAGAACATATAAGTTCCACCTTCTTTCATTAATTGAAGTCCTTCAGTCCATCCTCTAATTACACCATTTAAAGGAAATTCTATAGTTTGACCTCTGTCATACGAACTATCAAATTTAGTCCCATCAATTAGCGTGCCTTCATAATGAACTTCAACAGTACTTTCAGCAGTAGGAGATGCACCCGTTCCTTCTTCAATAACTTTATACTGTAAGCCAGATTCGGTTTCAACAACGCCTTCCTTTGTTTTGTTTTCAGCTAGAAAAGCCTCGCTCTCAGCTCTGTTTTTTTCCTTTGCCAAACTAGTTAATTGAATTCTGAAATCATTGATTAAAGAGGTTCTTGTTGCAGGATCCAATTTATCATTTTGTTCAATTCCATTTATAAATCCGGCAATATATGCATCATAGCTAAATTCAGTAGCTCCTTCACGAGCTAAAAAATCACCATTTTGATATCCTAGTGCAAAACTTATACTGTCTTGTGCACTTGAAAGTGATACATTTTTATTTATTGAAGAATCATTTGAATTATTGCATGCTAGCCCGGTTATTAAAAAAAGAAAAACCACTAGTCTTGATGAATTTTTTAAAGTCATAGTATATTTTTGATTGAAAATTTATCTCATCTTTAAAAGTAAAGGAAATTAGCACCAAAGTGGAATATATATTCCGTACTTTCTGTGTATATTTACATGATTTAGAACTTTTAAGAAACTAAGCACTTTGACATTTAAAGATTTTGAGCTCCATGAGTCTCTACAAATGGGTTTATCCGATGTAGGTTATTCAAAACCAACACCCATTCAAGAACAAAGTATACCAAAAGCCCTTGAGGGGAAAGATATTCTAGGAGCTGCACAAACAGGTACAGGTAAAACGGGAGCTTTTGTTATCCCAATTATTGAATTAATACTACGTAATCCTTCTGAAGGAACAAGAGCATTAATTCTATCACCAACAAGAGAACTTGCACAGCAAATAGATGAACAGATTTTTGCTCTGGGATATCATTCCGGAATTAGCTCGGCTACAATTATTGGAGGTGAAGATTTTTCAAGACAGGCTAATGCTCTTAGAGCTGGCGTTGATATTATTGTTGCTACCCCCGGTAGATTGATCGATCAAATGAAAGTTTTGGATATTGATTTCAGCAAAATCAACTTTCTCGTTTTGGATGAAGCAGATCGTATGTTGGATATGGGGTTTCTGCCCGATGTGAACCACATTATTGATAAGCTTCCAAAGCAACGCCATACTATGCTCTTTTCAGCTACTATGCCAAAAGAACTTCAGAAGCTTATGAAGAGTGTAATGAAAGATCCTGTAAAAATTGAAATCGAGGTTTCAACTACATCTAAACAAGTAGATCAAAGAGCTTATTTCGCTCCTCCAAGGAAAAAACTAGGTGCTGTAGAAGACTTGCTCGACGAATTGGATTGGACTTCCTGCATCGTTTTTTCTGCTACTAAAAAAGGCACCAATGAATTGGAAAGAGCTCTCAAGAAAAAAGGCATTAATGCCGGCAGCATTCATGGCGATCGTAGTCAAGAAGAAAGAACGGCGTCGTTAAGAGCATTCAAAAATGGCACTGTTCCTGTAATAGTGGCAACAGATGTACTTGCAAGAGGGATTGACATTGATAATGTATCTGTGATAATAAATTTTGATGTTCCAAGAGCTGTTGAAGATTATATTCACCGTTGCGGAAGAACTGGCAGATATGATAAAGAAGGAATTGCCATAACATTAGTGAGCAAGGCTGATGAGAAATATTTTGATCCAATTAAGAAGAAAGTAGGTGATGATCTTAAAATTCTTGAGCTACCTGAGGATAATAAAGAATCAAAAAAGGATTCTAAACCTGCTAACACTAAGCCTTCTGATAAAAAAAATAACGCAATAGAACCAGCTGAAAAAAATAAGAAGAAGTCTGAACCAATAAATATTGACAAGAAGACTGTTACTATTTCTACTGATAAGGCCGGGAAAGTTATAGTAGAGCTTAAGAATAAAACTCCAAAAAGAAGCGAAGAGAAAGTTCAAAAAAAGAACACTAAGATCGAGGTAAAATTAAAAGAGAAAAAGTCTAATAAGAAGAAAGAAGTTAAAAAAGAAGTAAAAAACACAAAGGTATGGAGTAAACAGGATCGGCCAGATCGTATTGAAAAAGCTAAGGATAGAAAACAAAAAGTTAGAAAGCCCTCAAAAGGAATTTGGGGACTTATCAAAAGCTTTATCCCAAAATTTCCTAAATAGTTTATTTTCAGTTAATCTAATAGCAATATTTTCATTTAAAAAAGACCTATGAGACTTAAAAGCATAATCATATTCCTACTAATAAGCTTAGCATGTACAAAAAGCCAGGAAGTTGAGGTTCTCCATACAAGCTCTTCAAATTCTGAGCGCTTACCCTTGGTTGAAAATAAAAAAATCAAAAATGTAATTTTATTAATTGCTGATGGAACCGGAATTGCACAAATATCTTCAGGGCAGTTAAATTTAGTAGGTCCAGATGGATATTTGAACCTCCAGCGAATGCCTGTAACCGGTATTGTTAAAACCCAATCTTCAAATTCATTAATTACTGATTCAGCAGCCGGAGCTACTGCCTATTCTTGTGGATTAAAAACGGATAATGGAATGATCGCCTTTCTTCCTGATGGTAGTTTTTGTAAAACGCTTCTTGAATTAGCAGAAGAAAAAGGTATGAGCACTGGGTTGGTTGCAACGTCTACCATCACCCACGCAACACCAGCAAGTTTTGCGGCTCATGTTCGCTCGAGAGGAAGCCAGGCTGAAATCGCAGAACAGTATATTGAATCAGGAGCGGAAGTTTTTCTCGGAGGTGGAAGAGAATTCTTTATCCCTCAAGATCAGGAGGGTAGCTCAAGAAAAGACGATAGAAACCTTATAGAGGAATTCGAAAATGTAGGATATGATTATGTGAGTACTGTTGAAGAAATGCAGAATTCTGTTTCAGATAAGCTTTTGGGTTTATTTGCTAACTCGGGTATGGATAGCGAGAATAGAACCCCAACCTTAGAAGAGATGACTAGCACTGCTTTATCTAAATTACAATCTAATGAAAACGGATTTTTTCTTATGGTAGAAGGAAGTCAAATTGATTGGGGTGGACATGGTAATGACTCCGAATATGTAATTCGTGAAATGAAAGATTTTGATAACGCTGTAAAAGCAGCTCTCGAATACGCCGAGAAAGACGGTGAGACATTAGTTGTGCTAACAGCTGATCATGAGACAGGTGGAATGACAATGATGACTTCTTCTGATGATGCTCAAAAACTCAGAGTAGAATGGGTTACAGATTATCATACAGGCGTTCCGGTAGCTTTAATGGCGTACGGACCTCATGCAATCGAATTTAGCGGTTGGAATGATAATACAGACATAGGTATAAAGATCGCTGAACTGATGAATTTTGGCGAATTTCCTCTTATTCTAGAATAGCAACTTTTACTTTTGGAGTTGATGGAGTACTCAAATCTGTCCATGCAGCTATAATTGATTTATTGTAGCTGCTGATTTGAGGAAATCCACTTCTACGGCTAGACTCCATTAGTGAGATCTTAAATTCGTTCAGAACTTGTCCTTTTTTAGATACTTTTTTACCATTAAAAAAAGCTTTTGAACGATCTTCCATATTTCTTTCCATCCAGCTTACCAGAGAAGTTCCGTCTTCAAGAAATTCGACGTCTACCCGGCCTAGCGGATTTCCATTATCCAAAACAATCGGTTGACTAAAAGTTTCTCCTTCATCTTCTGAGAATGCAACTTTTACCTTTGATTCATCATTGGCTCCAGTAAACCATGCTACTGCAATTGAATTTCCGTCAGCATCTATTGAGGGACCGTTAACAGGGCAGGCGGCAATATTCCAATTGTCGTCAAATACAGGTTTAGAGTTTTCCCATTGCCCATTTACGAATCGAGAGATATAAATGTCCCGGATTTCATTCTCAGTTCTATTCCTGTATGCTGTTATAAAACCACTTTCAGTGTTAACTACAGCCGTACCACAACAATCACATACACTTTCATCAATTAAATAGCTTTCTAGAACATTTAAATCAGCATCAATTACTGCAGCTCTTAATGTCATAGCAGAAGCAATGCCTGATGGTGTATCATGATCATCATGACCTCCTGAATTAACAGTATTTCTACCATCTAGCCAAATTGTAACAAAAGTACTGTCAGAGGCAGGAGCCATGCTTACGAACCCATGTTCAGTAGGAGTATTATCATTGTGAGGAGCAATTACATGTTCCCAATCAGATGATGCATTTGTAATATTTACGTTATAAGCGTAGGTGCCACCGGGTATTTTTTGAAGCCAATGAACCGCAATTGGTTCACCGTTTCTTGCAATTATTGAAGGGAAATCTGCCCAATTAACGAACCAAGAATCTGATTTACTGATAAGTTCTGACTTAGTCCATTCATTATTGGTTAAGGAAGAATAAAGAAGAGAAGTAGAATCTCCATCAGACTCAACCCAACTCATAAAAACTGTACCAGTATTATCTGTAAAGAGTCTGGGCAAAGAAGCATTTTCCCCAGTTGGAGATGAAAATTCTTTAACTGTATACGTTGGATTAGAAGAACAATTGATAAGTACCGGAATTAAAAATAAGCTAAGAACTAGGTATCGCATTATGAGATTTATTTAGAGAATAAGTGAATTTAGCTGCAAGTAAACCAAATACAGAAGTAAATGGAAAGGTAGTTAAATACCATATTGGTACAACTTTAATGGAAGCTAAAATTTCGAAGGTTAACCAGCAAGTGATAATTATGGTGAAAATGTTAAAAGCTTTTTTAGACTCAGGATCTGCAATGCTTTGTGCTAACATTACTCCTAGCCAAGTGGCCATAAAAGAAACTATATAAATAATTACAATCCATGAATTTGTAGGAAGAGATTCTACGCCAAAGAAATAAAAATCTTGTTTGTGAAAAAAAGAAATGATTATTCTTGAAAAGCCTTCAACGAACAAACTGAAAATAAAACCGAATAAAGCTGAGAAAAATGTTTTCAATAAAATAAATTAAGAATTACCAAGTCAGTTAATATAGAATAATTAATAATCAAGGTTAACAATTGATTATGTAATTAGTATTTTCAATCCTCAATTAATTAATAATCATTATGAAGAAAATATCATTTCTTGTAGCACTTTTATTTTTCGGAGTACATCTATCTGCTCAGGATAAAAAAGAAGTAATTAAACTTTCAGAGCCTATAGTAGTTACCGAAACTTACGAATTGTACGGAGATAAGATAGATACTTATGAAACTCCACGTACTTTGAATGAAACTTTATCATCAGATAACGAAAATTCATCAGTGGTTATAAAAACTTCTATTAAGGAAGTTTGTGAAAAAAAAGGGTGCTTTTTTATAGCTCAGGAAGGAGATAACGCTGTTCGTATTACATTTAAAGACTATGGCTTTTTTATACCTACAGATTCACAAGGAAAAGAAGTAACTATAATTGGAGAGCTTACCAAGAAGACATTATCAGAAGAACAAGCAAAACACTATGCCGAAGATGCAGGTAAGAACAGTGAAAGTATTAAAGGTGAGCAAGAAGAATATTCAATAGTTGCATCAACATTAATTTTATATAAAGAAAAACCTAAAAATTAGAATGAACGATAACGATTTATTAAAGCCGGTAGAAGTAACATCCAGTGATAAACAACTAATGGAGTCTCCGGAGGTAGAAAAAATCGCTAATGAAGTTATTAAAAAGCATAATATGGAGTTTGGACCGGCAGAGATCGGTTATTTTTTAGTTTACCCGAATATTTCAAAACAACGGGCTGCTAAGTGTATTAAAGCAAATAGAGAGGTAAAGTATTATTCCGGTAACGACTATTTAATTGAACTCTCGGGAGAGCTTTGGGATATGCTAGATAGTAAAACAAAAGAGATGGTTTTGTATCATGAGTTACTACATATAGATCCTTCTTTTAAGTCTAAAACTCAGGAGTGGAAAATGAACTTGCGTAAACCTGATTTTGCTGATTTTTATACTATTAACGATAAGTTTGGAAATGAATGGTATAAGACGGTTCAAGCTACCGCTTCTTCTTTATACGATTTGGATCCAAGACAAGAGAATAAGGTTTCACTTTAGAATGTGAAACCTTCTTTTTCAAGTAAAGGTTTTACTCTTTCAACATGATTGCCCTGTATTTCGATGGTTTTGCCTTTAACAGTACCACCGGTACCTAATTGTCCCTTCAACTTTTTGGCAATCTTTTCGATATGTTGAGGGTTATGTTGAATATTTTTAATAAGAGTAACTTCTTTTCCTCTTCGCCCAGAACGATCTAGTGTAATAGTAACTTTCATTTAAACCTTTGTTGTTTTCCATTTACCACGTTTGAATAATATAAAGCCAATTATTCCCAAAAGCGTTTCTGATATAACAATGGAGTAAAATACACCTTCTTCCGCAAATCCGAACTTCATTGCTAATAAATAAGCCAGTGGGATTTCAATGATCCAGAAGCAAACTAAATTGATCAAGGTAGGAGTGAGTGTATCTCCTGCTCCATTAAAAGCTTGAATAATTACCATCCCAAAA
>TARA_R100000789_G_scaffold65742_5_pt1 | contig 23313 bp, 20 predicted proteins | sample TARA_R100000789 | Tara Oceans TARA_R100000789 (sample SAMEA2623403) | marine metagenome | biome: marine biome (ENVO:00000447); feature: mesopelagic zone (ENVO:00000213); material: "saline water (ENVO:00002010), including plankton (ENVO:xxxxxxxx)" | depth 450 m
AGCTGGCGGTTGGCGTCGCGCCGGGGACGGCACCACCGCCGGGTGCGCCGACGATCATACACCACCAGATTTTGCCATTGGGCTCCTGAAACCAAGAGAATCCAAGGTCACGCGCCGACGCGTCTAGAATCACGTTGCGGGTGCTGTCCACTTCCATCCAGGCGGCGAGGGTCTGCAGCTCTGTTTCGTAGGTTTCGGAAATCGTCTCCCCGACCAGACGCCCCGCATAGCTCACCCGGCGCACGCGATCGATGGGCGATGACCCGTCGGACCCAAAATGCCAGGGCCGGTTCTGCACGGACATGTCACGGGCATGGGTGGCGGCGGCGGCGTTCAGTTTGGAGTCGAGCACCAGTTCAGGGGCGCCGGCCGACTTGCGCAATGCGTTCACCGAATCGAGCATCCGATACTGAATCCGGCCCGTCTGGCCACTGGAAATTCGGTAAACCTGTGGCAGCGGCTTGCCGTCCGGGCCCAAGCGCGGCTCTGTATTGATGGGCGACGTGGTGCAGGCGGCCATGGCGACCGCGGAAGACATGGCAAGGAAGGCGCGTCGGTTCATGTTGCTGCTCTTGATTTCTTCGTTTCCCCTGCCATACCGAAGGACGCGTTGCCAATCAAACCCACATCGGCGTGAGAAGGCCGGTTGACAAGCGTTTGAATTGCGACTGAGGCATTCGCGCCATATTATGTTGCAACAGCAAAAACATCCCCGAGGATATTGCACCATGACCCATTCGGCAGGAAGACCCTTTGACCGCCGCGCATTCCTGGCCGGCGGCGCGGCGCTGATCGGCACCCCCCTTCTGGCGCAGGACGACAGCACAGAGATAGAGCGTGATGTAACCAGCATCGTACGTCGCAACGTCTCTAGCTTTCGCACGCTGGCCTGGCAGGATTACTTCAGCAACCTCAACAAGGGCGCGATCCTTGTCGACATCTCGTCGCGGGCGTTGCACTACTGGCGGCAGGACGGCACCTATTTCCTGTACCCCTCATCGGTGCCCCTGACAGAGGATCTGACCCGGCGCGGCCGCACCAGCGTGACCCTGAAAGATCCCAATCCGGATTGGCGTCCGACCCCCTCGATGAAGATCCGCAACCCCGAGTGGCCCGATTACGTCGGCCCCGGTCCGGACAACCCGCTGGGCACCCGCGCACTGCATCTGAGTTGGACCTATTACCGCATCCACGGCACCCACGACACCCGCAAGATTGGGCGTCGGTCGTCCAACGGTTGCATCGGTTTGTACAATGAGCACATCGAGCAACTGTATGAAATGGCCGTCGTCGGAACACAGGTGTTGCTAATTTGACGACATAGGGGTTGGGGGCCAAATCCGGTCCCTAAGAAGCAATTGCAAAGCCTCTGAAATACTGCTTAGACAGAGTTACGAGGTAAGTCTTGGGTGCCTGTCGTATGGTTAATGATGACCGCGATAGGCGATTACTTGGAGAAGAAACATGAAAAAAATCGCTCTCGCAGCCGTTTTCGCTGGCGCAGCTACCACCGCATTCGCCGGTTCCTATGCTAAGGACGACGTTGTCATGGAGCCCGTCGTGATCGTGGAAGAAACCAAAGAGGCATCGTCCTCCGCTGGTATCCTGATCCCGCTGCTCCTGATCGCGATCATCGCAGCTGCTGCCGCTGACTAATCGTCAACGGTTTCTAAAATTTGGAAAAAGGCGGTGCGACGGCACCGCCTTTTTTCGTTTCCAACACCCTGTTTCTGCGGTGTTTAACCCAACAAAACCTAGCGATTGACCGGGTCAGGAGACCCAGCCGCCAAGGTTTTCGCCGATGACCTGGGTCAGAGCATCTACATTCGCGTCGTCATCGTTCAGGCAGGGTATATAGGTGAAATGCTCACCGCCCGCCTCTTCAAAGCTGTCCTTGATCTCTTCGTTGATCTCTTCCAGCGTCTCGATGCAGTCGGCGGAAAAGGCGGGCGCGCAGACCGCGATGTGTTTCTTGCCGTCTTCCTTCGCCAGCCGCGCGACCTCTTCTACCGTGTAGGGTTTCAGCCACTCTTCGGGGCCGAATCGGCTCTGAAATGTGGTGGTAATCTGCGATTCGTCCCACCCCAGACGCTCTCGCAACAGGCGTGTCGTTTTCTGACACTGGCAATGATAGGGGTCGCCTTCCAACAGGTAGCGTTTCGGCACTCCGTGGTAGGAACAGACTAGGATATCCGGCCGCGAATCGGCTGTGGCATAGGCACGTTCGATCGACTGGGCCAGTGCCTCGATATACATCGGATGCTCAAAATAGGGATCGACGACCCGCGCAGTTGGCTGCCACTTTTCCTCCATCAATGCGCGAAAGAACTGATCGTTCGCGGTGGCAGAAGTGGCCCCGGCGTATTGCGGATACAGCGGGAAAAACAGGATCTTGTGGCATCCGGCCTCTACCATCTCGCGCACCTTGGATTGGGTCGACGGGTTGCCGTAACGCATACAGTAATCGACTTTGACGCTGTCGCCGTATTGTTCGGCCATGCGTTGAGCGATCTTGGCGGTCTGCGCCTTGGTGATGGTCAGCAGCGGGCTTTCGTTTGCCTCTTCGTTCCAGATCGACTTGTACGCCTTGCCCGAAGAAAATGGCCGCTTTGTCAAAATGATCAGCTGCAACAGCGGCTGCCATTTCCAGCGCGGGTAATCGATGACACGCTGATCCGACAGGAATTCGTTCAGATAACGGCGCATCGACCAGTAATCCGTGTTGTCCGGAGTCCCGAGGTTGGCCAGCAGCACACCCACACGCGGGGACGGCAGTTTCGGGTGGTCGCTGGGCGCGTTGTCGGGGCGGGTGGCATCAAGCATGGCTATGGTCCTGTGGTCAGGCGTTTTGCTGTACATATCGCGGAGCCAAAATGCGTCAATCGTTCAGGGGCGTTTCCGAGGTGCCCAAGGCGTCGGACAGACGTTGTGCCGCAGACCCGGGACGCAATGGCTGCGGTTGCGAGGCATCGGGCGCCCATCCGGTCAGCGTGATGATCTCAAACGTGGCGGGCACGCGGCCATCCTCGGTCGCGAAGGCCTGCGCATAAATCTCGGCCGCGCGCAGCAGCACGGCGCGGCGGGACGGGCGGCGCAGACGGGCGGCAAGGGCGTTGCTTTCACCCATGGCGCGCAATTCGCGCATCAGGTGCAGCGGCGTGGCATAGCTGGCGGTCAACGGGTCGGAATCGGCCACCGGCAGGGCAAAACCTGCCCTTTGCAGCAGCGCGCCCAGATCGCGGATCTCTCCCATCGGGGCCACGCGAGGTGACAGGCCGCCGGTCAGTTCGGTTTCCGCCTGCCCCAGCGCAGCCCGCAACTGGTGCAGCGTCTGCCCGCCAAGGGTCAGCACAAGGCACAGCCCATCGGGCCGCAGCGCGCGACGGCATTGGATCATCTGGCCCACCGGGTCGTCCGCCCAATGCAGGCACATCGCGTGGATCACCAGATCGCTGGACGCCTCTTCAAGGTCTAGCACCTCATCATCCGATATGAACTGGGCACCCGGAAAGGCAGACTGCCAGATCTGGGGAAAAGGCGTCACGATCGCCACGTCCGTAAACGCCCTGTTAACCATCTCCAGACGATCCTTGGCGTCGTCGCGTGCTGTCTCATGCAGAAACAGCGCGGCGTCGTCTGCGCGCGCGCGGTGCAAATTCAGGGCGTGCCGGTCGGTGAGGCGCGGAGGAGTGGGCATAAGATGGCTCATAGGCTGTGGTCGGCGGGGATGCAAACGCTGGTGCAGATGGTCTATCCGCCGCGCTGCCTGTCCTGCGGCGGGCTGGTCGAGACGGATTTTGGCCTCTGTGGCACATGCTGGCGGGATACGCCATTTGTGTCCGGTCTGGCCTGTGATCTTTGCGGTGTGCCGCTGCCGGGGCAATCCGATCATGCGGAACATTGTGACGATTGCCTGCACATTGCCCGGCCTTGGGCACAGGGGCGGGCGGCGCTGGTGTACCGGGATCGGGGGCGGCGGATGGTGCTGGGGCTGAAACACGGTGACCGGCATGACATTGCCCGCCCGGCGGCGAAATGGATGGCGCGGGTGTCACGGGGCCTGCTCCGCGAGAATATGCTGGCTGTGCCGGTGCCCTTGCACGTCAAACGCCACCTGCGCCGCAGGTTCAATCAGGCCGCTCTGCTGACACAGGCTCTGGCGGCGGAACTGGGCTGCGACTGGTGCCCCGACGCGCTGGAACGCGCGCACGCCACCCAACCGTTGGAGGGCAAAAGCCGTGAAGACCGCTTTGCCGCCCTACACGGACAAATCGGGGTGCCCGACAGGCGGGCACCGCTGATTCAGGGACGACCGGTGCTGATCGTCGATGATGTGATGACCAGCGGCGCAACACTGGCCGCCGCGTCCGAGGCCTGTCTTGCAGCCGGTGCAACAGAGGTTTGTGTCTGCGTGCTGGCGCGCGCGGCCAAAGATGCTTAAGTCCTGAAAAGAACGCACGAACAATCCGGAGGACCGACATGCAACCGGTCGAAATGTATTTCTCGCCGCTCTGCGGCTTTTGCCACGCGGCCAAACGACTGCTGGACAGCAAGGGTGTCGATTATACCGCTATCGACGTTCTGGCACAGCCGGGGCGCAAATCCGAAATGATGCAACGCGCCAATGGCCGCCACACCGTTCCGCAGATCTTTGTCGGCGAGACCCATGTGGGCGGCTATGACGATCTCGCCGCGCTGGAGCGGCAGGGAAAGCTGGACGCCCTGCTGGCGGCCTGAATGCGGGTCGCACTGGTCCAGATGACGTCGTCGGACGATCCGGCCGAGAACCTTGGCACGATGCAGGACATGCTGCACCGGGCCAAGGCCGGCGGCGCACAGATCGCGCTCACGCCCGAGGTCTGCAACTGCGTCTCGATGGACCGCGCGCACCAGACGGCGATGCTGCGCCATGAACGGGACGACCCCGTGCTGGCCGGTCTGCGCGCCAAGGCGTCGGAACTGGACCTCTGGGTGCTGGCCGGATCGCTGGCGCAAAAGGCCGACCCGCCAGAAACGCGCTTTGTGAACAGATCCTTCTTGATCGGCCCCGACGGCGATATCGCTGCGCGCTATGACAAAATGCACATGTTCGACGTGCAGGTGTCAGAGACAGAAACCTATCGCGAATCTTCTGGCTATGCCCCGGGGGACCGCGCGGTGATTGCCCAAACACCGCTGGCCACCTTGGGCCTGACGATCTGCTACGACGTCCGTTTCGCCTATCTCTACCGCGCTCTGGCACAAGCTGGGGCGCAAATCCTGACCGTCCCGGCCGCTTTTTCGCCCGGCACCGGCCCGATGCATTGGCAACCCTTGCTACAGGCCCGCGCCATTGAGACGGGCTGCTTTGTTCTGGCCCCCGCCCAGACCGGCACCCACCCGGCGAAGAAGGGCCGCGCGCGAAAGACCTACGGCCACAGCATGGTGATCTCTCCTTGGGGAGAGATCGTGCTGGACGCGGGTACCGAACCCGGCGTCTATTGCGTCGATCTGGACCTCGGCGCCGTGGCCGACGCACGGGCCAAGGTGCCGGCCCTGACCCATGATCGCGCCTATGCCGGACCGGACACATGAGCGAGGCCAGCGCCCTTGCCATTTCGCTTTTCAGTGAGTTGCTGACAGCCGACCAACTGCTGCGTGCCCGACTGACCAAAGTTCTGCCAAACCGCATGGAAATCTCGCATTTCTCAGTGCTGAACCATCTCGCACGCGGTGGAGAGCGGACGCCGGCACAACTCGCCCGCGCCTTTCACGTCACGCGCGGCGCAATGACCAACACTCTGTCCAAGCTGGAAATTTCCGGCTACGTCCACATCCGCCCGGATTGGGACGACGCGCGCAGAAAACTGGTCTCGATCTCGCCCGCCGGTCAATCGGCACGAGAGGCGGCGCTAAACGCGATCATGCCGTTGATAGACGAAATGATGGGCGACTTGGGCGAAGACCGGGTGCGTGCGGCCCTGCCCGTGCTGCGTGAGCTGCGACTGCGCCTAGAAGGTTAGGGGGCTCCCGCCCCCGTCTCCCTTCGGTCGACTCCCCCGGGGATATTTTCAGACAGAAGAAACCGCGTGTCGCTCTTTCAGGTTACTTTTGTCCTGAATTATCCCGGGGGTGAGGCCGCAGGCCGAGGGGGTCATGCTGCAATCAAACCTCTGGCATGACGCCCCATTCTTTTTCTTAAACGGGTTTCAGCGACGCGGTGACATAGTTCACGCTCAGATCGCGGTCCGACAGGCTCCATCCCCATGTAATCGGGTTAAAGACGAATCCCTTGCGGTCCACCGGGTTCAGTCCGGCCTTGCGGATCAGGTCATACAGCTCATCCGGAGTGATGAATTTGGACCAGTCATGGGTGCCCTTTGGCAACCAGCGCATGACATATTCGGCGCCCAGAATCGCCACGGCAAAGCTCTTTGCATTGCGGTTGATGGTCGAACAGATGTGCAGTCCGCCGGGTTTCAGCAACTGTTGGCAAGCAGTCAAATAGGCCTGTGGGTCGGCCACATGTTCGACCACCTCCATGTTCAGTACCGCGTCGAACTGTTCTCCCGCGTCGGCCATCGCCTCGGCGGTGGTGAAACGGTAATCAATCTCCAGTCCGGATTGCGCTGCGTGTGTCTGGGCCACGGGGATATTGCGTTCTGCGGCATCCACACCCACCACGTCGGCCCCCAGCCGCGCCATCGGTTCGGACAGCAGCCCACCGCCGCAGCCGATGTCCAGAATCCGCAGGCCGTCGAATGCACGGGGCGTGCTCAGATCTCGGTCAAACTCTTCGGCGATCTGGCTGGTGATGTAATCGAGCCGGCACGGGTTCAGCATATGCAGGGGCTTGAACTTGCCGTTCGGATCCCACCACTCTGCGGCCATGGCTTCGAACTTGGCAATCTCGGACGCATCGACGGTTGTGGTCATGACTTTCCCCATGGTCTTTTGGTCTTTGGGGGCAATATAGATAGGGCATGGACAAAATCCCGGGCCAAAAGCGCGCAGTGCAGTATCTCTATCCTGCGGTTGATCCTTTCGATCAGCGCATGCTGGATGTGGGCGACGGGCATGTGATCTATGTGGAACAATGCGGCAATCCCAAAGGCGTGCCGGTTATTGTCCTGCATGGTGGACCGGGCGGCGGCTGCAGTCCGGCGATGCGGCGGTATTTCGATCCGCAGAAATACCGCGTTGTCCTGTTCGATCAGCGCGGTTGTGGCCGGTCGCGCCCTCATGCCAGCGTCGTCAACAACACGACCTGGGATCTGGTGGCGGACATCGAGCGGATCCGCGACGTGCTGGACATTGAAAAAGCGGTGATCTTTGGCGGCAGCTGGGGGGCCACCCTGTCATTGATCTATGGTATTTCGCACCCGGAGGCGGTTTTGCAGCTGGTGCTGCGCGGTGTCTTCATGATGACGCAAACAGAGCTGGACTGGTTCTATGGCGGCGGCGCCGGGCAGTTCTGGCCGGAACCTTGGGCGCGGTTCAGCGACATGATCCCCGCAGAGGAACGTGGCGATCTGATCGGTGCCTATCACAAGCGGCTGTTCAGCGGTGATCTTCCCACCGAAATGCGCTTTGCACAGGCGTGGTCCGCTTGGGAAAACGCGCTGGCCTCTGTCTATTCGAACGGACAGGGCGGGGTGGCGCCCGGGGAATACGCGCGCGCCTTTGCCCGGCTGGAAAACCATTATTTCACCAATGCCGGTTTCCTGACCGAAGACGGTTGGATCCTGAACAACATCGACCGCCTGCGCGATGTGCCCGGGGTGATCGTGCAGGGACGCTATGACATGATTTGCCCGCCGCGCCGCGCGTGGGAGCTGGCTCAGGCCTGGCCCAGGGCGGATCTGCGCATGATCCGAAACGCAGGCCACGCCCTGTCCGAGCCGGGGATCAGTGCAGAGCTGGTGCGGGTGATGGATGATCTTGCGATCGGGTTCGACTGACCGCCGGTCACGCGCGGGGTTTACACGCGGATTTCAGGCGCTAACGTAACTGTAACGAAAACAACACATCGGCAGGGACCTTGAACTCAGTTCTCAAGATCATTCTACAGCGTCTTGCGCTGGGTTTATTGACCCTGTTCATCGTCTCGATTGTAATTTTCACAGCAGTCAACATGTTGCCGGGCGACTTCGCAGAGGCAATCCTTGGGCAAGGGGCGACGCCAGAGGCGGTTGAGGCCATCCGCCGCGATCTTGGATTGGATCAGCATCCCATCGCGCGGTATTTCGATTGGCTGGCGGGTGCGCTGCGCGGCGACCTAGGCAACTCTTTCGCACAGGCCAACTTTGCCAGTTTTGTCGGCGACGATTCAGGTGTGCGGGTGACGGTGGCGCAGCAGATTGCGCCGCGGTTTGCCAACACCATGTTCCTTGCCGGGGTCACGGCGGCGATTGCGGTGCCCTTTGCGGTGATGCTGGGCATTCTGGCCGCGCTCTACCGCAACTCTGTCTTTGACAAGGTGGCCAACATCTCGACGCTGACGTCGATCTCCAGCCCGGAATTTTTCCTCGCTTATATCCTGATCCTGTTCCTTGCGGTGTTGAACCCGGTCCTGCCCTCGCTGTCGAATATCTATGACGGCATGGGATTTGGCGAGCGTCTGCAAAAGACCATGCTGCCCGCGCTGACCCTGACACTGGTGGTCACGGCGCATATGATGCGGATGACGCGCGCTGCGATCATCAACCTGTTGGCCAGCCCCTATATCGAAATGGCGCGGCTGAAGGGCATCAAACCGATGCGTGTCATCATCAAACACGCGCTGCCCAATGCGCTTGCGCCGATCATCAACGTGATCGCGCTGAACCTTGCTTATCTGATCACTGGCGTGGTCGTGGTTGAGGTGGTGTTTGTCTATCCGGGCATCGGGCAGCTCTTTGTCGACAGCGTCAAGATCCGCGATATCCCGGTGGTGCAGGCCTGCTGCCTGATCTTTGCCGGCGCCTATATCCTGTTGAACCTGACGGCGGACATTCTGTCGATCCTCTCCAACCCACGCCTGAGGCATCCAAAATGATGACGTTGTTCTGGATCGCCGCCGCATTTGCGGCCTTGTTGGCCACGGGCTGGGTCATGCGCTTTGCAGGCCAGACGGCCACCGGCAACAAACCCGCCTTTCGTGACATGTCGCTGGCGGTGGCCTTTGGCTATGTGCTGGGTGTCGCGGTTATCGTCTTTGCGGTCTGGTACTATTTCCAGCCGGCGGTGACGGAACAGGGCATGGCAGTTGCGGGTGTGCTGTTCTTTCGCTGGGCGGTGCAGGGGTTTGCCATCTTTGCCGTTGCGGCGTGGATCTTTCGCTTTCTTGGCCGGATGGTCGGCTCTGCCGGTACCAAAAAGCTGTTCCGCCAGATGCCGCTGACGGCGGCATTCGGTCTGCTGGTCATTCTGATTTATGCGGTTCTTGCGATCTTTGCCGGGGCCATTGCGCCCTATGGTCAGGCAGAGGTGTTTGATCAGGTCAACGCACTGCCCGGCGGCAACGCGGCCACGGGCGGCAATCCGGCGCACCTGCTGGGGACTGACCAGATCGGGCGCGACCTGCTGAGCCGCCTGATCTACGGCGCGCAAAACACCGTCGGCATCGCCTTTGCCACCACCTGCCTTGCCTTCTTTCTGGGCGGCACCTTTGGGTTTCTGGCGGCAGTCGCGCAGGGCTGGTTTGACCAGATCCTGAGTCGTTCTGTCGATGTTCTGATGGCGATCCCCTCGCTGATCTTTGCGTTGCTGCTGATGACCATCGCCAGTGCCTGGGCCGGATCGGAAAAGTGGCTGCTGACCGTGTATATGGTGCTGATCATCGCCGTGATCGACAGCACGCGGGTGTTCCGTCTGGCCCGCGCGGTCGGCATGAACATCGTGGTGATGGATTACATCGAGGCGGCCAAGCTGCGCGGTGAGGGCCTGCCCTATCTGATTTTCCGTGAGATCTTGCCCAACGCCATGGCACCGCTGCTGGCGGAATTCGGATTGCGGTTCTGCTTTGTCTTCCTGACCATCGCCTCGTTGTCGTTCCTTGGTGTCGGCATCCAGCCACCGTTGGCCGATTGGGGCACTATGGTCCGCGACCTTGCGCAGTTCATCAACTTTGCCGCCTTCTCACCGCTGACCGCCGCGCTTCCGTTGATGGCCGCCGGGGCGATCGCGCTGCTGACCGTGGCGGTCAACTTTGTGGTCGACTGGATGCTGCACCGAAGCTCGGGCCTGAAGGAGTGAACCATGTCTGATCTGCTGGTCGAAATGCGCGACGTGCGGATCGAGGGACGGTCCGATGAAACCTGGACGCCCATCATCAACGGCGTCGACCTGACCCTGAAAAAGGGTGAGGTGCTGGGCCTGATCGGCGAATCCGGCGCAGGCAAATCCACGCTGGGTCTGGCCGCCATGGGCTTTTGCCGCGACGGCGTGCGCATCTCTGGCGGCAGCGTGCATTTCGACGGCATCGACCTGCTCTCTGCCAGTGCTGAGGTGAAACGCCAACTGCTGGGCAAACGTATCGCCTATGTCGCGCAATCCGCCGCGGCCAGCTTTAACCCCGCGCACAAACTGATGGATCAGCACGTTGAGGGGCCGGTGCAGCACGGTGTCGCCAGTCGCGCCGAAAGCGCCAGTGACGGCGTGGAACTGTACCGCAAGCTGCGCCTGCCCAACCCCGATGAGATCGGCTTTCGCTATCCGCATCAGGTGTCCGGCGGGCAGCTGCAGCGCGCCATGACGGCAATGGCCATGGCCTGCCGTCCCGATCTGATCATCTTTGACGAACCGACCACCGCGCTGGACGTGACCACCCAGATCGAAGTGCTGGCCAGCATCCGCGAGATCGTCGAGGAATTCGACACCGCCGCGATCTACATCACCCATGACCTTGCCGTCGTGGCGCAGATGGCCGACCGCATCAAGGTGCTGCTCAAGGGGGATGAGGTCGAAGAGGCCGACACCCGCACCATGCTGACCACCCCGAAAGAGGACTACACCAAAAGCCTTTGGGCCGTGCGCGCCTTTGAACGGCCAGAGAAACCGCCGGTGGCGACGGATTCCACCCCCGTGATTTCTGTCCAGGGGGTGACGGCGGCCTATGGCACGGTCGACGTGCTGCAAGATGTCAGTTTTGACATCCACGCGGGCCGCACCGTCGCCGTTGTGGGCGAATCGGGATCGGGCAAATCGACCACCGCGCGTTGCATCACCGGGCTGTTGCCGCCGCGTATCGGACAGATCGAACTGGACGGTGCGCCGCTGCCGCTGGACTATCGGCAGCGCTCAAAGGATCAGTTGCGGCAGGTCCAGATGATCTATCAGATGGCCGACACCGCGTTGAACCCGCGCAAATCCATCGGTGAGATCATCGGCCGACCGGTCGAATTCTACATGGGCCTGAAAGGCCGCGAAAAACGCAAACGGGTCGAGGATCTGCTGGAACAGATCGAGATGCCGGCAGACCAGTATTTCCACCGTTTGCCCTCTGAACTGTCCGGCGGCCAGAAACAGCGCATCGGGATTGCGCGTGCGTTGGCGGCAGAGCCGAAATTCATCATCTGCGATGAGGTGACCAGCGCGCTGGACCAACTGGTGGCAGAGGGGATCCTCCGATTGCTTGCCCGGCTTCAGGATGAGCTGAACCTCAGCTACATGTTCATCACCCACGATCTGGCCACCGTGCGCGCTATTGCCGATGAGGTGGTGGTGATGAAAGACGGCGCAGTGGTGGAACAGGGCATCAAGACAGAGATGTTCCGGCCACCGCACCATGCCTATACCGATCTCCTGCTGTCTTCGGTCCCGGAAATGGACCCGGATTGGCTGACCAATCTGCTCAAGGAACGCGGAGTTGATAACATCGGCGATGCCGCCGTCGGCAAAATGTCGTAAGACTGTCGCCATAGAATGACGATCTGCCAGGGCATGAACCCCGGCAGGCGATGACCAAGGGAGCCTAATATGACCAGAATCAGCAGACGTGGACTTTTGACCACCGGGGCCGCCGCAGGTGTGTTGGCCGCATCCGGCCTGCCGCTGCGCGCACAAGCGAAACGTGGTGGCCGCTTGCGGGCCGCTCTGTCGGGCGCAAACACCAGCGACAGCTGGGATGGCCGGACACACTCTGACCTCTACATGATCGCCAGCGCTCAGGGCACGGTCTTTGACAGCCTGACAGAGATCAGGGCTGACGGATCGTTGGTGGGTGAACTGGCAACCGACTGGGAAGCCACCGCAGACGCCAAGACATGGACGTTCAACCTGCGTCAGGGCGTGACCTTCCACAACGGCAAGGCCTTTGGGGCCGACGACGTGATTGCCTCGTTGCAGTTGCACGTTGCCGAAGGCGCGAAATCGGCGGCCAAGCCGATCATCGAAGCCATCACAGAGATGAAAAAGATCACCGACCATCAGGTGCAATTCACTCTGGCGGGCGGCAACGCCGACTTCCCCTATCTGTTGTCGGACTATCACCTGCTGATGTACCCCGCAGGCCAGATCGAAGAAGCCATCGCCAAAGGCATCGGCACCGGTCTGTATCAGGTCGAAAGCTTTGAGCCCGGCGTGCGCATGGTCGCGACCCGTGTCGACAATCACTACAAGGGTGACGAAGCGGGCTATTTCGACTCGGTCGAATACATCGCGGTCAACGACAACACCGCCCGGATGAACGCGCTGCTGACCGGACAGGTCGATGCCATCAACCGCATCGACTTCAAGACAGAGGCGCTGCTCAAGGCAAACCCGATGGTCCGCATCCAAGAGGTGACGGGCAACCAGCAGTACACCTTCCCGATGTTGACCAACGTCGCGCCGTTCAGCGACGTCAACGTGCGCCGCGCGCTGAAATTCGCCATCAACCGCGAAGAGATGGTGAACAAGATCCTGCTCGGCCACGGTCGTGTCGGCAACGACACCCCGATCGGCCCCGCAAACCAGTATTTTGCCGCCGATATGGAGCAGACCTCCTACGACCCGGACAAGGCGAAATTCTACCTCAAAGAGGCCGGAATGACGTCGCTGGACATCGACCTGTCGGCATCGAACGCGGCCTTTGAGGGCGCGGTTGATGCGGCCCAGTTGTATCAGGCGTCGGCCAAGGCGGCGGGCATCAACATCAACTTGGTGCAGGAACCGGCGGATGGCTACTGGTCGAACGTCTGGCTGAAAAAGCCGTTCTGCGCCTGCTACTGGTCGGGTCGCGCCACAGAGGACTGGATGTTCTCCAGCGCCTACGAAGAAGGTGTTCCGTGGAACGATACCCAGTGGGGCCGCGAGGACAGTGAGCGTTTCCAGGACCTGCTGATCACCGCCCGCGCCGAACTGGACTCGGACAAGCGCCGCGAGATGTACGGCGAAATGCAGCAGATCCTGAAAGACGACGGTGGTGTGGTGCTGCCGATGTTCGCCAACTACGTTCAGGCGGTCAGCAACAAGGTCGCCAACCCGGACACGGTCGGCAACCTCTGGCAGATGGACAACGCCCGCATGGCCGAACGGTGGTGGATGGCATAAGCCAACCGGCCCCGGACTTGATCCGGGGCCTCGTCAACGACAAACGCCCCGCAGGATCTGCGGGGCGTTTTGTTGTTTTGGGACGTCGGAGTGAACCTCGCCTTACCCCCCGAACTTGGATCGATCGCTGCCGGACTTGCCAAACCCGCTGCGTGAAATCGCGGTTGCGCGTGACATGGGTTGTTTTCCTAAGGTGGTTGCAGGGCGCGCGAACTGGGAAGTGCTCAGCTTGGTAGCGCCACGGTTGTTGGAAAACGTGCTGCTGCGCGCTGCATTGGTAAAACGCCCGTCCTTGGTCTTGTACAGCGGTTGCGCCGCAGACGTGCCCGCCCGCCCACTCAGCATGTTTCCGACAAGATACCCGGCCAAGAGCGGCATGAATATGCTGCCGGACCCGCCTTCTCTTGCCGTGGCTTCGGTGCCGCAGGCACCTTCACCGTGCAGTTCTTCGCAGACTTCGACGCTGTCATACCGCGGCGCGGCCTCGACGTGCAGGGCCTGGGCCTCGGCAAAGTGGATCTCGCAGTCCTGCGCCGAGAACATTCCGCCCTGCAGCGCCTGGTCCTTGCAGGATTGCAGGTCGGGAAAGGCGGCGGCGTCGACCTCTTCCTCTTTGCACCCGGACAAAGAAAATGCCGCGGCACCGACGATTGCGATCGCAACCCATTTCGAACGTTTCGACATGACAATTCTTCTTTCTGCCGGGATGGCGGTCGATTGGTCGTGTGACTTACGGTTCAATATAGTGAGGTTTGAACCGTGACAAATCCTGCGTGATGCGGGACCGATCTTCGCGGATGCCGATGCCGGCGCATGTCTGTCCCACGATCCAGGCACCGACAACAGGCCGGAATCCGTCAAACTGCGGCAAGGGCGCATAGGCCTGAATAATGCGCGGGTGATGGGAATAGTCGGTGTCCTTGGCCTGCTCGATGATCTCACCGGATTTCAGGATCGAAACAGAGGCCCCTTCGCGCGACAGGATCGGTTTGCGGACATGGCCCGCCTCAAGTTCCTTTTCGGCCCGACCAAAGGCCGCCGCGACAGCGTCCGACGCCGCGCCTTTCCCGGTCATGGCATCAGCGACGTCCTGTTCAAAGAACGCGGGCAACAGGTTGGGGTGACCCTCGAACATAGACCAGAGCACGGGCAACAGCCCCTTGTTCGACAGCAGCGCCTTCCAGGCGGGTTCCAGAAACAGGCAACCAGAGCCTTGGATATGGTTGGCATAATCGTCAAGAAACAGATCTTCCCAAGGGTACAGCTTGAACAGAACGGCAATCCGACGGCTTTCGTCGTCAAGAAACTGGCCGTCGTCGCTCAGTCCGATCTTTTCGAGGTCGCAGTAGTGCGCCCCAAGACCCGCTTCCCGCGCGGCCCAGCCCATGGCTTCGACCGTCCCGTAATCTTCGGGATTCCCGGAAACGGCGGTGAAATGCAGGTCGCTTCCGGTCTCAAAGACCTCGCCAAACCGCGCGACCAGCGCCTCGTGTATGCCGTTGAACTGGTCCGCACCTTCAGGCAGCACACCCGCCGCCAGTTGATCTTCCAGCCACTGCCACTGAAAGGCGGCGCTCTCGTAAAGCGAGGTCGGCGTGTCGGCGTTGTATTCCAGCAGCTTGGCGGGGCCTTTGCCGTCATAGGCGAAATCGAACCTGCCATAGATCTCGGGATCACCGCGTTTCCAGCTGTCTGCAACAAGATCGCGATGGGCCTCCGGAATCCCTAGCTGATCCAGCAGGCGTTCCGTGGTGAGGATTGCGTCGACGGCCTCCCGGCACATCGCATGAAGTTCGGTGGCCGGGTCTTCCAGATCGGTCTCGATCTGGTCAAGCGTAAAGGCATAGGCCGAGCTTTCGTCCCAGTACGGTTCGCCATGCATATCCGCGAAGGTAAAACCAACCTCCTTGGCATGTTCGCGCCAATGCGGTCGTTCCGGCAATGTGATTTTCTTCAACTATTTGCTCTCCCAGAGCCAGACGGCGTTTGCATGGTTTTGACCTCGGAACCGGGCCAACACGCGTGTTTAAACGCCGCAAAATGTAGGGGCAACTTGTGGGCAAAGGTTACAGAAAGGTAAAACCGTCTCTGTAACCCTTTGATTTTGCGTGTGGCCAACCTTGTCCACGCGTGGACAGCCCCTACAGGACGTAGCGGCTGAGGTCGGTGGAGCGGGTCAACTCACCCAGATGCGCCTCGACAAAATCGGCGTCCACCGTCACCTCGACCCCGGCCTGATCCGGCGCGGTAAAGCTCAGCTCCTCGAACACCCGTTCCATCACCGTATACAGCCGCCGCGCGCCGATATTTTCGATGCTGCTGTTCACCTCGGCCGCGATCTTTGCCAGCGCCGCGATGCCCGCGTCGGTAAAGGTGACGGTCACCTCCTCGGTCGCCATCAACGCCGTATATTGCCGGGTCAGGGCGTTGTCCGTCTCGGTCAGGATGCGCACGAAATCCTCTTCGGTCAGCGCCCGCAACGTGACCCGGATCGGCAGACGCCCCTGCAATTCTGGCAGCAGGTCAGACGGCTTGGCGATGTGGAACGCCCCCGAGGCGATGAACAGGACATGATCCGTCTTGACCGGCCCATGTTTGGTCGAAACGGTCGTGCCCTCGATCAGCGGCAGCAAGTCACGCTGCACGCCCTCGCGGCTGACGTCCCCACCGCGCGCCTCTTGCCGGGCCGCAACCTTGTCGATCTCGTCCAGAAAGACGATGCCGTTCTGCTCGACCGATTCCAGCGCCGCCGCCTTGATCTGCTCGTCGTCCAGCAGCTTGTCGGCCTCTTCCTGAATCAGAATCTCATAACTTTCCGCGACCGTCAGGCGCTTGCGCGTGGTGCGCCCGCCAAAGGCTTTGCCGAATATATCGCCAAGGTTCATCATCCCCATGTTGCTTCCCGGCTGGCCGGGGATCTCCATGGTCGGGAAGGGGGAGGCCGTTTCGGCGACGTCCAGCTCAATTTCGGTGTCGTCCAGTTCACCGCTTTTTAGTTTGCGCCGGAACATGTCGCGGGTACCTTCGCGAGCGTCCTTGCCGGCGATGGCCTCGATCACGCGGTCCTCGGCGGCCTGATGGGCGCGGGCCTTGACGTCTTCGCGCATCTGCTCGCGCGTCTGCGCGATGGCGGCATCCACCAGATCGCGGATGATTTGCTCCACATCGCGCCCGACATAGCCGACCTCGGTGAACTTGGTCGCCTCAACCTTGATAAAGGGCGCGCGGGCCAGTTTCGCCAGACGGCGGCTGATCTCGGTCTTGCCGACGCCGGTGGGTCCGATCATCAGGATGTTCTTGGGATACACCTCATCACGCAGGTCGTCCGACAATTGCTTGCGCCGCCAGCGGTTGCGCAAAGCCACGGCAACGGCGCGCTTGGCCTCTTTCTGGCCAATGATGAACCGGTCGAGTTCCGAGACGATTTCACGGGGGGTCAGGTCAGTCATGAGAGTCCTGTGCGTTGGTGGGGGCGAATTTTCGACGAAAACCCGTCTCAGCCCAGCGTTTCGACGGTCAGGTTGCCGTTGGTATAGACGCAGATGTCAGCAGCGATGGCCATGGCGGTGCGCGCCACCTCTTCGGCTGACTTGTCGCTGTCCATCAGCGCCCGCGCGGCGGCGAGCGCAAAGTTCCCGCCGGAGCCGATGGCCGCCACGTCATGTTCGGGTTCCAGCACGTCGCCCGCGCCGGTGATGACATACAGTTCCTGCCCGTCGGTGACGATCAGCATCGCCTCAAGTTTTTGCAGGTACTTGTCGGTGCGCCAGTCCTTGGCCAGTTCGACGCTGGCGCGTTGCAACTGCCCCGGCGCGGCCTCCAGCTTTTTTTCAAGCCGTTCAAGCAGGGTAAAGGCATCGGCGGTCGAACCGGCAAAGCCGCAGAGCACGTCATGACCACCCGGCGACAGGCGGCGCACCTTCCGCGCCGTACCTTTGATCACAGTTTGGCCAAGGCTGACCTGACCATCGCCCGCGATCACCACCTGACCGCCCTTGCGGACGCCGATGATTGTGGTGCCGTGCCATCCGGGAAAGCTGTTGTCGCTCATATGCCTGTTCCTTTCGGTTGCCCCGGATATGGGCCACAGGGGCCAAAACGACAAGGGCGCCCGAAGGCGCCCTTGAAACATCAACCGGTTAAGCGGTTCAAATCGATTCTTCGATCCAGCTTTGCAGCGCGGCCTTGGGGCGGGCGCCGGCAAGGTTGGACACGGCCTGACCGTCCTTGAAGACGAACAGCGCAGGGATACCGCGCACGCCCATGGCGGCAGCGGTGTCGGGGTTGCTGTCGACATCGACCTTGGCGATCTTGACTTTGCCTTCCATTTCCTTGGAAAGCTCTTCAAGTGCGGGGCCGATCTGTTTGCAGGGGCCGCACCATTCGGCCCAGAAGTCGACGACAACGGGGATGTCGGAATTCTTTACTTCGGCGTCGAAGGTGGCATCGGTGACGGCGACGGTGGCCATGGGGATTCTCCTAGGGGTTGGGGCAGCCTGACAGGTTGCAGAAGGTATGGAGCGTGGTCGGCGCCGTCAAGGTGTGCTTGTCTGCGCGAGAGCTTGTGTCACAGCTTCGTGTGACAGCGGCATGTAGTGCGTTGTTGCGGTCCATATCAAAGCGGTTTCGATTTGGCGATCAGGATAGATCTGCGCCAGTGCGGCGGCATAGGCCCCCATCTGGCGCAGCAATCCGTCGGGCACGCGGGCGGGATCATCTGGCACGGTGCGATTGGATTTGAAGTCTACGGCAGTCACGGTCTGCGGTGTAACGATCAACCGGTCAATGACGCCGTGAATGCGTCCAAGGCCGGGCAGATCAGCGGTGACAGGCACCTCGGGCAGCGCGTCCGAGGCAAAGACATGTGCCAGATGCGGGGCGGATAAAACGGACAGTGCCTCATCGAGGATCTGTGCTTTTTGGCTGGCGACAATGGCAAGGTCCGGATCGTCGTCGATCTGCTGTCCCAAGGCCTCGGCGGCGTCCGCGCGCAAGTCGGCTGAAAGAGGTGCCAGATTTTCCAGCAACAGATGCAGCGCGGTGCCGCGCGCCTTGGCGATCTCTTCTGTGTCGCCCGCCGCCCCCGGCAGCGCCTTGGCACCGCCAAGATCCGAGGGAGAGCGCGCCTTGATCAGGTCCGCCGGGGTTGGCGCCGGGACCAGCAGATGCGCGGGCATCTCTATGTCCGGTGGCGCGGGGCGGGTCACGTCCTCAAACGGCAGGTGGGACCAATCCGCAAGACCAAGCCGCCAACCTTCGCCCGCGCCCAGATCCCCAAAGTCAAATATCTGACGTTCCGGGCCGGAACGCTCCATCCCGCGCGACACCTTATCGTACCAGGCGTCGCCGGATTTCCCCAGATCGCCCGCGGCCCCGACAATCAGCCATTTCTCGGCCCGCGTCATGGCCACATACAGCAGCCGGTCCTTTTCCTGCGCGGCTTTCTCCTTGGCCGCGTCAATCACCGCCTGCTGGCGTGGCGGTTGGGCGTCGGCGCTGCCTTTCCACAAAGGGCCGTGCTCATCGGTGAACAGGTCGTCGCGCAGCCGGTTGTCCGGTTCGGCGCAGTCCGGCAGGATCACGATGGGTGCCTCCAGCCCCTTTGAGCCGTGCACCGTCATGACGCGCAGCGTCTCACCGGCGCTGTCGGGCGCGCGTTTGATCCGCAGATTGTCGGACTGGGCCCATTCGAGAAACCCGGTCAGCGAGGGCACGGCGCTTTGCTCATAGGCCAGCGCCTGTTGCAGCAGCGCGTTGATGCCGTCCTCTGCCTCTGGTCCAAGCCGCCCGATCAGCATGCGGCGGCCGTTGTGGCGGGTCAGGATGCGGTCGATCAGGTCGTAGGGGCGCAGAAAGTCGGTTTGCCCGCGCAGGTCGTCCAAAACGCGCAGCACCTCGGGGAAGGCCTCGCGCCGTCCGCGCAATTCCTCCCACAGGTATTTGCGTTCCCGCCGCGCGGCGAGGTCGAACAATGCCTGTTCGCTGAGCCCGAACAGGGGTGAGCGCAGGACGGTGGCCAGCGACAGGTCGTCCTCGGGCGTGGACAGGAAGCTGAGCAGAGCGATGATGTCGCGCACCGCCAGTTCTGCCATGACCTTCAGCACATCCGCCCCGGCAATCGGCAGGCGTTCCTGTTTGCAGGCGCGGATGATTTCCTTGAATAGACGGCCCCGCTTTTGCACGAGGATCAGCACATCGCCCGCATGAACGGGCCGCGCGCGGTAAGTGCCGGAATGGCCGATTTCCTCTGGCAGGGGTGTCTTGGCGTCGATGGTTTGGCGGATGAACCGGGCGATACGCTGGGCCAGAATGACTGTATGATGCGTAGCGCTGGGCCGGTCGACGGGTTCGTGCCACGCGCCGTCCTCTTCATCGCCAACCTTGTCGACCAGCGGCCACAGATCGACCCGCCCCGGCATGGCATCCTTGAAAGCGCGGTGCAATTGGTCCGGGACAAAGCCCGACGCCTGCGCGCCGTCAAAGGTGTTGTCGACCACCCGAAGGATCGGCTCGGCAGAGCGAAAACTGTATTCCAGCCCCATCGAGACCAGCGGCGCGTCGGTTCGGTGCAGCCTATCGGCAAAATCATCGCGCATCCGGTCGAATTCGGAGGGATCGGCCCCCTGAAAGGAATAGATCGACTGCTTCTTGTCTCCGACCACAAAGATGGTGCGTCGCACGTCGGCGCGCGCGCCCTCACCGGCGGTAAACTCTTGTGCCAGCCGTTCGATCACTTGCCACTGTACCGGAGAGGTGTCCTGTGCCTCATCGACCAGAATATGGTCGATGCCGCCATCCAGCCGGTAAAGAACCCATTCCGCCACACTGGGATCGCTGAGCAGGTCACGGGCGCGGGTGATCAGGTCGTCGAAATCCAGCCAGCCGCGCCGCATCTTTTCGGCCTCATAGTCGCGCAAGAATTCCCCGGCAAAGGCATGAAGCGCCGCGTCCCGCGCAGCGGCGGCCAGCGACATCTGCGTGGTGCGGGCCTCTTCGACGCGGCGTGCCAACTGGTCGAGCGCCTCAAACAGGTCGGGGGCGTTGGCGCGCGGTTTCTTGGTGCCCAACGTTTTTCGGATTGTGCCGGTCTGCGTCAGCAGCGCGGTTTGCAGCACGTCCAGCCCGGCGGCATCCGGGGCCTCGATCATCGCCAGTTGGTCGGCCAGCGTACCATCGGTCTTGCCGCCGTCGCGCAGGTAGGGCGTCAGCGCCTCAAACAGCGCCAGTTCGGACCCCAGAAAGACGGAGCCCAGCAGAGTCTCTTCGCTGTCATCCTCTCCCAGCCCATAGGCCAGCCTGATCTGCGCCGGGCTCATCGGCGGGTCAAAGGCATCGCGGCGGCGGCACAATTGGGCGGTCAGCTTCTCCACGTCATCGCCAGAGATATGGGGCGCGATGTCCTGCAACAGATGGGCCTGCGGTCCTTCGGCCAGACGGTCCAGCACCTCGGCGCGCATCAGTTCTGCGGCGCGGTCCTCCATCTCCTGAAATTGCGGGGTGACGCGGGCCTCCAGCGGGAAACGCCGCAACAAGGAGGCGCAGAACGAATGGATCGTCTGGATGCGCAACCCGCCCGGCGTTTCGATGGCGCGCGCGAACAGTGTGCGCGCCTCACGCAGGTAGTCGCCTGACAGGTCCGTCTCGACCCCCAGCCGCTCCAGATCCTCACGCAGCCCACCCTCATCCAGCATCGCCCACGCACCCAGCCGCTTGAACAGGCGGTTCTGCATCTCTGTCGCGGCGGCCTTGGTGTAGGTCAGGCACAGGATATGTGAGGGATCGACCCCGTCCAACAACAGCCGCGCCACCCGGTCGGTCAGCACGCGCGTCTTGCCCGATCCGGCGTTGGCCGCCAACCATGTAGAATGCCATGGCGCTGCGGCATCGACCTGCCGCTGGGTTGCCTCATCGCGCATCATGTCAGGATCTCCTTGACCGGCGTGTCGGTCACGTCCCACTCGCCGAACCGCGCGAGGTGGTCATAGTCGCCTGCATCGTTGTCTTTTTGCAGGGCGCGTCGGGCAGTAAACCCGGTGTTTGGGTCATGATAGGCGGTGATCAGCGTGACAAACTCTGCCCAGACTTGTTCGGGCGGCGCATCCTCCAGCGGGGCAAGCACTTCCTTGGGGTTGCTGGGTTGCAGCGAGATGAACACCGCGCGTTCCACATGCGGCGGCTCCAGCGGGGCAAAGCCGCCATCGTCCAGCATTGCCGCCTCCAGCAACAATTGTTTGTCGAAACTGCGCTGTTCCTTGGCCGTGGGGGCTGCGCCGGTCTTGTAGTCATAGATATGCGCGCCGCCGCGCCCGTCTATGTCGATCCGGTCGGCGGTGGCGGTCAGCGTGAACCCCAATGCGGGAATCGTAGCCTTTCCCGTGATCTCGTACTGGCTGGGGGTGGCGTGTGCTTGGCGGTCTACCTCGGTTTCCACAAACCACGGCGCGATGCGGGTCATGCGGGCCTGCCACAGCGCGCGGGTTGTGGGAAAAGGTACTTCATCGGGATCGCCGATGATCTGTTCTGCCAAGGCCAGCAACCTGCCGGGGGTCAGGTCCAACGGCTCTATCTGTGTGGCTTTGACGAAGTCCTCCAGCACCTTGTGGGTGAGGATGCCGCGCATCAGTGCGTCGGGGGCCTGCATCAGCGGATCCAGTGGTTTCAGCCGCAGAACCCGCTTTGCATAGATCGCAAAAGGGTCACGGACGAGGCGTTTGATTTCGGTGACCGACAGCTGTTTGGGGCGCGCCTCGGTGGGCGGGGCGGGAGAGGGGCGCAACACGGGTGGCGCTGTGATCGGCGTTTCCGAGGCGCGGGCCAAATCCAGCCAATGCGCCCCGCGTGCGCGCATCTGGTCGATGGCGGCGGGTCCGTCCCGATCCGGAAGCCCCCGCATCAGGTTCATCAGGCGGTTGAGCCAGCGCGAGGGCACGGTCTCGGCCTCATCGGATTTCATCGAGCGCGTCAGCCAGACCTCTGGCGCGGCGGCGGCCTGCTGAAAGTCATGCGCCGACAGGCCAATGCGCCGTTCTGGCAACAAAAGTCCAGCCTTGGCGCGCATCTGACGGTTCAGCCACGGATCAGCACCGGGCAGTTCGGGCCAGCTGCCCTCATTGAGGCTGGCAAGGATCACCAGATCGGCGTCCATCACGCGGGCCTCCAGCGTGCCCCAGATCAGGATATTCGGGTGTGGGGCGTCGCGGTCGCGGACCTCTTCGCGGGACAGCAGTGCGCCCAGCAGGTCGGCAAAATCGCGGGCGCTCATGTCTGCGCCAAACTCTGCTTCGCGGCTGAGGGTCTGCATGACGCCGTGCAGCTTGCGACCTGCTGCCTCTTTCCACAGCCCACCGGACCCATCGATTCCCGGTCCGGCGCAGACCGCCTCTGTCAGGGCCAGCAGCGACGTGACCCAATCGGACAGGGGGCGCTTGCCTGTGTGATCGTGGCCGCAAAATCGTTGCCCGGTCCATGACGCCCAATCGCCGCGTGCGCGCGTTTCTCCCCAGGCGGCAAGGGTTTCGGGCTGCGGATAGGGCATGCCGTTGCGGCGGATGAACAGTTCCAGATCGCGGGTGTTGAGCAGGTGTTGCCCGCGATCCGCACCGCTGTGGGTCAACGGATGCTTGAGCAGGGTCAGCAGCATTTCGGCGGTCAGCGGTTTGACGAACAGTTCCGCCACATGGCGCAGCAACCGCCCCGGCGGGGTCAGTTGCGCGGGCGTGCCGCCGCTGTCGTCCGGCAGGATGTTCCAACGGTCCAAAGCCGAGGTCACGCGACGGGTCAACATCCTGTCGGGTGAAATAACGGCGGCGCGTTGTCCGTCCG
>TARA_R100000789_G_scaffold46474_1_pt1 | contig 23188 bp, 21 predicted proteins | sample TARA_R100000789 | Tara Oceans TARA_R100000789 (sample SAMEA2623403) | marine metagenome | biome: marine biome (ENVO:00000447); feature: mesopelagic zone (ENVO:00000213); material: "saline water (ENVO:00002010), including plankton (ENVO:xxxxxxxx)" | depth 450 m
TTACCATCGGCGGTCCTGATCGCTCTCACTGCTTGGGCAACCATCTGCACGATAGAGGAGCGGAGGGATGGAATGCAAATAGTGTCGCGGTAGCGCGTTGGGAAATCTTATTTAGGCACAGGGAATTGGCCACTGCCGACGCTCTGCTCAATCACTGATTGTCGCGGAGAAGGTAGAGCAGGTTGAGGCATCGGCCGACGATTGCGTGCAAGTCGTCGTCTCATCAGCTGGCACGTCAGGGTCGCGATGATAGGGGCGATGATCGGGGAGGAATGGTGCCTCAAGAGGGCATCCTCCTGTTGTCTCACAGTGTACCACCTCGCCTCAAGATCTTTGTAGAACACTGAATTCAAACGACTTCATTGTCTCACGGTGTTTCATCGGATCTCATAGTATGCTATATGTTGGGGTGGACTAAGAGGGGGATTGGATTTGGGTGCTTTTAATAGGCTGTCTGCAGCGAAGGTCAAGAATGCCGGGCGGGGGAAGTATTGCGATGGTGGTGGTCTCTGGTTGATCAAGCGCCAGGACGGGGGCGCCCAATGGGTTCTGCGCGTCACCATCCATGGTCGGCGGAGAGAGATGGGGCTGGGCGACCTCCAATCTGTCAGCCTGAAGGAAGCGAGAGAGGCGGCTGAGCGTTGGCGTGCCGTTGTCCGAGAGGGCAAAGACCCTATCAAAGAACGTGAGCGGGAAAGACGAAAGGCCGCCCGCGATGGTCACACGCTGGCTGCCGTGGCGAGAGAAACCTTTGAAGCTCGCAAACCGGAACTCCGGGAAGATGGCAAAGCTGGTCGGTGGTTTTCGCCCCTTGAACTGCACGTCCTACCCAAGCTCGGGAAAGTGCCCATCGAGGACATCGACCAGAGAGACATCAAGAATACTCTGGGGGAAATCTGGCATACAAAGTCAGAGACGGCCCGGAAGGCTATGAACCGCTTGAATATCGTCTTGCAGCATGCCGCCGCCATGGGGCTCGATGTGGATATGCAGGCCACTCAAAAGGCCAAAGCGCTCTTGGGTAAGTCTCGGCACAAGCCGAAATCCATCCCGGCTCTTCCTTGGCAAGAAGTACCCGCGTTCTATCAAAGCTTGTCTGAAGCCACGGTCACGCATCTGGCCCTTCGCTTTTTGATCCTGACCGGACTTCGGTCCAAACCCATTCGCTTCTGTCACTTGGATCAGATTTCCGGAGATATCTGGACTGTGCCTGCCGAGCTAATGAAAGCACAGAAGAGCCAAGAGCAGGAGTTTCGCGTCCCTCTTTCCGAGGAGGCATTGGATGTGATCGAACAAGCCAAGCCGCTATCACGTGATGGCGTTCTTTTCCCAGGAGCGAGGAAGGGTGTGATCTCTGATGCGACCATGAGCGCCCTAATGGAACGCCGAGGCCTGGAGGCGCGGCCACATGGCTTCCGGCCGAGCTTTAGGACATGGTGCGCAGAGGCAACGACCTTCTCAGAGGATCTGGCGGAGACGGCGCTGGCTCATGCAACCGGAAACAAGGTTTCGCGCGCCTACAAGCGGACTGACCTTCTCGATCGTCGCCGTCCTCTCATGGACAAATGGGCTGCTTTTGTCACCGGGAGAGAAGCGGGGGAAGTGGTTTCTGACCCATGATTTGGCGCGATAAAATTTTCCGAAACCTTCTGCCGTTAAGTTCTTGTCAATCTAATGAACAAGGACATTCAATGACTGACAAAATACTACGCTGCCGTGAAGTACAGGAGATCATCGGCTTGAGCCGCTCAACTATCTATCGGATGATGGATCGAGGCGAATTTCCCAGGTCACAGAAGCTCGGCGCTCGCGCTGTGGGGTGGCGCGAGAGCGCGATCAACCAATGGGTCGAGCAGGGTGCCGATCAAAACCTCGGCCATCTTTGACGAGGTTGGCAACTCTCGTCTGGCCTTCAGGGTGATGCTTTGAACGTAACTTGAAATGTGCGCGCCTCAGCGAGACATTTTGTACTTCCTTTATAGGGTCTTCCTTCAGAGCGCCGAACGGCGCTTTTAGAGCGTCTACATAGCTTCATTTCACGCGACTGTATCGCGCACTTCGTGCTGTACTTGGAAGTTCTCTTCGGCCTCTGCTGGCAGGATAATCCCGATGAGTCCAAGGGGCACTTGACTTAAACCTCGGGTCGGCCGAACAGCCGGAGCTGGATGGCCTGTGTCTGCCGATTCTAAGACTGACTCAAGAACCCGCTGAAAGGTTCTCGGTATGGACATTTGCTGCCTCCCGGAAATGCTGCCTTGAGGACAATATGAGTTCCAGAACCAGAAGTCCTGCGCCTGCCGGGACAACATATAGGACCGGGTATAGCGGAACCATCTGCCCGCCCGCCAAGAAGGCAGCACCCCGTGAGGTCGCGTCCAGAGCATACACCAGTCCGAACCATGCGATCAGCGCGAAAATGGCGATGTCGATAAGCCGAAACAGGACAAAGAGCATCTGTCTTGCCATTGGTCTCATACGGTCGGTCAGCAGGGTCGTGCTTGGCAAAATGTTACTTTCGTAGGCATGGGCCAAGGCTGGGAACACGAGTAGCGGCATCAGGTAACGCTGAACATATTCATAGCTTCCCGGGATGGACGAGCCCGTGAAATTTCGTAGCGCAATATCCAATGACGTGAAGACGACCATGGCCGCGAGCGATAGCGCGCTGACGATGAACAGAGCCCGCATGAGCAAGCGGTGAAACGTTTGTAAGTGGAGCACGGTACTCTCCTATCTCATCTGATCTGGAAGGAAGGTCACCATGCCGGGGAACAGGATCATTAGGGATCCAACTAGCAATAGAACCAAGAACGCGAACATGGTGGAATGACGGAAGAGCTTGTCGATCCTGAGACCTGTCACCCCGGCCACCGCGTATACGCTTAATCCGACCGGAGGAGTCAGCAGGCCTCCCGCGCACAGCACACAGAGTATGACGCCGAACCAGATCGGATTATAACCAATGTCAACGATCAGCGGAAGAACCACCGGCACGACCATAACGATGACAGCCGATCCCTCGATGAACATGAACAGGAGGAAACATAGCGTTAAAACAAGTGCCAAAAGCAAGAATGGCATATCGCCAAGCCCGGCCACCGCGTTGACAAGGTTGTGTGGGATGCGTGACAGCGACAGGAAGCGACCGAAGATCTGTGCGCCGACCATGATGAGCAGAACCATGACCGTGATGTCGATCGATTCACGCGACGATCTCACAAGGAATTGCCGATCAACGGCACCAAGTGCGAGCGCCGTCAAGAAGCTGACGACGCATCCGACTGCCGCCGCCTCGGTTGGGGTAAAGACCCCGAAATAGATCCCGCCAAAGATAATGAGAGCAATGGTCCCGCAGGAGAGAATGGCAATGAGGTAACGTCCCCATCCCGGCGGTATCTCGTTTGTCGTATCCTCGGCCAAGGTCCGTTGCGGTGCCAAGCCCGTCTTTTCTAGCCTCAAGCTTTTCAACAGTAGCCAAGTCGCGTAGGCGGCATAGATGCAGACCATGAGCGTGGCCGGAAGAATCGCTGCGATGAACAGTGTGGAAATGGATGTCTGAGTGATTGCGCCGTAGATGATCAGGATGATGCTCGGCGGGACGATCGCGGACAGCGATCCGGCGCTGGCGGCAATAGCGCCGGCCAGATAATCGCCGTATCCGCGCTTTACCAATTCGGGGACCGCGACTTGCCCCATGGCGGCAGCCGTAGCGGTGCCCGAGCCCGAGACGGCACCTAGGAGGCCTCCGAGAATGACCGTCAGCACACCAAGCAGAGCCGCACTGCCGTGCGAGAGTGTATATATCAGGTGATACAGGTCATTAACCAACCGCGCTCGCAGGATAAATTGCGCCATCAGCACGAAGAGCGGTACAGGAGTCAGGCTGTAGCTTGCGACTCGAAGATAGGGGTCATTGTTGAGAAACGATGACGCGAGGTCCCAGCCTCCAATCAGGAAGATGCCGAGAAGTCCAACGACGATGAGCAACGAGCTGATGCGCTGCCCCAGGAGGAGAAATAGTGCGAAGGCACCGAACGTTGTCGCGATGATCCAGGTCGGCTCCATTGCGGAACTTCCTTTCAATTTGGTCGAAAAGCTGGTCCAGCATTGCTGCCGGACCGTTGCAAGTTCAGAGGTTTTTCACCGATTGTGGCACATCGCCGCCATGCTTCAGTATGAGGTCACGCCACAGCATGGCGATCTTGCGACCGGGTTGTCCTTCCGATTCCATGGCCGCGATCCAGTTGACCCAAGTTTGCCCGACCGCATCGAGATAGCGTGCTTGGAATTCTTCATTGAAATCGGAAACATCCACGACACGGCCACCGTGTTCTTTGTTCTTGGCTAAATTGGCGTCGGTCCGGGCATCAACCGTAGCAATCACGCCGGCGATGGTATCCGTTGCGGCAGCCTCGAAGATCGCCTGTGTTTCAGGCGAAAACTCGTCCCACCGGGATTTCGAGAAGCCGATGATCCCCGGGTAGTGGCCCAAGGAAATGCCGCTGAGCGAGGCCGTGAACATTTCCTCGAAGCCGTAGGTGCTCCAGTCGGCCACGCTGATGACGTTTCCGTCCAAGGCGCCCCGGCTGAGTGCATCGTACATGTCTCCCCCGGGCATTGAGATGGTGTTGGCCCCGATCAGGTTTGCATAGATGTCATGGGTGCGCGCGGCGGTACGAAGCCGAAGGGCAGACAAGGAGCCGTCGTTAGAAAGGCTCTCGGGCGGGGTCACGATGGCGATCTGATATTCCGGGGTGATAATCGTCGGAAGTGCCTTCATCCCCTGATCTTCCCACTCCAGCTGATAGTAGGTCTTCGCGTCCGCGAGTTCGACATCACTATTCATAAGATCGGTGAAAGCCGACATGGCGATCGTCAGGGAAGATTTGGTCAGTGGCAGAAGCGTTACCTCGGAAAGTGGGAAACGGTCCCTTTCGTAGGCCGGTAGCATGGCAAGCGAGACGTCGGCCCGTCCCGCCATTAGGCCGTCGTGGTCTTGGCCTGCTGTAATAAGTTCGCCCCAGGTAAATACCTGAAAGCTGATGTCGCCATTCGTTTTTTCGGACACCTCATTCATCCAAGCGTCAGCATGTGGCCACATAACGTGGCCCTCTCCAAAGGTCGACGAGGCGCGAAGCGTCATTTCCTCCGCGTTGGCCCCAGCGGCCACACTGGCCAGCAACAGGCCCGACACAATGGTCTTTTTCAAGATGTTCATGATTTTTTTCCTCCCTTGGTTAAGTTTAGACGCCTCTGGCGCCGTCGACGTCAACGCAGCTGCCCGTGATCATTTCAGCACGGGCCGACGCCAGAAACAGTGCTGCATTGGCGATGTCATCCGGCCGGCATAGTCGACCGACGGGAATGGTACTGGCGAAAGCTTTTTCCCCTACGGAGCGGTCCTGGCCGCTTCCGATGAAGTCGCTGAGAAGGCCGGTGTCGGCTGCGACGGGATTGATGGCCAAGCAGCGAATACCCTGCGACGCAACCTCCAGCGCAATTCCCTTGGTCAGGACAATCACAGCAGCTTTCGACGCGCCGTAAATGTTGAGTCCGGGCCGAGGGCGGACTGCAGTCATTGATGCGATGTTGAGGATCACACCGCTATTCTGACGTTTGAAGACCGTCAGTGCCGCCTGACATCCCCATACCACGCCGTTGAAGTTGACGCCCATCATCCTATCGATGAATTCAGGTTGCAATTCCTCGAGGCTGGTCGCGGACATCGCAATTCCGGCATTGTTCACTATGATGTCGAGGCGGCCCGTTTCCGCGACTGCCCGTTCGACAAGGGCGAAGACATCCTCGCGTTTCGAGACGTCGCAGGCCGCAGACAGGACCTGTCCGGTCGACCCGCTGAGCGCCGAGGCGGTCTCTTGAGCCGCTTCAACTTTGATGTCGGCAATGACGACATTCGCGCCTTCTTTCGCAAACGCTGTTGCGATGGCCCGACCGATCCCAGCCCCACCGCCAGTCACGATGACAGTTTTATCTCTATATTCTGACATTTTTATCTCCAAGGCGTTCAATTGAATTTGATCGCTACGTTTTTGGTTTGGGTGTAATAACGCAACGTTTCCAGACCCTTCTGACGTCCAAACCCGCTGCGGCCAGTGCCGCCGAACGGCATCTCGACACCACCTCCGGCACCGTAGTTGTTGACGAAAACCTGGCCGCCGGTCAGGCGCCGGGCGAGTCGCAGCGCCCGCCCCAGATCGTTCGTCCATACACCTGTGGACAGACCGTAAGGAGTGTCGTTGGCGAGGTGCAGCGCCTCGGCCTCGTTTTCGAAAGCGAGTACTGTGATGACTGGCCCAAAGACTTCATGGCGTGCAATGTGGGATTTTGGGGTCGCAGCGCGAACGATGGTGGGTTCAAAGAAAAGATCGCTCGATCCTATCGTGCGTCGTTGACCGCCGAGTAGGATCTCGTCTCCATCCTCAATCGCCTTTCGTAGGCCTTCTTCGATCTGCACGACCTGCTTTTCCGAGACGATAGGTCCCATGCCTCGATTATCCATGCCCGGTGCAAGATCAAGGTCACCCATCATCTTCTTCAGTCGCGCAATGGTTTCATCGGCAATGAACCGATCGACCAGCAACCTCGATCCGGCAGAACAGGTCTGACCGGCGTTCTGAGTAATCGACTTCACGATGACGGGCAGGGCCGCGTCGAGATTGGCATCCGCGAACACGATGTGCGGCGGTTTCCCCCCGCATTCAAGAATGACCGGCGTGTTGTTCTTGGCCGCTGACTGCATGATACGCGATGCTGTCTGAACCGATCCGGTAAAGGTGACATGACGGACTTCGGGATGACTAACGAGCGCGTCTCCCACTTCGGCCCCATAACCGGTGACGACGTTGATTACACCGTCGGGAAATCCCGCCTTCTGCGCCAATTCGGCCAGCATGATCGACGTTTGTGGTGTGTCTTCCGCCGGTTTGATAATTGCGGTGTTGCCGGTGGCGAGTGCCACGGACACGCTGCGCGAGGCCATCTGTAGTGGGTAGTTCCAAGGTGTCACATGGGCCGTGACCCCGAATGGCTCACGCACGGTGTAATCGAGTATGTCAGGGCCGATCGGAATGGTTTCACCGCCGATCTTGTCCGCGATGCCAGCGTAGAACCGAAAATACCGTGCCGCCACAATCACGTCGGCTTCGGCTTCGGACAGTCGTTTGCCGACATCTTGGCTTTCGGCGCGGGCCAGTCTTTCCTTATCGGCCAAAATGCAATCTGCCAATTTGAACATTAGGGCGGCCCGATCCGGCGGGACCATGTCGTACCAAGCCTCGGAACGGAACGCCGCGCTTGCGGCATTAACCGCGCGGTCTACATCCACGGTGTCTCCGCGGGGAACGGTGCCGATCCGCTCCAATGTCGAAGGATTTATCTTGTCAAAGACCCTTCCGCTGGCACTTTCAACCGCGCATCCCGCGATCTGCATCTTGAGTTCCATCATTTCTCTCGAAGTCCTCCGTTACTTCAATCGGGTCTGCGAACTGGGCCGCATGACTCTCGTTTTACAAGCTGAGTGCGCACGTCCAGAGACGCGGAATCTGCTGGCCCGACGTCATTTCCATTCTCTCCCATGAGCCAAATCAGCCGCTCGGCCGCCCTGACACCTACCTCAAGCAGGGGGCGGACGATTGCTGTGATCGGCGGCTCGAGAAGGCTGAGAAGGTGCCCGTCCTCAAAGCTGATGAGCGACACGTCCGCTGGGCAGGTCACGTCGCTCCTGCGCAATTCTTTGAGGACACCAATAAAAATTGTGTTATTCAGGCTCAGGATAGCAGTGATGCGGCCATCGCGAATTTCTTCGATTTGCGACAGGACCGCCTCTGTCCCCCACCGTTCGTCAATGCGCCCGCAAGCGATGTACTCTCTGGTGTCATGCAGGCCGCGTTTACGCCTGATGTCCCGATAAGCCTGAATGGATCGCATCGTCGGCAGTATATTCGCACTACCACCCACGATAAGGATGCCTACGTGACCAAGATCGATCAGGTAATCCATCGCTTCGGCAACGGAATTGTAGTAGTCGATGATCACGCCCCCGGAGAGGCCTGGCAGCTCTCGGTTAATTAGAACATAGGGCAGACCGGCGGAGTGGATCACGTCGCTCAATGCTTCGCTCGGTTCGCAATTGGGAGAGAGCAAGACGCCATCGAATTGCTGTTTTCCCATGTAGTGATCGATTTGCGATACAGTGTCCTCATCGTCGATATGACAAAGCGACATCGAGTAGTTGTGCTCTTTAAGATAGCTTTGTGCACCTAGGGCAATACGCGTGAAAGCGATGTTAGACATGTCGGCCAGAAAAGCGACATTGCCGAACTTCTTCGATCTCATGGATTTGGCACCAAGGTTCGGGCGATATCCAAGTTCTCGTGCGGCGTCTACAACGCTCTTCCTCACATTCGGCCGAACACCTTCTATGCCATTCAGTGCCCTTGACACTGTCCCTAGGCTGTAGCCTGTCTTTGCCACGATATCCTTGATCGTGACGGCGCCCTTATGTGTGCGTTTTGCCATTGTTCTATCAAATCTGATATTTCTTGATAACGTCTTGGTTGAGTTCCACACCAATGCCCGGGCCAGTAGGGACCTCCATGTATCCATTACTGATCTTCGGGAAGTTGGACGGCAGCTCCCACAAAAGCGGATCTCGCGCCTTGTTAGCGAAGATTTCGACATACAGAGCGTGAGCGTTGGCGGCCATGAGATGAACCGCAACCTGTGGTTCCTCGTGATGCGCCATCTCGACGTTCATAAAGCGTGCCATGGCCGCGACGCGCTGCCACTCGGTTACGCCTCCGCAGAGGGTGCAATCTAAGTTTAGGATGTTGACATCTCCCTTGCTCATCAGATCACGGCAGGCAACACCGGTGATCTCGCCCTGCCCCACGTTAATGGGGATCCGCGTCTTTGACGCAAGCCGCTTCAGGCCGTCGGTCTGGTCGTGCCAGGTCAATGGCTCTTCCAGCCAGCGAATTCCAAGATCAAGCTTCTCGGCTTCGGTGCAGAACTCTATCGCGTCCACGAGCTTCCAACCTTGGTTGGCGTCTACGGTCAGCACGAAATCGTCTCCGCCAGCTTTCCGCGCGGCACGCACGCGCTCAATGTCATGCTCGACAGCAACACGGCCGACCTTCATTTTTATACCAATGCATCCGGCAGCGCGCACATCGTCGATCTCTTCCGCGATGGCATCGCACGGATCTTGGCCGTCGGGGGGATAATAGCCACCGATCGAGATGACCGGCACGCGGTCACGCACGCCCCCAAGCAGCTTCCAGAGCGGGACATCGTAATGTCGTGCGCGAGCATCCCACATTGCGTTGTCGATGGCGCTGATGGCCTGCATGAGAATTGCACGAGGATGCATGTCAAGCTGGTGAAGGCCGCGGTTTCCCAGATCGACGAACGTGTCGACCATGATTTGCCAAAGCCTTTGGAAGTCGCGGATGTCTTCACCGACGAGCTTTTTCGCATAAACCGAGTTTACAGTCTCGACGATGCGGGACTGCGTGTCAGTTTCGTCGCCTCCGTAAATCGTTCCGACGGTTCCATCTTCTAATACGACAGTCGTGAGGATCGTGGGACGGGATCTGACGACATAGGTCCCGCCACTGAATGACCGCTCTAGGTCCAAATTGAGGGCGATTGCTTCTACGTGTTTGATTCTCACTTTTTTCTCTCTCAGTGTCGGATGCATGCAGGATTGGAAACGTTTCATTTGCGTCTCACTTGAATATGAAACGTTTCCATCTGTCAACAGGGTTTATGAGCCGGTCCAATTTAGCCGTCCTGGGGGCCAATGATATTCACTTGGTGAATATCATACCCAACAATCGCTATTATTCCCAATCTCTCGGGTGCTGTATGACTTGATTTAGCCGCAAATCCTGAAGGATTGGACCATGAGTAAGCGACCCAATGTTCTGTTGATCATGACGGATCAACAACGTGCCGATAGTCTTGGCTGTCTTGGGAATGCACTGGCGTCGACCCCGAAAATCGACGGCCTTGCCAAGCGCAGCGCCGTCTTTCGCAATCACCACACCCCGCACCAAATTTGCGCGCCGAGCAGATCGACGCTTTTTTCCGGCCACTATGCAAGACATCACGGTCTGACGCGCAACGGCGTGGCTCTGCCCGAAGGCACACGTCTGATTACACATGACCTGAAGTCGCAGGGCTACAAAACGCATGGTGTAGGTAAGTTCCATTTCCAGCCCATTCTGGCCGGGAAAGAGCACGCGATGCCCGACTCGAACGCGTTCTGGGCGCTTCCAGAAGCCAACGGATGGCGCGGGCCATTCTTCGGGTTCGAAACCGTGGATATTCTTATTGGAGAGGCTGTCAGTGCAACGGAAGGCGGACATTACGCGGAATGGCTTGGCCGTGTGGCACCTGACGCTGCGGATCTCTACCTACCCGAAAACGCGCTGGAGAAACCACCCGAGGATCTGGAGGAAGCGTGGAAATCCGCCATTCCGTGCGAGCTGCACTATAACAGTTGGATAACCGACCGGGCGTGTGACTTTTTGCGAGAACATGATGGGGCCGACCCTTTTTTCCTGCTGACCTCGTTCCCGGATCCGCACCATCCTTTCGCGCCGCCTGCGCCTTGGTGTTATATGCACGATCCACTCGACATGCCCATGCCGAACGCCAAGCAGGACGAACTGGACGCCATGCCTTCTTACATCGCCGAGACCGATAGCGAAGAAGCGCAAGGCAGTTACGTGGAGTTCCTACGCAACCCAGGGCCGCCCCGTGAGCAGGGCTTCTTGCAGACGACAAAGCGCATATCGGATGCATCCCTTCGATTGGCCGTAGCACATACCTACGGCATGGTTTCCATGATCGACGATTGCGTCGGGCGTATCTTGACAGAACTGCACCGGCAGGGCTTTGCAGATGATACCTTGATCATTTTCACGTCTGATCATGGTGAACTGCTCGGCGATCACGGATTGATACGCAAAGGACCGAGCCCCTACAGAGCCCTACTGAACGTGCCCATGCTCATGGCGGGCCCGGGTGTCTCCCCTGGCGAGCGCAGTGGGATCACCAGTCATCTCGACCTGCGTTCAACCTTGCAGGATTATCTGGACTTGCCCGCGACACCGACGGATGGCGTGTCCTTCGCCGATATGCTTGCCGACCCAGTGGCGTCAGCCCGAGATACCTTGTTCGCAGAGTATCACCCTCGCACACGTCTCGAGACATACAACCAAACCATTCTCACACCCGAATGGCGCTTTACATATTACCCGAAGCGATCGGACTGGGGCGAGATGTTTCATCTCACATCAGATCTCGGGGAGCATAAAAACCTGTATTTCGAGCCCGAGTTTGAAACCCTCCGCGACGACTTCATAAGCCAGCTTAAGACTGATTTTCCCCCGGCGCCGGACGCCGGCGGAGTCTCAATTGCCACCTATTGACCCCACAGGTCAATATCCCGCAACCCAAGAGAGGAAGGTCCTCACATGTACAGAATTGATCGTTCCAGATTTGATCGTCGTACGTTCCTAAAGTCATCGGCGCTGTCCATCGCCGCCTCTACCCTTCCCTTTTCCGGTGCGTTGGCCGCTCCGAAAAAAGGCGGGCATTTTCGAATGGGCAAAGCGCACGGACAGACGACAGATACGCTGGATCCGGGAACGGCCGAAAACTACTTCATGAATGCATTGCTTCACGGGATTCACGGGCGACTTACCGAAGTCGCACAGGACGGCACATTGAAGCCCGAAGTCGCCGAAAGTTGGGAAGCCTCTCCGGATGCAACGGAGTATCGCTTCAGGCTGAGACAGGGGTTGACGTTCCACGACGGCAAGTCTGTTACCGTCGAAGATGTTATCGCATCGATCAATCACCACAGAGGAAAGGATTCCACCTCCGCCGCCGGACCGATCGTCGCCCCGATTGAGGAGATCACCGCGGAGGGGAGCGACACGGTTGTCTTCAAGCTGAAGGGTGGTAACGCTGACTTCCCCTTTACGCTTTCAGATTTCCACCTGCCCATTTGTCCCTCGGTCGACGGCAAGATCGATTGGCGGAGCGGTATCGGCTGCGGCAGTTACGTGCTGAAGGTATTCAATCCGGGCGTCTTGGCTAGGTTTGAACGAAACCCGAACCATTGGAACCAAGATGTGGCTTGGTTCGACAGCATCGAAATGATCACCTTGCTCGACCAAAATGCGAGAACCACGGCCCTCGTTGCAGGGGATGTTGACGCGATCGACCGCGTCGACCTGAGGGCCGCGGGATTGATGGCGAGACGGCCGAACCTGAAGATCCAATCGGTCCCGGGAAACCAGCACTATGTGTTCGCCATGGCCACGAACACGGATCCGTTCACGGACAATCATGTACGCATGGCCTTGAAGCATGCTGTGAACCGCGAAGAACTGGTTGAGAAAATTCTGTTCGGATACGGATCCGTCGGGAACGATCACCCGATTGGCGCAGGTCAGCGCTATTTCAACCACGACCTCCCGCAAAGACAATATGATCCCGACAAAGCACGCTGGCACTTGCAACAGGCCGGCCTTGACAACCTGACAATTTCGCTGTCAGGTTCGGACGCCGCCTTCGTCAATAATGTCGATGCAATAACGCTCTATCAAAACTCGGCCAAATCCTGCGGCATCGACCTGACGCCCATCCGCGAACCGAAGGACGGCTACTGGTCCGATGTCTGGATGAAAAAGCCGTTTACCTCTGTTTACTGGGCGGGACGTCCGGTGGAAGACCAGATGTTCACGACAGTGTATTCATGTGGTGCGTCTTGGAATGACACCGCATGGTGCAACAAGCGTTTTCAAGAGTTGCTAGTGGCGGCACGGTCAGAGCTCGACGAGAGCACCCGCCGAAACATGTATTGGGAAATGCAGGATCTCGTTGCCAATGAAGGTGGCGCCGTTATTCCGATGTTTGCGAATTATGTGTTCGCGATGAATGACAAAATTGGCCATGGCGCGTTTGGTGCAAACTGGGATGTCGACGGCGAGCGCTGGATGGAGCGTTGGTGGTTCCAATGAAGTAAATGCATCCCGAGCACGCGGAGAGGCTTTCATTCTCCGCGTGCTTGTTTGTTAAAACCCGTCAAGGTCAAATTGGGCCACAAAGCAAAGCAATTTATCTTTGCAGCTTGTGTTGGCGGACAACCTCGCTGAATGTTGGGCAACCGAGTGATAGGCGCCGAGCCTGCCATCGCTCTTTTATCCCATCTCCAATCTGCCGTTCCGGAGGGAAAATTGAAGAGCTTCACGGATCGGGAAATCGAGATTTTTCGTACGGTTTTCCTGACTCGCTCCATTTCGGCCGCGGGCTTGCGCTTGAACCTCTCGCAGCCGAGCGTGAGCCGAATTCTCAGCGAATTCGAGCGTAAGTTCGGCTGCGACCTGTTCATTCGGAAATCGCGTGGCGTAAAGCCAACCCGCGAAGCCAAAGTGTTTTTCCAGGAGGTCGAACGGAGACTTGAGGTCATGACATCGCTGCAAGAAGCGGCCGTCCAAATAGTTAATAAGGAGCGCGGAGCCCTTCTTGTCGGTGCTAATATCGGTCTATCGGTCTCGCTTGTTCCTCGTGTCCTGCGAGACATGGGGATCGCGCAGAAAAGCATTTCCGTCAAAGTTCATACGAGGTCATCGGTGAAGGTGATTGAATATGTGCGCGCTGGGCTTATCGATGTCGGTCTTGCAAGTTCTGAGCACCAACCTGATGGCGTGACGATGCTCCATGACTTTGTCATGCCATTCTTCGCCCTCATACCGCGATGCCACGATCTGGCCGACGACCAGAGCGGTCTAGAGCTTTCGGAGCTTGCTGGCGCAAATATCGTCGCACCTTCGAACGACGTCGCGGAAATGCTCCGGGTTAGGCGGATAGGACAGAAATCGAGCGTTTCACTCATGGCCGACACGTTCCCCTCTGCAATCGCGACCGCCGAGGCCATCGACGCAGTTTCGATAGTTGATGGGTTCATGGCGCATTCAGTTACTCAAAAGCGCGATTTTATTGCCCGCCCAATTCTCGACATGGCTGGCTTGAGACAGCTCGTGATTGTACCGATCGCCTCGCGACAGTCCATGATCGCAGCCGATTTCATCGATAACCTGCAACAAAACATTGATCATACCCTGAGCTGGGTTGCGGCCAGCCGGCCTTCTTTCTGATACCGCCCGAGGGGCTCCGGCGTTGTGAGCGTGGAAATCCGGCCGACGAAGAGTGCATCTCACAAGGATGTTTCGATAAAATTCAGTCACCGAGCAACGCAGGCGCGAAAGTCATCTGCCTCACATTGCGGACCCTTTAAATTCCGCGAGGCGGAAGCCAGTTCCCTGCACACCTGTTTCAATATTTTCGAGATAGGCGTCTTACCAGGACTGCCATGCCCCACGCGCACCTGTATCGCCCGCCACCCCCTTTCTCAAATTTCTGGTTTCACATTTTGCTGCAGCAGCGTTTCACGATTTTCTGTTTTTCTGATTTTGAGAGCCATTTTCAGAATTTTCAGAACCTCACATTTTTCAGAAATCATATTTTTGGAGGAATATTTCTGATTTTTCCTCCGTCCTGAGCGGTCACGACATACCCCTCAAAAAGGCCTTACAGAAATAAGTACTTGATTTTATTGTATGTTTACGCTACCATAGTCGGGCGATGCGAGAGTTGGCGCTCTCACACCGCCCTACTATTCGAGCAAAAGCAGGAAGCTTCGGACAGGGTTGACGAAATCAGCGATCTTCTTGCCCGCTTCAGGTTGCTTGCCGAGCACTATGATGTCGATCTCAAAAGGCTCACCGCTATCCAAGAGAGCGGCTCGATGTTTGCCCATGTCGAGCAGGTGGCCTGTCCGCTTTGCGGCGCAGACCCGGACGCACAGCATCTTGATGAAACATGCGATGGCGATGTCGAGGCCGTCGTAGCAGCGGCGACAGCCGAAATCGAAAAGATTCAGCGCCTTCAGTCAGAACTCGACTCGACGGTTGCGGATTTGTCGGCAGAGTCCGAAGAACTTTCGGAGTTTTTGAAGGGCGTCGTAGCCGACTACGACGCGCTGAATGTAGAAATTCAGGAATCCGTCGGACCTGACCTCACCGAGGTCCGAGCTTCCTTTTCGGCACTCGTGGAGGAGCGCTCCAGCGCCCAAAAGGCCGCTGATCTATTTGCCAGATACGACAAGCTCGTCACCAGAAAGACCGGCTTGCTCGAAGAAGAAGACGATCCTGAGACCACAAGCTCGGAGGTGACGACCGGCATACCGGAATCCGTTGCACATGCGCTCTCTTCGAAGGTCTCCAAGATATTGAAGGCCTGGCATTTCCCCGGCGAATGTCATGTTTATTACGACAAGGACTCCTCCGATTTCGTTATCGACGGAAAGCCGAGATCGAGTCGCGGCAAAGGCCTACGCGCAATCACTCATGCCGCAGTGAATATTGCCTTGCTCGAATACTGCCAGTCGAACGGGCTATCCCATCCGGGCTTTGTCGTTCTCGACTCTCCGTTGCTTGCCTACTTCAAACCGGAAGGTGACGAAGAGATCGCCCTGAGAGGTACAGACTTGAAAGAGCGTTTCTACGACTATCTCATCCAGCACCACGGTGAGGATAGCCAAGTCATCATCATTGAGAACCAGCATCCGCCCGAGCGCATCGAAGAGCAGGTGGCCCTGACGGTCTTCACGGGCAATCCGAGCACTGGTCGTTTCGGCCTTCTCTAGATGGCGTGGTATTACCAATATTCGGTCCTAGTCAGGGAGAACTTGCGTATGCAGCGAAGATCGGCAATCCAGTCAATACTCTGACCCGTTCACACCTGCAGCGAAGGACGGCTTCCCGCCCAACCTTTGGGTGCTGCACACTTGAAGTTGTTGGCTGGCCGGGTCCGCTAAGGGCTAACAGCAGCCATTCTTTGAGATCAGCATGAACGGCGGCTCCGGGCGGTTCGCGTCGATCGACACCAAGGGCGGGGAGCCGACATTCGCTGCAGGCGCGAAATCGCCTCGAGTTTTTCGTGGAAGCGGACTTTCAGCCTCCTTTCATTACGGGAGACGGCAGCAGGCCACGCTAAGGGACTTAACGTTGCAGAAAATCAACCCGCAGAGCTACGCAGGAAATGCCTACCGCTTACGTCGTTGGCGCGATTTCCTTCATTAGGACTTGTACCGCTCCCGCATTTCCTTGTCGAACTTAACCATGTCGAGGACGTATGAGGAGAAGGCAAGCCCCCGGGATCCGATCGAGTAGCGCCAGGATCGGGCATCAAGCACCGCCAATTGGTCGGAAGCGATAGACTTCGTGCCAAGATATCTGGTGAGGTCGGCGGTTTGGAAAACGGGCCCGAGCCAGAATGACAGGCTCTCCTCTTTCGGCCCGTTTCTCGAGGCGATCCGTCCGCTCTTCAGCACATTAATCAGTTCGTGTGCTTGCCGTATCGGGTGCCCATTTAGACTTGCGCCATGGAACACCCGGTTTGCAATGACGATGCCGGTGTGAACCGTACACTTGGAGCTGACTTTCCAACCAAGCCTTTTGAATAGCTTTGACTGGTTCGAAGGGTCGACCAAGATGTCCCGCCGTTTGTTGAGCTGCTTCCCGGCGCTGCGGATGTGGTCCCAGCTGTTCCGCATCTCATGAACAGACACAGGGTGATAAGCGTTCTTGCATTCGAGAAGGATGAGCGCATCATCGCGTTTTGCGACGATATCCAGTTCCAGCTTTTGCCCGGCGATCTTCGCTTTCAAGTCGCTTTCGACCTCGAACCCAGCGGATCGGAGCGCCTCGGTGACAGATTGAACCATGAGGTCTGTTCGACCGATCGCGGCCGACCTGAGGCGGTTGGCGACGATTGTGTTGCGGACGAGGTTGGAGGCCGCCACCACATGCGGAGCAATCATATAGTAGCCACCGACGTCTAAGAATGGACGGTATTGAAGATCGAGATGCCCATCTTTTGGAACCATCTTCAAAAGCTCGATGAGTTCACACGCCTTTTCCTCGTCGCCGAGGATTAGCTGCATCTGCTCGACCATCGCATCGTGCGAAATAGCCAAGAGTGTCGAGGTCAGCGTCAACTCTTCGCGCTCGACTGGGATATCTGCCAGCCGACGCTGGTACGCGCAACTTATGAAGTTGAAGTAGCGCTGCGCCTTGAGGACGTCCAGCGATGAGATTCGGTCGGTGATGGGGAAGACAAGGTCATCGAACGTACCGAAGTGGTCGACGTCCAGTTCCATGAGCATCTGCATCTCATCGCGGAACAGCTCATCGTTTGCGAACCAGGCATCGAAGACTACCGGGATCGCAGGCATCAGCAGAACGAAGCGTCTTACGGGATGATCTTTAATCTCAAGCAGATTGTCGAAGCTGCCGCGGTCAAACCCCATGTCTATCAGCGTTCGGATAGAGATTGGCTGATCTGCTTCCTGCAGGTGGAACTGCCGAATGAAAGCTTGGGTTCGCTGCTGTATGAAACCAAGGCGCACCGCACGCTCGACGTCCGGATCAATTGAGGAGATCGTGACCTCCCCCCCTTCGCGGTCAGCGCGGTATGGCAACCCATCGATGAGTTGCTCCGCCTCCCTGAATTTCGCCAGACGAATTGCGGCGACTAACAGTCGTTTGTAGACGAGCGCTTTTTTTCCCGCGGCATCGGTGTCCACGTGTGCGAAGGACATATCATCGACCGGGAACATCGACGCATAGATATGCAATATGAACGATGCTGCCTCAGCGTACTCCTCGGAAGAGTAACGCCTACTATCTAACGAACTGGCTTCGTGGTCGTTAATCCATTCACGATAGAAAAGACTGTTGATCAATACGAAGGTGGTTTTTAGCACCATCGAACGGTGCGCCCTCACCTTCAATTCGATCTCTTTTTTTAGCGTCCGGGCGTTTCCCGCGACGCCCGTCAGTGCCTCGACAGACTCTAAGTAAGCGATCCGATCCGGCGACATGGCAAAAACGTCACGGGCGCCGAGTACCGCCTTAGCGATCCTGCCAATCAGGGAACCTCTGTATTCGTATCGCGAGGCACGGAGCACGCCTTTGCGCCGCATAAAGGAAATCGCGTGATCAGGGTCGAGGAAGATCATCGCCATAGCGGTCGCTATCGCCTCACTCGGTCGATTTTCATCTAGTTGCTTAGAAAGCAAGGATAGATGCGCCTTTACGTCTGCCGAAAGCGCCTTTGTCACTGGAGGTCTCTCCTCCTTTCGGAGCAGGGACACCATGGACGCTTGTGTCTTGGAAGAAAGCAAGCGGCCGATGAGGTCGGAGACTAACGATGTCTGGATCACATTATGCTCTTTTTGTATTGGGCACCGTCGCAGACAATATGATGTGTGAGTCTATCGCTCGCTAGCCCCGACCGCATATTTCGCCCAGACAGTCTTCTGAATGAGCGCCTGCAACCATGTAGTTGCCTAGCGACTGATCGGTAGCTGCTCCAGCAGCCGTGGAGCATAACGAAACAGCGCCTTTCAAGGCTAGCGTAGAGCCGTCGAGTGACCGAGAGTAAGGAGAAAAGCGGAGGTCGCTGTGGAGGTGGTCGAAAGGCAGCAGAGGGTGGCCTAGCCTGTCGGAAGGAATGCTACCTACCAAGCCCTTTCGGCGAAAACGTCAAGTTGCAGACGTAGCTTGCGCAGTATCCGATGCTAAAGCTTCCAATCAGTGAGTTGATTTCTGTTCCCATGGCAAGTCCTCCTATGATTGACATCGGCCCAATGCCGAAAGTTCCAAATGCGCAGAGGATGCCGGTCGCCAGAAGCAAAACAGCAATTATCGACTTAAGAGTATGACGTTTTCCACACGGCGTTTCCGCCGAAAGAACTCGAGACCCTCATAGTAGTTCTAGAATATCGTTTTTCAAGTGCCTTCGTGAATGACCGCTTTGGCGAAGCTGCATTGCGGCGCGTTTCATCCCCAAGTACGTCCGGTCAGGGCCGTGATTGCCTGCCGCGCCCCAAACGGAGACAGAGATGCCGCGCAGCCTCCGAGGTCCGCTCCGAGCCCAGAGTGATTGATGCTGAACACCGAACGAATGTCAGCTTTCTATAGCAATTCCGGATAAATCGGCCTAGTGGAGTCGCGACGAACGCTCACTTCTCCTTGCAGTGACTCCTAGTCGCGCCGCGGTGGCACACCTTGCGTCGGCATCTCGCAAAAGAGATCTTTATCCATTAGAAGCCAGCCACGCGAGTGGTGTTTTTGCGGGGGATCATTGTAGCGCACGCACTCAACGGTGTGGGTGGCGCCGGGGATTTTCGTGTCTGAAGAAACCAGCCGCCCTTCTTCGAATGTGTGCCACCTGTCTGTGATCGTTCCGTATTCGTTGGCGACACCCGCAACGTAGCCGCAAACCACCTCGTAAGATTGCACTGGTGCTACCGACTGTTTCCACTCGAGGTTGTCGCCGAGAAAAGTGAAGAGACTGCGCTGGCAAACAGGGAAGGTTCGCTTTTCGCGCTCTGCAAAAATCCCGAAAAAAAGGTCACCTCCGAGCACAAAAATAGCTCCTACGGCTATCGAGAAACCACCTAAAATTGCCCAGACAGAAGTAAGAAAATTGGTCACTCGAGCACCTCATTTTTTTGGGAGGCATCGCATGAAGCCTGCGATCAATGCAATGCAGATCGCGGGTTAGCCCGTTCCGCAACTGGACAGAAGTGGCCGTTGGGTTTTGAGCTTTGAAGGTCAGCAAAGTCCCGCTCTGCTGACTTTCACCAATCGAGAATGCTGCAGGATGCATGAATGTCTGCAATGACGGGCTGCGCTGCAGCATCTCGAAGAAGCGGTGAATAGCCTGTGTGGATGGCTCCTGCATTGCAAGATATTTCTGTGATCGCGATGGTCTGTCAGTACAGTCGTGTGTCCGGCCTGTTTGCGTGACGGTTGCCACTGGCCCTGATGAGTTCCGCAAGCGAGGTTCCTATCGGGTTAACGACCTCCAGGGGTCGCGACATTCGTCGGAGTGTCCTTGCTCTTGGTTGACTTCGTTTCGCATCATCACATCAAACGTCTTGCATCTCTGGGCAGGATCAAGCGATCGGCTGCCGGTATTCCTCTCGTTTTGTTAGAAGCGCCCAGATGATCCGGGCGGATTTATTCGCCATAGCGACAGTTGCCAACCTGAAGGGTTTCTCAGCCAGAAGTTTTGCCGTCCAAATGTCAGCTTTTTCCGGCTTGTTCCTGGCCATCAACGCACGTGACGTCATGCCGACGATCAAGAGTTTTCGGATATATCGATCCCCCTTCTTTGTAATGCGACCAAGCCTTTCCTTGCCGCCACTGGATTTATTCAGCGGTGTCAGACCTAGCCAAGCGGCTAGATCACGCCCTGTTTCGAACTGCTTTGCGTCGCCGATCGTGGCGACGATGGCCGAAGCCGTGATCGGGCCGGCCCCAGGCATGTGCATCAGTCGCCGAGCATCAGCATCTAGACATGCATGTTGCTCGATCAGTTTGGTCAGCCCATCGATACGCCCATTGAGACCATTGAGCTGATGGCACATCGCTCCCAGAATGCCGTCTGCGATCTCGGGCATTTCCAACTGTTCTTCAGCCCCATGCTCTCGGGCGAACTTCGACACGGCCTCGATGCCCGTCGGCAGGATATGCCCAAACTCCCTCAGGATACTGCGGATCATATTCACGACCTGGGTGCGTTGGCGTACGACGAGATCCCGGACACGATGGATGGCCAGAACAGCTTGCTGGTCTTCTGATTTTATCTCGACAAACCGCATAGTGGGGCGACGCACGGCTTCACAGATCGCTTCAGCATCCGCAGCATCTGTCTTGCGGCGCTTAACATAGGGTTTGACGTAGGCGGCGGGCATGAGCCAAACATCATGTCCCAGCTTGCGCAGCTCTCGGCCCCAATGATGCGCGGAACCACAGGCTTCCATGCCGACCACACATCTCGGCAAGGTCTCAAAGAATGCCAAGAGCTTCGCCCGCTTGATCTTCTTGTTGAGGATTTTGCGTCCAGTGTCCGAAACGCAGTGTACTTGGAAAACGTCCTTGGCAGAATCCAGGCCCACGGTCTTTACTGTCATTGGGTGGCTCCTTTCCTCGCAGTCGATGATAACTGCACTTTGGCACGTTCGATGTCGGTGAAGCAGGAGCCATCCACCTCATCCGGTGAGGGCTGAGAGCAGTCATTCTTCGCGACCAGCTCGAACGGCCGCATCTCTAATTGGGCGTTTGGGTCAAGCTCAATTTCCTTCCCTCTCGTGGATCATTGTCACTCATCCAGGTCACGCTTCTCTTCGCAGTCTGGTTGATGCCATCGGGCATCGCTGCACTCATGTTTCGGATTGGCAGCGGAGAGCCTTGCTCTGAGACGCGCTTTTCGTTGCGCAGCAGCCATTTTCTGCTTCTTCCACAGATCTCGTCCGGTGAGGGACGATCCAGTTCGGCTTTGGCGGGTGGCGGATCAGATCATCCCGTGCCCTCCACCTCTGCCGGACGGAACTCGGTGCCATCTGACCACATTCTATGCAGCAGGACGGCCAACTTTCTGGCCACCGCGACAACGACGCGGCGGCGTCCTTTGGTTCGCATCAATCGCATGCCCCAAGATTTGATCTGAGAGCCCGCCATCGTGCGCATCAGCCGTGCATTCGCGGCCGCGTAAAGCGTCGCTCGGACATCCCGTTCACCGGCTTTCGAAATCCTGCCAGGACTATCATGCTCACCAGATTGGTAGCGCCTTGGTGTCAGTCCAAAATGCGCGGCAACCGTGCGGGACCGTTTTAAGCACGCAGGATCGTCAACGGCGACCTAGAAGGTCAGCGCCGCAATCGGCCCGACACCGGGAACGGTCATCATCCGGAGGCAAACCTCATCCCGGGTGGCGGCACGTTTGACACGGCGGTCCAGTTCAAGAAAGTGCTGATACAAGACCCGACGCGCATCGAGCAGCGGGATAATCGCATGCGCCAGGATCTCATCCATTTCAATCATCGGGCGGACGAGGCCGTCAAAGCTGCCATGCTGCACTGTCTTGGGAAGGCTGAGGCCAAATATCTTCAACAGCCCGCGCACTTCATTGGCGAGATCGATTGTTTTATTGAGCAATGCTTTGCGGGTGCTGAGCAAGGCCCGCACACCATTCGCTTCTCGGCTCTTCATGTGGACCGGGCTGAACCAGCCGGTTCGCAGAACATGGGCAATACCACGCGCGTCGTTCTTGTCGGTCTTGTTGCGCATCGCTGAAAGGGCAACGTTCACTTGGCGGGCTTCCATGCAGACGACATCAAAACCTTCGCTGGTCAGACCATAAAAGAGATGCTGGCTCAGCGTGCCAGCCTCAAAACCAATGCGCTTGATCGGATAACCGGAGCTGTTCAGGCAATCAGCGATATCGCCAACTTCACAGGGTAGTCCTTTTTCGAGCATCACCTTGCCTTTGGCATCGACGACACAGATGGCACATGAGCGAAGTGACCGAATCGAGCGCCGCCCTCAAGCCTTGCCTCCCTCTCTCTTGGATCGGGGATGCTTATATCACGGAAGACCCGGAGGTGGATTGGAAGGTGGACTAAATTTCATATCACTGAAATAATTCCATTAAAATCCAAACATTAACGGGTGTCTTTGGTGCCTCAAGAGGGACTCGAACCCCCGACCTTGTCCTTACGAAGGACCTGCTCTACCAGCTGAGCTATTGAGGCGGCGAGACACCGTTTAAACTGGGTTTTGATCTGGTGCAAGAGACGGAATGCCGCCGATCGGGGCGGGTTGTGGCGGATTGCCTCTTGAGACCAGGGGGCGCGCCGCCTAGCTATAAAACATGCGTAGCCTCTTGATCCTTGCCCTGATTGTGATGACCGGCCTCATGTCGGCGCCTGTGGTGGCACAGGAGCAACCGGCCGTCGACGCCATGTCGATGTCGGAGCCGCATGAGTGCTGTGGCGCGCGTGAGATGGGTGCGGGGCCGTCGGTCTGTGCCGCCTGTCTCGTCCTACCCGAGGATTGGCACGCGGCGCGGTTTGGCGCGGAGCGTCGGTTTGAATTCTTTGCGGCACGGCTTGTGCAGGATGGGCGCAGCCCCCTGCCCCCACTCAGGCCACCGCGCGGGGTGCTGTTTTCCTGAATTCACCCAATCCTACGGAAAACGGAGTCAATCCAATGAAGAAATCCATGATTTATGCCCT
>TARA_R100000789_G_scaffold18739_3_pt1 | contig 23173 bp, 25 predicted proteins | sample TARA_R100000789 | Tara Oceans TARA_R100000789 (sample SAMEA2623403) | marine metagenome | biome: marine biome (ENVO:00000447); feature: mesopelagic zone (ENVO:00000213); material: "saline water (ENVO:00002010), including plankton (ENVO:xxxxxxxx)" | depth 450 m
ACCGTGGCGCCGATGTTGCGGAACCACGCCCGTGTCTCGGAGGTGGTGTCGTCATGGCTTAGCATCGGCGCACCGGCATCCCGCGCCATCCGTGCGACGGTCGTGATGGTGGTTGGAACATCGCCACGGCGGTCCCAGACTTGGGCCAAGAGGGCGATATAGTCTTCCACGGACAGGCCTGCGCGACTCGCCTTTGAGGCGGTGCGCTTTTTCATGCGTTCATCGTCCAGCGCTGCGATCGAGAAATCTGGTGACAGTTCAAAGCCGCGGCCCTGTATCGGCACATCATAGGCACGCATCGTCATCGACGTGTGATCGTTAAAGGCGAGCGATGGCAGCAGCGGTGCCCGCAGCGCCTCTTCGATCACCTCGATCGCTTCGAAGGCAAATGTCTCCCACCGCAGTTGTACCCGGTTTTCGACTGTCAGACGAGGCGCAAGAGCAGTCAAAGCGCGGATCAGATCACGGCCACGGGTCACGTCCCGCAACCCCGGCTCCCACCCTAAGGTGATGGCGTGATAGGCGGTTGCGATACCGTTGGCCGCCAGTTGGCGGTCGGTATCGATCAATGCGGCGTCCTGCGGGAAATAGACCCCCGGGCGCGGCATCAACTGACGTTCGAACGCATCGCCATGCACGTCAATCAGCGCAGGCGCGAGGATCATGCCGCTGGCGTCGATCGGGGCGCCCTGAACCGGCCCGCCGATCTCTGCAATCTTGCCGTCCGCGATGGTCACGTTGGTCTTGGCGATCTCTGACGGCAGATAGACCGTCGCGCCATGGAATGTCTGGATCATGGGCGTGCTCCCAGTCGTTCAAGAATCAGATGCCAGTGCCACGAGCCCGGCTTTTCATGCTCTCGGTCTTCGAGCCGCAAACATTCGAACCCGGAGAACAGCGCCAGCAGTTCAGCGGCGGAGCAAAAGTAGTGCGGGTGGATCTTGTCAGTGCCGGGGGCCTCAAAGACCCAGGCATTGCGGCCAATCTCGCGACCTGTGTATTTCGCCTGCTCGTGCGGCAGCCGGCGTTTTGACAGCATCGTGCCCAGATAGGTTCCGCCGGGTCTTAGGACACGCCGGATTTCCGCGATGGTGCGCAGCAGGATGTCCTCGTCACCGTGGTAGATCACGTTCCATGACAGCACATGGTCAAAGGCGCTGTCCTCAAAGGGTAAGGCGTCCATGCGGGCCAGTACAGTCTCGACCCCGCCTGCCTTGTCTATCGCGGACAGCCCTTCGGGCGCGGCGTCCAGCGCCACCACGTCAAACCCCTGCGAGGCCAGCCAGAGCGCGTGCCGACCGACACCCGCGCCAAGGTCAAGAATGCGCGCGCCGGGTGTCAGTCCGCTGGTCCATGCCATCACATCCGCTTCGGGTGTCAGCCACTTGCTGTCTGCCGCGATCCCCGACCATTCGGCGTTCCAGTGGGCGTCGGCGGTATCTGTCTTCATCGCTGTTCTCCGATGATTTTCGACCGGGCATAGCCCGATAGTTGCTCGATCCCGATCACCACCACGGCGATCATCAGGATCACCGTCACGGCTGTCGGATAGTCAAAGAGGTCGAACCCGACCTTGAGTTCGATACCAATGCCGCCCGCGCCTACAAGGCCAAGGATGGTCGACGACCGAACAGCCTTTTCCAAGGCGAAAAGCCCGGTCGAGACAAAGGCCGGCATGGCCCCGGGGATGGTGGCGCAGGCCACCACGTCGATCTTGCGGGCCCCTGTCCCAGTCAGGCTTTCCGCCGCGCCTTTGTCAGCGGCCTCCATGTCGTCGGCAAAGAAGCGGCCGCAAAAGCCCACGGTATCCACCACAATGGCAAGCATCCCGGCAAAAGGGCCAAGCCCCACAGCGACAACAAAGACCAATGCCCAAGCGATGTCCGGCACGGCCCGGATAAAACTGAGGACAACGCGCACGAGTTGGTTGACCCAATTGCCGGCAATCAACCCGCGCGCCGCCAAGAGCGCCACGGGCAGTGACAGGATCACCCCCAGAACCGCTCCGCCCACGGCGATCTGCATCGTCTCGACCATTTTCCACCCCAACCGGGCCAGCACGTCCGGCGACAGGTTCGGAGGAAAGGCACGCGACAGGAAATCGGCAAAGCGCGGCGGCGCGGTGATCACCTTTTCGATGGAAAACCCGGCGCCTGCGAGACACCACAGGATCAGGACAACCCCGGCGGCGTAGCCAAGAAAGCTGATCGCCGAGGGGCGTTCGAAACGGGACGGAACGGCAGAGTCAGTCATATAGCCCCCTGAGGTCATCGGCATTCAGGCTGGCGGCGGTGGCATCAAGCTTCATCCGCCCCTGAGCCAGTCCCAGCACCCGGTCGCCATAGCGCAGCGCGTGGTCGATATTATGCGAGGTAAAGACAACTGTGACGCCGTCCTGCCGCGCGAGATCAAAGAACAACTCCATGACGTCCTCACCCGCAGAGGGATCCAGTGACGCGCAGGGTTCATCGGCAAACAACACCTCGGGCGCAGAAACGATGGCGCGGGCGATTGCCACGCGCTGGGACTGACCACCGGACAGGCGTTCGGCCCGGCGCATCGCGAACTCTGTCAGGCCGACCTTTTCCAGTGCCCGCATCGCCTGCTGGCGTGAGGCCTGTGGCGCAAAACCGTGAAACCAGTGTCGAACTCCCGGCTGTTGGCCCAGCAGACCGTGCAGCACGTTGGACAGCACCGACAGGCGCGGCACCAGATTGTGTTTCTGCGACACCAATCCCACGCGCGCCCGCAAGGCGCGCAGTTTAGCGGGTCTGGCAGAGGTCGCCTCTTGGTCCAACAAGCGCACTGTGCCCGCTGTCACCGGGATCAACCCCATCAGGCAGCGCAGTAGCGTGGATTTTCCGGCCCCGTTCGCGCCTACCAGCGCCGTGGCCTCACCCCGTGCCAGACGAAAGGAGATGTCGGAGAATACCGGTGTGTCGCCAAACTGTTTGGACACGGCCCGGGCCTCGATGTCGACGGCAGGAACCGGGGCGCGCTGCTGCGCCCCGGCCTGTTCGACCCTTGTGGGCCGCTTTATCAGGGCAAGATCACTCACCGAGGAACGTGTCGAATTGCGGGTAGCCCGCGTTGGAATACATCGAACGCACATAGGCATAGGCGTCGTCATTGATGGCAACGAGATCCATGCCGACGTATTTGTCGTTTTCTTCATGCACGGTGATGCCCGCGATGATCTGTTCCTTGTTCTCAAGGATTGCATCACGCACTGCTTCGGCAGCTTCGACCGGGACATGCGCGCCTACCATGATCATGTCGTTGGGCAGGTCGCCCGAGCGCGCGATCATCTTGAAGAACCCATAGGGCAGGTCGGTCTCGTTGTTGCGGACGCTCAGCCACGATCCGGCGTTCGACCCGATGGCATCCACATCGCCATTCTTCAGCGCCTCATGCGCGATATTGCGCGATGTGTGCGTTTTCTCGATGTCGTTCACCGGATCGACGCCGTGATCGGCCAGCACCTGCATCGGGCAAAGCATGTTCGAGGTTGAGCCGATGTCGCCAAAGGCGACTTTCTTGCCCACCAGATCCGCCGGCACGTTGATGCCGCTGTCGGCGCGCACGATGATCGCGCAGTGGTAGTCCGGACGGCCAAGACCAATCAGTGGTGTGGCTTGGGTCAGCTTGTTTATGACGATATATTCGGCCGGGCCGGATACCACGAAATCGACCGTTTTGCCGCGCAACGCTTCGGCGGCGGCGGTGCGGGAGTTGACCGGGTAGAACTCAAAGGTATCGCCGGTTGCGGTTTCCAACGCCGCCTTGAAGGGCCCCCACTCCGTCTGCAGGCGCTCCATGCCTTCGACGTCAGTCACAGCGAGTTTCCAAGTTTCGGCAGCAGCGCCGAACGCGGTCAGGGTGGCGATGCCGAACCCTAGAACAACAGATTTGAATTTCATGTCAGCCTCCGATGAAAATTCATCCGGATGAATCAGCATTTTTGTAATATGGTCGCGACGGACACATGAAGACTTTGTGAAACCTGATGTGATCCGCCTGCCGCGCTCTGGCGAGGTTGAGGTGGGTCTGAAATTGTCATGCGGACGCAACGCCATGTTCACCGACTTGTCACAATGGCGCTGTAGCGAAAATTCATTCGGATGATTGACACATGAACAGAGACCGCTGGCGCGAAATCCGCGCACTGATCGAGCAGGACATAATGGACGGCGTGATGGAGCCGGGGGCCAAACTGCCCACCGAACCGGAGTTGATACAGCTCTACAATGCAGGACGCCACACGGTGCGCCGCGCGGTGACGGAACTGGCCAAGGCCGGATACCTCAGCGTTGAGCAGGGGCGTGGTACCTTTGTGCAGGCCCGCCCGATGATCGACTATGCCATTGGCCGACGCACGCGCCTGCGCCGTAACCTTGACCCCAAAGGGATCGATGTTTCGGGCGAAACGCTTGGATATGACCTGGTCCCCGCTTCACCGCGCGTTGCCCGCCTGTTGGGGGTGGCTGAGGGGGCAGAAGTCGTGGCCACGCGCCGCCGGTCCATGGCGGACGGGGTGCCGGTGAATATCGGTTTGATCTATCACGACGCCGCGCGGTTTTCGGAGTTTGCGATCCGCCGCCGCGCCATGGGGTCGACCACCGCCGTCTACGAATCTTATGGCATCACGGACTATCTGCGCGGTCAAACCCAGATCCATGCCCGCCCCGCCCGCGGCGAGGAGCCCCGTCAGCTGCATCAGCACGCCGATATGCCGGTTCTGGTGGTGCGCGCGGTGGACACGCTTCTGGACGGCACGCCCATCGCCCACAGTGAGGTGATCTGGTCTGCGGCTAGGGTGAAATTCAGCTTTAATCTCGACGAGGACGATTGATGACCCAATGCATCGGCACAGCGCCGGACCATAACCACGAGCATATGCTGAGCGTTCTGGCGCGGGCTGATGCCACGCGGCTGAAAACCTTTGCAGAACCACTGATCGCCGATCTTGGCGATATCGAAGTGCGCGAGAACCGGACCGGGCTCGTGATGCTGCCGATGCGCGACACCGCACAGGGAACTCATTTTCACCTTGGCGAAGTGCTGGTCAGCGAAGCCCATATCACGGCCGATGGGTGCGAAGGATATGGGATGCGCCGGGGCCGCGATCTTGAGGCCGCAATGGCCATGGCCATCGTCGATCTTTGCGCGGCGATGGGGCTGCATCGCGATGTCTGTGCCGATTTCGTGGCAGCAGAAGCGACTACGCAGGCCGATGACGATCACGAAACCCTGCGCAGGGTTGAGGCCACTCGCGTTGATATGGAGACGTTCTGATGCTGGCTGCACCCGTTCCCTCAGAATTTGAAAGCCGCTGCAACGCGACCTTTGATGCGTTGATGTGGGCATTGTCGCGACCGGGAATGTCGCGCGACCTGCATGATACGGGGCAGGCGCAGATTGTCGATGCGCTGATCGACCGTGAATGCGCAATCTATTGCGATACGCCCGAACGCACACAGCACGCCGCGCGCAGTGGCGCCGCACCGGTCTCAATGGACGCGGCAGAGTACCTGTTTCTCGAAAACCCTGTCACGCCGGACCTGTTGCCGAGACTGCGCCAAGGGTCGGACCTGCACCCCGAGGAGGGGGCAACTGTGGTACTGAATGCGACGCTGGGCATCGGGCAGGATCTTCGTCTGACCGGTCCGGGGGTCGACGGTTCGATCGACATCCGTGTCGCTGGTCTGCCAGACGGCTTTTGGCGGATGCGGGCGCCGGTGATGCGCTATCCCATGGGGTTCGAGATTTTTCTGGTCGACGGCGCGCGCATCCTTGGCGTGCCCCGGTCGACCGTTGTGGAGGTGCTGTGATGGCCTATGTCGCGACCCGTGGCGGAGAACGCGCAATTGAGCAATCGCAGCGGTTGTTCAAAGCGGAAATGGGCCCGATCACGCCCGAGCGCGTAGACGAGGTGCGCCGCGCCTTGCCCTATCTGATTGATCGCGTGATGGGCGAAGCTTCGCTGTACGATGAAGATCTGGCTGCGCTGGCGCTGGCCCAGACCGGCGGCGAAAGCTATGAGGCAATCCTGTTATTGCGTGCATGGCGCACGACGCAACCGCGTCTGGCGGTGGCCGAGCCGGTGACACAAGAGACCCTGTTCACCCACCGCCGTATCTCTGCCGCTTTCAAGGATATTCCCGGAGGGCAACTGCTGGGACCGACGCTGGACTATGCCCACCGTATTCTGGCCACCGAGGTGCTGGAGGGCGAAACTCATGTGCCCGCCGCCGTAACTCCGGCCGACACTCCCGCACCGGCGCAGCAGCCATCGGTCGCGGCGTGGCAGGCGGCGAACGGCCTGCTGACCGCTCCCGAGGCGGACCAGACCCTTGGCAATGCCATTCCCGATGTCACACGCGAACCGCTGCTGTTTCCCGCCAAGCGTGCCCATACCCTGCAATCGCTGGCGCGGGCGGAAACCGGCGGCGTGCTGGCGCTGGGCTATGCGGCGCAGCGCGGCTATGGGCAGGCCCACCCGACCGTCAACGAACTGCGACTGGCCGAGGCCGAAATTGTTGTGAAACACCCGCGCGGCACGCAGTTCAGCGCCGGGCGGGTCAAGGTTTCGCAGGCAGAGGTGGTGTCTAAGCAGGGCCGCGAACTGGGGCTAGGCTTTTCGGCAACGCTGGGCTGGAACGAGGTCAAGGTGATCGCCGCCGCCACGCTGGACCTGAACGCCAAGGGCGCGCCCAAAGGGGCGGCCACGGAAGAAGAGTTCTTTCTCTATCACACCGAAGGCGTCGAAAGCTCGGGCTTTTGCATCCATTTCAAACTGCCCCATTACGTCACTTTCCAATCCTCGCTGGACGCCATGCGCAACGCGCGCAGCACGGCCGCAGCAAAGGACAAACAACCGGAGCCTGCCGAATGACCCTCAAATCCCTGACACGCGACTGGGAGCCGATGGCCTACGGTTTTCTCGACGGGTCCGCCAAGCGCGAAATCCGCCGCAAGATGCTGAAGGCAATTGCCGTGCCCGGCTGCCAGATGCCCTATGCCAGCCGAGAGGTGCCCATGGCGCGCGGTTGGGGCACTGGCGGGTTGCAGGTGTCCTGCACGCTGGTGAATCCCCGGACCCGGATCAAGGTCATCGACCAAGGCGCAGATGACAGCGTCAATGCCGCCTCGATCCGCAAGTTTCTGGCGCGCGTTTCCGGCGCGCCGGTGACCACCGACACGCTAGAGGCGGACCTGATCCAATCGCGCCACCGCATCCCAGAGGAACGGCTGCGCGCCGATCAGGTGCTGGTGTTGCAGGTGCCCAACCCTGAACCGCTGCGGTCTGTGCAGCCCAACATGTCGATTGCTCGCCAGATGCATGCCGACGCCGATTACGGGCGGATGTGGCTGCAACTATATGAGCAGATCGTGCGGGCAGGGCGGGTGATGCAGGGCGCGTCCTATCCGTCGATGGTCAATGGCCGCCATGTCATGACGCCCTCGCCGATCCCGCGCTGGGATGTGCCAAAGCTGCACATGGCGCAGCACCTGACGCTGCTGTCGGCGGGCCGCGAAAAGCGCTTGCATGCGGTGCCGCCCTTTACCCGGGTCGAGCCGTTGACCTTTGACGATGTGGCCTACCGGGTCGAGGATCACGCGGGCTTGACCTGCCACAGATCGGGCGCGCGCGGCTACTTCATGAACGAGATTCCGCAGGCTGACGGTTCTTCGCTGCACGAAGTTTCGGACAGCGACCTGGGCGTCAAGGTAATCCGCCGTGGCGAAGGCGATCCGGTGCAGATCGGAACAACCTGGTACAGCAACGGAGAAATGACATGAAAACCATGGACGCCCCCCGTCTGGTCAAGACCCGTCCGCTGCTGACCGCGCAGGGCCTGTCGCTGAACTATGGGTCTGTGCAGGCGATGCGCAATGTGTCCGCCACCGTTTTTCCGGGCGAGGTGCTGGGTATCGTCGGCGAAAGCGGTTCGGGCAAATCCACTTTTTTGCGCTGCCTCAACCTAGAGGAAACGCCGGATACGGGCAGCTATACGCTGGACTTGCCGGACGTGCAGGGCAACCTGTTCGACCTTGACCGCTATGCGCGGAGGATGCTGTGTGCGACCCGGATCGGGATCGTTTACCAGAACCCGCATCTTGGCCTGCTGATGCAGCATTCCTCGTCGGGCAACGTGGCCGAGCGGTTGCTGGTTGCGGGCGAACGGCGGTTCAACGTCCTGCGTGACAAGGCGCGCGGCGCACTGGACGCATCAGAGTTCCCTCTGGAACGGATGGACGCCCCGCCCATCGACCTGTCCGGCGGCATGCAGCAGCGGGTGCAGCTGGCCAAGGCAATTGCGCTGGAACCGGCGCTGTTGCTGCTGGACGAGCCGACCACCGGGCTGGACGTCAGCGTTCAGGCTTTGGTGCTGGACACGTTGAAACGGCTGCAACAGGACCGCCAGATCACCATGGTCATCGTCAGCCACGACCTCGGCGTGATCCGAACGCTGGCCGACCGCGTCATGGTGATGCGACGCGGTGAAGTGGTCGAGGCCGGCCTTGCCGATCAAGTCTTTCAAGACCCGCAACACGCTTACACACAACAATTGGTGCACGCAAAGCTATGACCCGGATTCTTGACGTACGCGGCCTGTCCAAAGGCTTTGACATGCACCACCTTGGCACGCATATGGCGGCCTTTTCCGACATTTCCCTGACATTGGATGCGGGCGAATTCCTGCTGCTCAAGGGGCGCAACGGGGCAGGCAAATCCACGCTGCTGCGGACGCTGTACCGCAGCTATTTGGCGGCCAAGGGCGAAATCCTGTTCCATTCCTCACACGGGGTGATCGATCTGGCCCGCGCTGCGGATGTGGATGTGACCCATTTGCGCCGGACCGAGATCGGCTTTGTCACTCAGTTCTTGACCGCGCGCCCGCGTGTCAGCGCCGAGGCGCTGGTGGCCGAGCCACTGCGCCTTGCCGGACACGACGCCGGGGACGCGCTGGAACGAGCCCGGCACTGGCTGGCGGCCTTTGGCGTCAAACCCGCCCTCTGGCCCGCTTATCCCACCACGTTTTCCGGCGGTGAACAGCAAAAGGTCAACTTGGCCCGCGCGCTGATCCTGCCGCAACGCCTACTGCTGCTGGATGAGCCGACCGCCTCTCTGGATGCCTCGGCCCGCGCGGCCCTGATCGACCGGCTGGCCGAACTGAAACGTCACGGCACGGCGATGGTCGGGGTATTCCACCATCCCGGCGACGTGGCGACCCTGATCGACCGCGAGATCGACTTGACCCCCGACGCCCCCCAAAAGGAGATCCGAGACGATGTGGCTGTCTGATTTTTCTCTCGTCCTGCCTGACACGGTGCAACGCGGATCGCTGCGGATCGAGAATGGCCGGATCGCCGAAATCATCGACGGCCCAGTGTCCGGCGGCATCGACGGTCGCGGCCACACGATCTTTGCGGGTTTCATCGACATGCATGGTGACATGATCGAACAAGAGCTGGAACCGCGCGCTCGGGTGGATTTCCCAATGGACGTGGCGTTGAACGCACTGGACGCCCGACTGGCGGCCAGCGGTGTGACGACGGCCTATGCCTCGGTCTCGTTCTCTCGCTCGGCGGCGCAAGGCGAGAGGCGGTCCTATGAGCACACGTCGCAGGTGATCCGGGCGTTGCATGGCGCGCGGCAGGGATGCCGGGTGGATCACCGTATCCATGCGCGATTTGATATCACCTTTGACAATGCGGTCGGCGTACTGGCGCAATTGCTTGAGGATGGTCAGGTCGACCTTGTGTCGCTGATGGATCACACACCGGGGCAGGGACAGTATCGCAACCTTGAAATCCACATCCGGAACAAGGCCGCGCAGAACGGCATCTCGGTCACCGAGGCACGACAGATCGTGGCGCAATCCATTGCCGAGCGGGACCGCCCCCAAGAGGTGCTACTTGCCAACATGCGCACCGTGGCGCGGCTGTGCCGAGAACACGGCGTCGCGCTGGCCAGCCATGACGACGACACCGTTGAAAAGGCACAGTTGATGGCCGATTTGGGGGCGGTGATTGCGGAATTCCCGGTCACACATGAAGCCGCGCAGGCCGCTATCGCCAAGGGAATGATGACTGCCATGGGCGCTCCGAATGCCATGCGCGGACAAAGCTATTCCGGCAATCTATCCGCGCGGCAGGCGCATGCCGAAGGTCTGTTGTCGATCTTGGCTGCCGATTATCACCCGGCGGCGATTCTACCCGCGATCCGCCGCCTGGCCGAGGTCGACGCCAACGGTCTTGCAGGCGCTGCGCGTCTTGCCACAGTGAATCCGGCCAAGGCGCTTGGCCTTGCCGACAGGGGTGCGATTGCGCCCGGCAAGCGGGCGGATCTGGTCATCGTGGATGACCGTGACCGCGTGGCGCTGACCCTTGGCGATGGCTGCGTGGTCTATTCCAACGGTACCATGGAAACAGCGAGCGAGGCGTTGCGCACGGTCGCCTGAATCATCTGTTAGGAAACCTTCACGAACGGTTTGTGGACTTGTTACGCACGCCAGATACGAATGCCCCAAACACATTCATCCGGATGATTGGCCCGATAAAGTCGGGCGAAGGGGGCCACCACCATGACCGCGACGCTAAGCCTGAAGAATCTGTCCCGAGAATTCGGCACCACCACGGCCGTGGACAACGCTACGCTGGATATCAATCCAGGCGAGTTTGTCGGTGTCATCGGGCGGTCCGGAGCGGGAAAGTCCACCATGCTGCGGTTGATCAACCGTCTTGTCGACCCCACTTCGGGGTCGATTTCCTTTGACGGGGTCGAGATCACGGCGCTCAGGGGACGCGCCCTGCGCAATTGGCGACGCGATTGCGCAATGATTTTTCAGCAGTTCAACCTTGTCGACCGGCTGGACGTGCTGACCAACGTGCTGATCGGGCGGCTGGCGGAACACGGGTTCCTGTCATCCATGGCCATGTCGTTCTCCGACGCCGAGCGAACCATGGCCATCGAGGCGCTGGACCGGCTCGACCTTGTACCGCAGGCACTGCAACGCGCAGGCACGCTTTCCGGCGGCCAGCAACAACGTGTGGCCATCGCCAAAGCGCTAGTGCAACAACCTAAAATCATGCTGGCGGATGAGCCGATTGCCTCGCTCGACCCGGCCAATGCCACCCGAGTCATGGACGGGCTGAAGCGGATCAACAGCGAAGACGGTCTGACCGTGTTGGTCAACTTGCACACACTGGACACCGCACGCGCCTATTGCGACCGCATCATTGCCATGCGGGCGGGCCGCGTGATGTTCGACGGCACTCCCAATCAGCTGACCGATGACGTGGTGCGCGACATCTACGGCATCGAAGGGCTGATGGAATTCAACGAAGCGGTCACCTCTACCTCTGCCCGGGCAACCGGCCGGGTGTTTGTGCCCAGCTGACTCAACGACAACGCAACCAAGGGGATACCACCATGCGTTTCATTACCGCCACTGCACTTTCTGCACTGATCGCCGCGCCGGCAATGGCCCAGAGCTGGAAGGACGACTATCAGGTCGTGAAGTTCGGCATTCTGTCCAGCGAGAACGAAAAAGACCGCCTGATGCGCAACGAACCGCTGCGCGCCTATCTGGAAGAAACGCTGGGCGTTTCTGTCGAGATCTTTACCGCTGGCAACTATGACGGTGTGATCCAGGCCATGGCCGCCAATCAGATCGAGGTCGCGCGCCTTGGGTCGTCCGCCTACGCTGCGGCCTACACGGCGACAGACGGCAATATCATCCCGACTCTGACCAGCGTCGCCAAAGACGGCAGCACCGGTTATTACTCGGTTGTTCTGACGCGTTGCGATAGCGGCATCAAAAACCTTGAAGATGCCAAGGGCAAGATCCATGCCTTTGCCGATCCTGACAGCACTTCGGGCTATGCAGTGCCCTACTTCAACATGGTCGAGCGCGAAGGCTTCATTCCCGAAGAACATTTCAAAAGCGTCGTCTTTTCCGGTAGCCATGAGGCAGGCGTCACCGGTTTGGTGAACGGAACCTTCGACACTGCGGCGACCTATCAGGACAACGACGTCTCGGGCATTTACCAGCGCATGGAAGACAAGGGCATGATCGAGCCCGGCCTGATCTGCAAGATCTGGGAAAGCCCGGAAATCACTTCTGGTCCCTGGACGTTCAATGGCAACCTGCCCGCGGAGATGATCGAAGAAGTCACCGCCGCCATTGAAAGCTTTCCGAAAAACGACCCGGAAGGCTACAAGCTGTATTCCTCGTTCAATCCCGAAGACGCAAATCCTGAAAACGGTTTTGTCCGCGTCGACCATGACCGCTATCAGTGGATTGTCGACATGCGCGACTGGATCAAAGACCACCGCCGCTCGGGCTCGTGATCCCCATGCCGGGCGGACTAGTTGTCCGCCCGGCGCTGCGCCGAAAAGGGTGGGCAGTTAGCCCACCCCGATTTTTCTCCGACCGGAGCGGACCATGACCGCAACATCCGACTTTCACGCCGAAACCGCACGCGGCGACGGTACGATTGCGCGTTTCGAGAACGCCTACGCCGACCAGCGTCGCCGGGCGCAGCGCGCCTGGCTGATCGGCACAGTGATCTTCATGATCGTCTTTGCCTTTACCGCCTGGATCGGCGATTTCTTCAAGGTTGCCCAAGTGACCATGCCGGATGGATCGCGTGAATGGCGCTGGATCATCCCCGCCGGGCTGCCACGACTGGGTGAATTCATTGTAAAAATGATCCCATCGCTAAGCTGGGACAGCCTGGGTGCGGATCTGGCCAACTGGTTCTGGCGCTGGAAAACTTGGCTTGTCCTGCTCGTCGAGACCATCCAGATTGCATTCATGGCGACCGCGCTGGGTGTCGTCGGTGGGTTTGTCCTTTCGTTTCCCGCCGCCCGCAACCTGAGCCCCAACAAATGGGTTTTGTTCCTCACCCGCCGCTATCTGGAGATCGCGCGCACGGTGCCGGAACTGGTCTGGGCGCTGATCTTCGTCTTCTGCTTTTCCGTCGGCCCCATGGCCGGGGTCATGGCCATCGGCCTTCACACCACCGGCGCGCTGGGAAAACTCTATTCGGAAGTGAACGAAAACATCGACATGCGCCCACTGGAGGGCGTCAAGGCGGCTGGTGGAACATGGTTTGACCAGATCCGTTATGGCGCGGTGCCGCAGGTACTACCCAACATCATCAGCTACACGTTGCTGCGGTTTGAAATCAACGTGCGCGCCTCGTCGATCATCGGCTACGTCGGCGCGGGCGGTTTGGGCCAAGAGTTCCGCACCGCGATGAGCTTTCAAGAATACACCGACCTCTCGGCGCTGTTCATCATCATCTTTGTGACCGTGATGGTGATCGACTACGGCTCGGAAAAGCTGCGCCACCGGGTCATTGGCATGGAGGCACGGCCATGAGCCTGACCACTGACCAGATCGACGCCGCCCGCGCCCGCGTGCCGCTTGCCTTTCGCGACCCACTGCCGGTTCGCCTGCGCCGCTACGCCCTGTGGAGCTTTTTCATCGGGTTGTTCTGCTGGTGTCTGTACGACTTCAACATCACGCCCGCGCGCATCTGGGAGGGGCTTGCCCGCTTTGGCACCGTTGCCAGCTTTATGTTCCCTCCCCATATCTGGACGGAATGGGAACCGTTCGCGGACGTTCTCAACGGATTGGGCGAAACCTTGGCTATCGCCTTTCTGGGCACGCTGCTGGGCGCGGTCTTTGCCTTTCCGCTGTCGTTCCTGGGTGCCAAGAATATCAATCGGCTGAACTTCCTGCGGCTGTCGACCCGGCGCGGTTACGACGTCATACGCGCCATCGAGACCCTGATCCTTGCCTTGATCTTCATCCGCGCCTTCGGTCTGGGGCCGCTGGCCGGTATCTTGGCCATCGCCGTCAGCGAGATCGGCACTTTTGCCAAGCTGTTCTCCGAAGCGATCGAAAACACCTCGTCCAAGCCGGTTGACGGGGTCAAGGCATCGGGCGGCTCGCGTCTTCAACAGATCCGCTTTGGCATCGGCCCGCAGGTTAATCCGGTACTGCTGTCAATCCTGCTGTACAACTTTGAATCCAACGTCCGGTCCGGCACCATCCTTGGTATCGTCGGTGCCGGGGGCATTGGTTTTCTGCTGTCCGATCGCATCGCCGCCTACAAATGGGACGAAGCGTGGTCCATTATCTTCCTCATCATCGCCATGGTCTACTTGATCGATTGGCTTTCGGGCTTGATCCGCAGCCGGATGATTGGCGCGCAGTCGCTTACAAAATGATTGGTTTTTCTATGACATATCTCTGTGTTGCGATCGTTGAGGTCCGATCGGAAAGAGCCGCAATGACCAAGGTGTCGACATGAAACGCCTCTCTGAAGTCGCCACCATCCACCCCGAGGCCAGTGTGGTGGATTGCACGCTGGGCGCTTGGACCGAAGTCGGGCGGGGCACGCAAATGCGTGAATCCACGATGGGGGATTGGTCCTATATCACCCAAGATTGCAACGTGGTGTGGACGACCATCGGCAAGATGTGTTCGATTGCCAATGCAGCCCGGATCAATCCGGGGAACCACCCCACATGGCGCGCCATTCAGCATCATTCGGTCTACCGAGCCGAAGCCTATGGTTTGGGCGAAGACGATACCGAGTTCTTTGGCTGGCGCAGGGCCGATCATGTGACCATCGGGCATGACGTCTGGATCGGGCACGGTGTCACGGTCACGGCAGGCGTAACCATCGGTGACGGTGCCGTTGTTGGCGCTGGTGCGGTCGTGACCCGCGATGTGGCACCGTATACGGTTGTTGGCGGGGTCCCGGCCCGGGTCATCAAGCATCGATTTGACGCTGCTCAGTCAGAGGCGCTTCAAGAAATTGCGATCTGGGACTGGTCGCGCGAAAAATATAGGGCTGCATTGCCGGACATTCGCAATCTGAACATCGACGCCTTCATCGAAAAATACGCCTGAGGCCGGCGTTTTCGACTCAATCGGACAGATATGAGGATATGTCCGCCCCTTGGCGGCTTTATTGCGCCCACCTTGACCTCTACTATTCGCGCCTTCGCAATGGAATGTCGTCGCATTGGCTCAGGACGAAACACGCGTCCGGATGGGCTGATTGTTCAAGCGGCCATCGGGATGAGGGTTTGTCGACACGCACCGGGGCGTTGAAGGCAAGACGTGCCCGGTGGATGAGTGCCTAGTGTGCCAGGGAGCTGACTTGGCCGGGCCGTGGATGCCAGCCGCCACAGGACAATGCCTTACTTTCCCATCAAGTGCGGACAGGGTGGCCCCTGTCCGCATCCGTGTCTGTCAGGCGGTGTCGCCGGGGGTCCGTTTGCGCTTGCTCTTGGATATGGCCTCTTTGACTACGCGATTGAACGCTTTGCCGCGCGCGCGCGATTCCGCCACCGTTTCAGAGTTGTGTCGATCTTCACGCCGCAGTTTGTCCCAGCGGGTCAGGCGGTCGGGGTCCAGATCTCCGGCGGTAATGGCGGCCTGCACGGCGCAGCCCGGTTCGCCCTCATGTGCGCAATTTCGGAAACGGCAGGTCAACGCCAGTTCCTCAATGTCGTCAAAGACCGCGCTGATGCCGTCGCCCACATCGGCCAACTGCAATTCGCGCATTCCCGGCGTATCGATCAGCCAGCCGCCTGCCAGCGTCGGCGCAAGGCTGCGGTTTGTTGTGGTGTGGCGGCCTCTGGCATCATCCTCGCGGATGCCGCGTGTGGCGGCGTCCCCACCTGTCAACGCATTACGCAAGGTGGTCTTGCCCACGCCGGATGAGCCGACAAGCGCGAGCGTTTGACCGTTCTTACACCAAGGCGTCAGGCGGGCGACCTCTTCGGGATCGCGGGCGTTCAGGCTGATCGCTGTAACCAGCGGCGACAAACGCTGCGCTTGTCGCAGGTAGGTGTCCGCATCTTCGGCCATGTCGGGTTTGGTCAGCACGATCAGTGGCAGGCAGCCGCCGGAATGCGCCAGAGCCAGATAGCGTTCCAGCCGCGCCACGTTGAAATCCGCGTTGCAACTGGTGACGATGCCCAGCGTGTCGACGTTTGCTGCGATGCGCTGAATCCTGACGTCGCGTCCGGCGGCCCGGCGGGTGATGTCGCCGGTCGGGGTCAACCGTCGCACCGCATGGGTGGCGTCGCTCAGAACCCAATCGCCCACGACATAGGTTCCGGTGGATTCTGACGGTAACAGGTCAACCTGACCCGCAAGGGTCACGGCGCGCAGCCGGTCGCGGTGAACCTCGGCGATGCGGGCAGGGGTCAGGCTCGCGTCCTCTGGCGTCAGTTGTCGTGCAAAATGGTCCGACCATCCAAGGCCGGTCAGTGTATCATCTGTCAATGTAATAAGTCCCGTTCAGACATGCAAATGGACCCGCTGTCAGCGGCCCGGTGTGCGTGCACGGGCGGCGAGCTTTTGGTCAGCGCGCGGCCCGGAGGGGTGATGCAATCTCCATCTTGTCCTCCGTCCAGTTGGGTCTGGATCGACATTAGACGCGGCGCGCCTCCGCTGCAAGCGCCGGTATCAAGCGCTGGTATTTCGGGGCCTGCGTTGTTATCTGCCGCGCAACAGAAAACGCAGGGGTGCGCGATGTCACCGATCAACGTCATGTGCATCAAATGGGGGACGCTGTTTGGTCCCGAATACGTCAACCGGCTGTATTCGGGGGTGCGACGGAACCTGTCGCGCCCGGTGCGGTTTCTTTGCATGACCGAGGACAGCGCAGGGTTTCACCCGGACATCGAGGTGTTGGACCTGCCGGTAGAGCCCTTTGCAGAGCCGATGAACGCGGCCCTTGCGGTGGCCAACCGGCAGGGCGCAATGCGCAAGACTTCGCTATTCCGGCCCGGTCTGGTGCCAGACCTTGAGGGGCCGGTGCTGGGCTTTGATCTGGACGTGGTGATCACCGGGTCGCTGGACGAGATCCACGACCTTGCGCCCGGCACGGTGGCGATGCGCCACGACTGGACCGAAAAGCGCAAGGGGCGGCCAACTGGGCATGGATCGGTGTTCCGCTTTGATCCAGCGCTTCATGGGTTTCTCTACGACGATCTGGCTGCCAACCCCTATGCAGAGGTCGAAGAGGCGCGCGGGTCAGAGCAGCGCTATACCTCGCACAAGGCGATGGAACGGGATGTTTTTACCTATATTCCGGACCCTTGGGTCGTCTCGTTCAAGTATGATTGCAACCCGTTCCCGGGTAACTATTTGCGCGCGCCGCGCTTGCCCGCAGATGCCCGGGTTGTCTGTTTTCACGGGCATCCCAAGATGCCAGAGGCCATCGCCGGTTATAGTGGGTCGGTAATCCGCCATGCTAAGCCTTGCGATTGGCTGCAGGATCACTGGGTCACGCGGGCACGCGCCGATCTGGGCAGCGACTGGGCCTGAGGGACGGGTACGTCGCTCTTTCGGCTATGCCGAAAATCGCCCCGCCCACCGTCCCCGGCCGCTGGCCCGGTGGCAGAGGACGCGGGCTTGGTCCGCGAAATCCCGCTTTGACCGGCTGACAGGCGGCGATCACGCGGCCTGCTGCACTTGCCCCCATGTGTCAAGGCGCGGTAAGAGCGAAGGAAAGAGCGAACCGAAAAGGGCAGGCGCATGACACGTCGCGTAGTTGTCACCGGGCTGGGGCTGGTCACGCCACTGGCCTCCGGAGTGGAAGAAACATGGTCGCGGTTGCTGGACGGACAGTCCGGCGCGGGCACGATCACCAAGTTCGACGCCAGCCATCTGGCCACGACCTATGCCTGTGAAGTGCCCTATGGCGACGGCACTGACGGCACCTTTAATGCCGATGACTACATGGACAAGAAAGAACAGCGCAAGGTGGATGAGTTCATCCGCTTTGGCATCGCGGCCGCCGAACAGGCGGTCCAGGATGCAGGCTGGACGCCTGAGGACGAAGAGGACCGACTGCGCACTGGCGTCATGATCGGGTCGGGTATCGGTGGTCTGAATTCCATCGCGGAAACCGCCCTGTTGATCCGTGACAAGGGTCCGCGCCGCGTGTCGCCGTTCTTTATCCCCGGCGCGCTGATTAACCTGATTTCCGGCAATGTGTCGATCCGCTACGGCTTCAAGGGGCCGAACCACGCGGTTGTGACCGCGTGTTCCACCGGCGCGCACGCCATCGGCGATGCGGCGCGACTGATCAAATACGGCGACGCCGACGTGATGATCGCGGGCGGTGCAGAGGCGGCCATTTCAGAGATCGGCATTGCCGGGTTCAACGCCTGCAAGGCGCTGTCGACCAAACGCGGCGATGATCCGCAAAAGGCCAGCCGTCCCTATGATGCCGACCGCGACGGGTTTGTCATGGGCGAAGGCGCGGGCGTCGTGGTGCTGGAAGAATACGAACACGCCAAGGCGCGCGGTGCTAGGATCTACGCCGAGGTTTGTGGCTACGGGTTGTCGGGCGACGCCTATCATATCACCGCGCCCTCGTCGGACGGGGACGGCGGCGAGCGGTCGATGCGGGCCGCGCTCAAGGATGCGGGACTGACGCCGGATGCGCTGGACTATATCAACGCACATGGCACCTCGACCATGGCGGACACCATCGAACTGGGCGCGGTAGAGCGTATGTTGGGCGATGCGGTGTCCAAGGCCACCATGTCCTCGACCAAATCGGCGACCGGGCATCTGCTGGGCGCGGCGGGCGCGATCGAGGCGATCTTTTCGATCCTCGCAATCCGCGATCAAGTGGCCCCGCCGACCATCAATCTGGACAATCCGGCGGTCGAAACACCCATCGACCTTGCGCCCAACGCCAAACGCGAACGCGGGATCACCTATGCTTTGTCGAACTCTTTCGGCTTTGGCGGTACCAACGCCAGCGTGATCTTCGGCAAACCGGAGTAAATCCACATGTGGCGCAGTATCGCCTCGAACGCGCTGACCTTTCTGGTTGTCGCGCTGTTCCTTTTCGGCGGCGTCCTGATCTGGGGCCAGTCCGAGTATTCGGCCGAAGGGCCGCTTGACGCGCCGATCTGCCTAGAGGTGCCGCGCGGCACCAATATGCGCGCGGTGTCGGAAGACCTGTCAGAGCAGGGCGCGGTGTCCAGTGCGATGATCTTTCGCCTAGGCGCGGACTACACCGATAGGGCGCAAGAGTTGAAAGCGGGCAGCTATCTGGTGCCGGAACACGCCTCGATGACCGAGATCACCGATATCGTCACGCGTGGCGGGGCCTCGACCTGTGGGACAGAGGTGGTGTACCGGATCGGGGTCACGCGCGCCACGGTGCAGGTGCGTGAGATCGACCCGGCGACGGGCCGCTATGAGGAACGCGCCAGCTTTGACCCCGGTGAGGGGGATATCCCCGAGGTGTACACCCGCGTCAAGCAAGCGGGCGACACGCGCTACCGCGTGGCTCTGGCCGAGGGTGTGACCAGCTGGCAGGTGGTCGAGGAGTTGAAACAGATCGACGTTCTGGAGGGCGCGGTGGACGTGCCGCCAGAAGGCAGTCTGGCCCCCGACAGTTATGAGATCGGGCAAGGCGACAGCCGCGCCGATGTCATCGCACGGATGCAGCAAGCGCAGGAGGTGATCCTTGCTCAGGCGTGGTCGAACCGCGCATCTGGCCTGCCGCTGGAAAGCCCGGAAGAGGCGCTGATCCTTGCCTCGATCATCGAAAAGGAAACCGGTGGCCCGCAGGAGCGGCGCGAGGTGGCCAGCGTCTTTGTGAACCGTTTGGAAAAAGGCATGCGCCTGCAAACCGACCCGACGGTGATCTATGGCGTGACCGAGGGGCAGGGCGTGTTGGGCCGGGGGCTGCGGCAGTCCGAACTGCGTAAGGAAACGCCGTGGAACACCTATGTGATCAACGGGTTGCCGCCGACACCCATCGCCAACCCCGGCCGCGCCAGTATTGAGGCAGCGCTGGACCCGGCAAGCACGGACTACATCTATTTCGTGGCCAAGACGCTGAACCCTGCGGACGGGCATAACTTTGCCGTCACGCTGGATGAGCATAACCGCAACGTGGCAGCGTATCGCGCGCTGGAGGCGGCGCGCGACCAGTAGCGGCCCGCGTGTTAGTAGGCGTGATCCGGCGGAGCGCGCTGACGCGCGCGCTGATTTACCCGTCCGGCGGCCTGCGGCCTCTGGTCGGGCGATTGGCGGGCCGTTTCGGCGAGGTATTACGCTTCAAGGCTCACCAGCAAACAGACACTCCAAGATTGGGCGCGCGCGTTTAGGTCAGGGGCCCGTGATGGCGCGCTGCGCTTTCTTGGTGAGGTTGGAAAGGACGATCCGGTAGGAGGTTTCGATCCGGTCGCGCAGTTCCTCTGGGGGGATGGCATTCCAATCCACCTGAACCCACGAGCGGTGGAAATAGGGCGCGCGGGCGGCGCGCTGCATGTCGATCAGCAGTTGGGCATCTGCAATCGACGGGGTTTTGACCGAAACGCCGCCGCCCATGCTGCCGATGCAGGCGAACATCTTGCCGCCCACCTTCCACGCGTCATGGCCGCCGCCCCATGGGTCGGACCAGTCTGCGCCGGGCAAGCTCCGGCAAATGTCGTTGACGATATCCCGGCTCATACAGGGAGCATGGCCTGCACGCGGCTATTCGTCCAGCGGCCGATCCCCCATCAGGTAGCGCGGGCCGGCCCCAGCGCGGGCGGCGCGGTCCTCTGGGTTGTATAGCTGGCAGCTTTGCAAGGATAGGCAACCGCAGCCGATGCAACTGTCCAGCCGCTCTCGCAGAGCGGTCATGCGGTCGATGCGCGCATCCAGCACCTGCCCGAAGCGGCGCGAGATCCGGGTCCAGTCCGCCTTGGTCGGTGCGCGGTCCAGCGGCAGGGTCGACAGTTCGGTCCGGATTTCAGCAAGGGTAAATCCAAGCTGCTGCGCAATCATCACAAACGACAACCGCCGGACATCGGCCCGTTGATAACGCCGCTGCCCGCCTTCGTTGCGGTCGGGAAAGACCAATGATTCGGATTCGTAGTGGCGGATGGCGGAGGGGGTCAGCCCGGTGCGTGCCGAGATATCCCCGATTGTCAGGCTATGTTTTTTCATCCTTTTGATAATCCGTGATTTATTGACATTGACCTAAAGTATACTTGAAGTGTGATCCTGTCGCCATCTTCAACAAGAACAAGAGGTGCAGCAATGGCACGATTGGAACACGTCAACATCACCGTCCCAGACGCCAAGGCGACGGCGGCGTTCCTGACCCGGCTTCTGGGCTGGCAGATCCGTTGGGAGGGAGACTCTCTCAATGGCGGGTATTCTGTGCATGTGGGGGAGGCGGACAGCTATCTGGCGCTGTATTCGCCGAGAACGACAGTGGCCCCTGCCGGACCGCGCTACGTCAACAGTGCCGGGTTGAACCATATCGGCATCGTGGTGAACGATCTGGACGCGGTAGAGGCGCGGGTGCGTGATCTGGGGTATGAGACCCACAACCATGCGGACTATGAGCCGGGGCGCAGGTTTTATTTCGACGGGCCGGATGCGGTGGAATATGAGATGGTCTGCTACGACTGACCCCAATGGTGGCCGAGAGGCGGGGCTTGGCGTCCCGCCCGCGGTCTGCTATCACCGCGCCATGACGACCGCCGCACACACACCCTGCTGTATTATCTGCTGACATCGGTCGGGTTTCCCCCGGCCAACGGCGGGACGGTCCTCTATTCCAATCCATCAAGAGAGTTGCTAGGCCCGCCGCAACATTTGCGAAGGACGAGGCCATGAACATTCGCTTTACCAACTCTGCGACCCGGAAGAAGGACATCTTTGTTCCGATCGACCCGACAAATGTGCGGATGTATCTCTGCGGCCCCACGGTCTATGACCGCGCCCATCTGGGTAACGCGCGGCCTGTGCTGGTGTTCGACGTTCTCTACCGCCTGCTGCGTCACGTCTACGGTGCCGATCACGTCACCTATGTGCGCAACTTCACCGACGTGGACGACAAGATCAACGCCACCGCGCTGAAACGCAAAGAGGCGGGGGCGGCCGGGTCTTTGGAGGATTTGGTACGCGAACGGTCGGATGAGACGATTGGTTGGTATCATGCCGACATGGACGCGTTGGGCGCGTTGCGACCGGATCACGAACCGCGCGCCACCGGTTATATCGGTGAGATGGTCGCAATGATCGAGACCCTGATCGGGCGCGGCCACGCCTATGCGGCGGAGGGCCATGTGCTGTTCTCGGTCGAGAGTTACGCAGGCTATGGCGCGCTGTCTGGCCGGTCGATCGAGGACATGATCGCCGGTGCCCGGGTCGAGGTAGCACCCTACAAGAAAAACCCGATGGACTTTGTGTTGTGGAAGCCGTCCACGGACGAGTTGCCGGGATGGGACAGCCCTTGGGGCCGGGGGCGGCCGGGCTGGCATATCGAATGCTCGGCGATGGCGGACAAACTGCTGTGGGAAGACTTTAAAGGCAAGCTTTCCGAAGAAGGCCGCAAGCATCCTCACAGTTTTGACATCCACGGCGGCGGCAATGACCTGACCTTTCCGCACCATGAGAATGAGATCGCCCAGTCGAAATGCGCCCATCCCGAAGGCGGATTTGCGAATGTGTGGCTGCACAATGAGATGTTGCAGGTCGAGGGCAAGAAGATGTCCAAGTCTTTGGGCAACTTCTTTACCGTGCGCGATCTGTTGGAGCAGGGCGTGCCGGGTGAGGTGATCCGTTTCGTGATGCTGTCGACGCATTACCGCAAACCGATGGACTGGACCGAGAAGAAGCGGGTCGAAGCGGAGAAAATGCTTGGGAAATGGCATAGACTGATAGGCAACAACTCACCGGGTGAAGTGCCCCCGAGAGTCTTGTCAGCCTTGGCAGACGATCTGAACACGCCCTTGGCCATTTCTGAACTTCAGAAGGCTGCAAGCCAAGGTGATGTACAGGGATTGCTTGCTGGTTTGAATTTGATGGGCCTTCGAACCATCAATACAGAAATGTTAAACTTGATACGCGAAGGCGAGAAAGAACGTCTTGATGAACTGGCTGCAACTCTGACTGGGGCACGAATAGATGCCATGGAGACCAAGGATTTCTCTAAGGTCGACAGGCTGAAGGACGCGTTGATCGATGCAGGGGTCGAGGTGCGCATGTCCAAGGCGGGCGTGGAACTGGTGCCGGGCGCGGGGTTTGATGCGGCCAAGTTGGAGTCATTGGAATGAGCGGTTCGGTCGCGGCAAAGGACGGGTGCGAGGGGCCAGCCCCTC
>TARA_R100000789_G_scaffold42239_1_pt1 | contig 23052 bp, 21 predicted proteins | sample TARA_R100000789 | Tara Oceans TARA_R100000789 (sample SAMEA2623403) | marine metagenome | biome: marine biome (ENVO:00000447); feature: mesopelagic zone (ENVO:00000213); material: "saline water (ENVO:00002010), including plankton (ENVO:xxxxxxxx)" | depth 450 m
CCTGCAAGGCGCTGACCTGACCGAAGCCATCGCCCGCGCTTCTGTGCTCCTTTTCACCCCGCTATGGGATGAACCCTTCGGTCTGGCGGCGATTGAGGCGATGGCGTGTGGTCTGCCAATTGCTGCGGTTGAGAATGGCGCGATCCGAGAGGTTGCGGGGGATGTTGCGCGATATGCTGGGGCAGATGCTGGGGCGCTGGCCGAGGCTTTGAGGGCGGCGATCGGCATTCCCCGGAGCGCTGCCCGAAAGCGGGTGGAGGGGTTGTTTACGTTGGAGCGGATGTTGGAGGAGTATGAGAAATTGTATGGCCGAGCAATTGATAGCGTAGATCACGGATTTGAAGTGCTTCTATTCGAAGCTTTTAAGTTGCCTTGGGTTGGGCATACTCTGTCCTAGGGTGGCTTTGCATTTAAAATGGCTCGGCGGGTTTCACCGATAATGCGTCCTAGAAGCACAACTTGCCCCAGCATGACCTACTTGACCGCGGTCAAGAAGCAGTGTGAGAGGCAAATACGTCTGGGTCTGGACGTCATTTTAGAAACCTGCTTGTGCTGGGAACGCACCTCACCTTAAACAGCGCGACGTTGAAAGCAGGTTGCGCCTATGTCGGACACCCTCAAGACTACAAAACAAACATCAGCTCGACGATGAGCCCTGTAGAAGAGCTTCCGACCTGTACTTATTGGTTATTCCACTTTCGCAATCACTAGCTGATTATTACCATAATTCTAATTATCGGTTCACGTATCGGGCACAATCCCGTATGCAGTTTGAGACGGAAACCGGTATCGCATTTCAAGCGGTGGATTCCTTTGTGTCAGAGAGCATGCGCGGTAAAGGTATCTTCACTCAGCTGGCCCGTGCCTATGACGCGCATGCCGCCAGTTCAGGAGGTGATCTCGTCTGGGGGTTTCCTAATGATAACGCTGCTCCGGCTTGGTTCGGCAAACTTGGGTGGCACAGTCACGGACAAGTTCCTTTTTTGATCAAGCCGCTGCGTGCTGGTTTTTTCTCCCGCAAACTCCGGTTGCCGCTCGACTTCCCACTGACCCGTGCGCGCGACCAGAACCTGTCTTCTATCACAGAGGTAGGTGAGTGGGGCAACGCCCTTTGGGACGCAGCTGCGCCCGATATTCATGTAGGCACAGTTCGTGACAGAGCTTTTTGAATCATCGTCTCTTCAATGGACCGCAAGCCAAGCAATATCGGGTTGTAGCATCGCCAGATAATTCCGCGCCAGCCATCGTCGCCACGCGGGAAGCGGAAAAGCACGGAGGACGTATAGCCTATGTGATGGAGGCTTTGGGTAGGTCATCTCTCGAACCATTGCTGATGTCCGAACTGGGCCGCCTTGCATCGCGAGGTATCGAACTAGCGCTGGCTTGGTCGTTCCCCTGGTCCCCAAACTATCGCACTTTGCGCCAGGCGGGATTCGTGCCTTTGCCTGAACGGCTGCGCCTAATCAACATCTGGTTCGGCAGCAGGCTGAAGTCAGACCTGAGCACAGTTGCCGATAACACGAGCCAATGGTATCTAAGCTATCTTGACAGCGATACCGTGTAATCATTGTGTCTCCTTATTCTCTGTGACGCATACCGCGCGTTCTAAAAAGGTACCCAAATGCACATTTTGATGACGGTGAATGCCGCGTGGAATATCTGGAATTTTCGGCGGTTTCTGGTTAAATCTTTGTTGGCTGATGGACATCAGATTACTGTTTTATCCCCGCCCGATGATTCCGTAGGCCAGCTTGCACGGATCGGCTGTCGTTTTCGCCCGTTGGATATAAACGTTAAAGGGCTGAACCCGTTTGAGGATCTAAAACTGCAGCGCAGGCTGAAGCGGATTTTTCGCGAGGAACAACCGGACGCCGTACTGAGCTTTACGATCAAGAATAACATTTTCGGGGCAAGGGCTGCACGCGCGGCCGGTGTGCCTTTCATTCCGAATGTGACAGGACTTGGCACTGCCTTCCTATCTGGCGGACTGCTACAAACCGTTGCCGAACGGCTTTATCGCCGCGCCTTTGCTAAACTGCCGATCGTGTTCTTCCAGAATGAAGATGACCGTGACCTGTTTCTTGACCGCAAGCTTGTGCGCACGGATCAGGCGCGACTGCTGCCGGGGTCCGGCATCGACCTAGAGCGCTTCGCACCGGCAGAGCTGCCTTCTGCAGACGCGCCGCCTGTATTATTGATGATTGCGCGTCTTTTGCGAGACAAGGGTGTAATCGAATTCGTAGAGGCGGCACGACAGATCAAGGCGCGACATCCGAATGCGCGGTTCCAGCTATTGGGCGCAGCCGGTTCGGAAAACCGTACTGCCATCGACACCGCGACCGTCGAAGGTTGGGTGGCCGAAGGGGTGGTGGAGTATCTTGGTACGACCAGCGATGTGCGCCCGGCGATCGCTGCCGCCTCCTGTGTCGTGTTGCCCTCGTACCGCGAAGGCGCACCCCGCACGTTGATCGAGGCGGCTGCCATGGCTCGACCGCTCATCGCAACCGACGTGCCTGGTTGTCGTGCTGTGGTCGATCACGAAACGTCAGGTTTACTTTGCGAAGTGCGAAACGCTGATAGTCTCGCTGCGGCGATGGAACGGTATTTGGCGCTCTCGCCACAAGCTAGGGCCAAGATGGGACAAGCCGGGCGTCTTAAGATGGAGCGCGAATTTGATCAAGCGTTGGTTGTCACAGCATATCGCCAGGCCCTCGCGGCCTTCACCGGCGAAGGGCAAGGTTGATCTTAGTGGACACCGTCTTTTTCGATAGTATCGAAACTGGTCGGCGCACTCTTGCGACTGGACTCTTGGATCGTCATCGCCTTGGCAAGCATCGTACTTGCATTGATCCTTCAACGCGGGCGTATGGCGCTTTGGATCAACAGTATCTCATTCGTGCTGCTGATCGCGCTGAGCGCCCTGCCGCTCGGAGATCTTCTTTTGCAGCCCATCGAACTGCGCTATCCGGCCAATCCTGACCTTGATGCTGTCGAAGGCATCATTGTGCTTGGTGGTGGTGAAAGCGCCCGTGCCAGTACCTTTTGGAGCCAAATGCAGCTCAACGAAGGCGTAGAGCGCTACACGGCTGCGCTCGCTCTCGCGCGTCTGTTGATTGCCACTTTATACTGCGCGTAGCTGATCCGATTTTAGGGCAGCTCTGGTTTGCCTGCCCATGATATCCAGCAACACCCAAACGCGGCGATCTGGCTCCACGGTTTCGATAGTGGTGATTACATCCGCAAACGGGCCTGTCGTTATCGCGACCTGATCGCCCGGCTGTAGGCATTTTTGCGACAGAAGTTCGTCACCTTGATCGCAGCGCAGCATCAACTGGCTGACTAGGCCAAAGGGAACTGGGGTCGGTTTATTGCCGAGACTAACAATCCGTGTGATGCCATAGGTGGAATTCACCGCGCGCCAATGCCCTTGCTTCATATCAAAGGCCACAAACAGGTAGCCTGGAAACAGCGGGCGCTTCCTGACTGTGAACTTGCCACGGACGCGTGTGGTCTCTTCATGTAGGGGTAGAAACGTCTCGAAGCCCTGCTGAACCAGGTTGCGTTGGGCAATTTTATGGCTGTTGGGTTTGAATTGGGCCAGAAACCAGGTCGTTCCGCTCTCGTGATCTCTCATAGGAGTCCTGCTTGCTCAACTTTGAACGACCGTGCCTTTGATCGCGCGCGTCTTCAACCCCGAACTTATGTATACGCCCCGTATTGTAGATTGAGAAAACGCGGATATTCTCTTCCGGTCTTGTTCCTGTGTTGGCGTTCATTTGCGGCTTGCTCAAAGCGTATGTTGCCCGAAGCGTTTTACGCTTGTGATCCGCGTGTATAAAGCATTCCAACCCAACCAGTTTCCATTGAGTGTCGCAAATAAATAACATTGTTTGAACGGTTCTAGCTTTTCGTAAAGGCAGCATCATGCTACCGCTCAAAGCTGAACGACTATGCCTATATTAGAGCATCTTATTCAGATTACCGTAAGCACAAGAAGAGCCGCAGGCACTTCTTGTGCGGCAGCCTGCGAAAAGGGTGCTATCTGATGGTGGGGCAGCGAAGCGAAGCCCAAGAGGACTTGCGTTTTCGCGTCCTACGCTTGCTGCAGGAAAACCCCGAAATGTCCCAACGGGATATTGCTGCCGCGGTCGGGATAAGTGTTGGCGGCGTGCACTACTGCCTGAATGCGTTAGTGGAAAAAGGTATGGTTAAGCTGGGGAATTTCTCGGCTGCGAACGACAAACGTCGCTATGCCTATATCTTGACGCCGAAGGGCCTGACTGAAAAAGCTGCGCTTACATCACGATTTCTCAAGCGGAAGATGGAGGAATACGAAGCGCTTAAAAAAGAAATTGAGACGCTTCAAACTGAAGTGAAATTGGGGGCCGATATGGTGTCCGGCTCTCGACAACAACCGCAAACCGAAAAGATATTTTAATGAAACGCATTTTAATCACCGGCACCGCTGGTTTTATCGGCTTCCATCTTGCCAAGCTCCTCCTCGCCGAAGGCTTTATTGTCCACGGCTTTGACGGGATGACGGATTACTACGATGTAGCTCTCAAACAGCGCCGTCACCAAATGCTACTTCAAAGCCCAAATTTTGCCGCGACCGAAGGGATGCTTGAGGATCAGGCTTTGTTCGACCGCGTCGCTGATGAATTCGCTCCGGATGTGATTGTCCATCTCGCAGCGCAGGCCGGCGTTCGTTACAGCCTGGAGAACCCGCGGGCCTATCTCGACAGCAACGTGATTGGCACCTTCAATGTGATGGAGGCGGCGCGGCGCTTGCAGGTCAAGCATTTGATGATGGCGTCGACCTCTTCGGTTTACGGTGCCAACGAAGAGATGCCTTTTATTGAGACTGAAAAGGCTGACACGCAGCTGACCATCTATGCGGCGACAAAGAAGGCCACCGAGAGCATGGGGCATTCCTATGCCCATATTCATGATCTGCCCACCACAATGTTCCGGTTCTTTACCGTCTATGGCCCATGGGGTCGGCCAGATCTGGCGCTTTATAAGTTCGTAGATGCAATGCTGGATGGGCGGCCGATCGACATCTACAATCACGGCGATATGTACCGAGACTTCACCTATGTTGATGACTTAGTCCGTGCGATCCGCTTGTTGATCGACGCAGTGCCAGAGCGGCCCGAGGATGGCGTTGTGCCAGAAGGCGACAGCCTTTCCCCGGTGGCTCCGTACCGTGTGGTCAATATCGGTAACTCCGACAAAGTACGGTTGCTGGATTTTGTGGACGCGATTGAAGACTGTCTCGGTCAAAAAGCCCAGCGGAACTACATGGGCATGCAAACCGGCGATGTGCCCGCGACTTGGGCCAATGCAGAGCTACTGAAAACACTAACGGGCTATCGTCCTCAGACGGATTTCCGGGATGGTATTGCACAGTTTGTCGAGTGGTACAGGGACTATTCTGGGAAATGATGTCCGCTAAAATCCAAAGCGAAGATAGCTCCGTAAAGCGGAAATTGGGTACGTTGGAGGTGGGTCGTGGGCTCGCAGCTCTGGCAGTCGTGGCACATCATGCCAGTCTTTCTAGCGATGCATTCACACATTCAGATTACTCGCGCTTCTTCGATTTCGGCATATATGGGGTCGATTTCTTTTTCGTTTTAAGCGGCTTTATTATCTATCATATTCATCAGTATGACACACGAGAATATAGTTCAGCACGGCGTTTTTTCAGTAAGCGTATTCGAAGAATTTATACACCCTATCTACCCATCACATTAGCATTGATTGCAGCCTATTACTTTTTTCCTAGCCTGTCTCAGGGGGAACGGTCGTGGGGCTTGTTTACTTCTTTGACCTTATTGCCGTCGTATTCGCCGCCTGCATTGTCAGTTGCTTGGACGCTGACTTTCGAAATGCTGTTCTATCTGTTCTTTCTATCTTTCTATATGACGCGATACTTTTGGTACATAGTTTTGATATGGGTCATCCTGGTAGTAGGTACCACGGCTTTTGACGTGAGCAGCACAATTTCAAACCCTCTGACGAATACAGTGCTTCACCCGCTAATTTTGGAGTTTGTCGCGGGTATGGTCGCTGCGTATATGTTCGGAAAGGTTTCACCGTCACGATGGTGGGTGCCGCTAGTGCTAGGCTTTTTAGGAGTAGTGGCGTTTGTCTTAATTCCGACCCCCCATCGCGCTGTACTGGGCATCGCGTTGGCCCCAATCGTGCTTTGCTTAGCCCTTGTTGAGTTGCGATACTCATTTGACACACCAAAATTTTTGATTTTACTTGGGGGATCCTCATATGCGGTTTATCTAATTCACAACCCTTTGCAATCGATTATCGCCCGCCTTTTCAAATCTTACGATATCTGGGGGTTAACCTTTGTGATGTGCATTCTGATTAGTCTCGCTGCTGGAATTCTTTATCACCTAATTTATGAACGCCCAATGCTGCGGAGGCTATCTCGGCCGTGGCGCAAAACGGTGCGTGTAATAAACTAAAAATTTTGGAGGATGTCCCAATTGAATAGTAAGAAAAAACTTGCGGTTATCGGCCTAGGATATGTAGGCCTTCCGCTTGCCATAGAGTTTGGCAAAATCCGTCCAGTGATTGGCTTTGACATTAATCAAAGCCGTATTGACGCCTTGCGCGAAGGTCGTGACGATACGCTGGAGGCTTCTAGGGAAGAGCTGCGCGAGGCTTCGCAGCTTTCATTCACGACAAATCCTGAAGATTTAGCTGACGCGCAAATCTACATTGTCACTGTTCCAACCCCGATTGATGCGCATAAGCGCCCGGACCTGACGCCGCTAATCAAAGCATCAGAAACCTTGGGCAAGGTTCTTAAACGCGGCGACATCGTAATCTACGAATCTACCGTATATCCCGGTGCCACAGAAGAAGACTGTGTGCCCGTGCTGGAACGCGTCTCAGGCTTGACCTTTAACAAAGACTTCTTCGCCGGGTATTCCCCTGAACGGATCAATCCCGGTGACAAGACGCACCGCTTGCCAGATATCCGTAAGGTAACGTCCGGATCCACACCGGACATCGCAGGGAAAGTGGATCAGCTTTATGCCAGCATTATCACGGCAGGCACGTATAAGGCCGAAAGCATCCGTGTGGCAGAAGCAGCAAAAGTGATTGAAAATACGCAGCGGGATCTGAACATCGCTCTGGTCAACGAGCTTGCCATCATCTTCAACAAGATGGGAATTGATACTGAAGCGGTATTGAAAGCTGCTGGTACTAAGTGGAATTTCCTTCCCTTCCGGCCGGGTCTCGTTGGCGGCCACTGCATCGGGGTTGATCCTTACTACCTTACACATAAGGCGGAGGCGATGGGCTATCACCCTCAGGTGATTCTTGCCGGGCGACGCATCAATGACGGGATGGGTGCCTATGTTGCCGGCCAACTAGTTAAAGCTATGCTCAAGCGGCGGATTCAGGTCAATGGTGCGCGTGTGCTGGTCCTAGGACTTACCTTCAAGGAGAACTGTCCTGACTTACGGAATACGCGTGTTGTCGACGTTGTGCATGAATTGCAGGATTATGGCATTCATATTGATGTCCATGACCCTTGGGCTAATCCCGTCGAGGCGTGCCGTGAATATGGGATGAACCTTGTAGAAGATCCGCAAGACGGCGATTATGATGGAATCGTTCTGGCCGTTGCACATGACCAGTTCAAAGTCATGGGTGCCGCTACGACGCGAGTTTTCGGTAAAGTTGATCACATCCTCTACGATTTGAAGAATATCTTCAGCGCGAGTGATAGCGATCTGAGGCTATAATGCACTCAGTTTTACCCGTAACAATGGCCACTAGTATAGCCGCGACCCATCGATTTGCAGATTGGGCCTCCTCCATTTCTGAAGACGCGACAAAGGAGACAGCGCGTTTACTTAGATTATCAAATGATAGGGTCAGAGTACGTCCTAATCTTATATTAAAGCGAGATACACTGGGTCCTAATTCAATGCTAGAAGCAGAGGCCCTTCGAAATTTCCCGCTAGGTCAGCGACCCCTGAACGCGGGAAGCTAAAAAGATCAAATAAACCGTCTTCTTCTCGCTTTCGAAAACGCATTACGCGCAATGGCAGCCAAGTAGGGGATTGCGGACAGTGCTGCCTTCCATCTTGATCCCAAACCACAGTTTTCTTCGTACTCGCATACGACTACGAAGAATTCTGCAGTGCTATCATTGATACCATTGTCTTGTGGAACACCTATCATATCAACCGAGAGTCAATCTGGCCCAGCAGAAGTCCCTGAAAATGGAAGGCATGGCCAGATAGTATAGGTGCGCGATGCACAAGCGCTCCCCCGAGCCATGTAAGAGGCACTTTACACGACGCATCATGCGGTCCACCTGAAACAACGCGCTAGTGAATTTGGCCTTTTGATTTCCACTAAGCATTATCTGGAATTATTATGCTCTTGACACCAACTCTGTACATAACCCGCAATGGTTTACTGGAACCTCTCGGGCAGAGTCAGGTGATGGCCTACTTGCGTGGGTTGTCACAAAATTATAAAATTACCTTAATTACCTACGAAAAATCCGAGGATTGGGCAAATACAGATGCGATGGCGCGTGCGCGTGCGGACTGCGAGGCGCATGGGATCCGTTGGTTGCCACAACGCTTCCATCCACAACCGAAAATCATTGCACCTGCATTCAGTATGATACGCATGATGTGGTTGATGAAACGCGAGGTACACCGTGAGGGAGCCCAATTAATCCACGCGAGATCCTATATCCCGTCAGCTGTCGCATTGCTGGTCGGTCGTGTGACGAAGATACCATTCATCTTTGATATGCGCGCGCTTTGGCCAGAAGAATTGATAACAGCAGGTCGATTACGTCGGGGTTCATTCTTGCATCGCGCCATCGTGAGAGCCGAGCGGACATGCTTAGCCAAAGCGGCCGGAGTAGTTTCACTGACTCATGCAGCAGTGGCGCACCTAAAGACCGTATATCCAGACGAACTTAGAAAACAGCGTATGGTCGTAATTCCTACCTGTGCTGACCTGAATCGCTTCGCTCCCGAAGAGGCTGAAAGCCTTGGTTCCCCTGTGTATGGCTGCATTGGTACCGTTCTGTCGGGTTGGTTCCGTACGGACTGGCTATCTAACTGGATATACGTCGTGGCTGCGCACGATCCCAGTACGCGGTTTGAAATTGTAACACGCGATGATAAATCGCGTGTGAGAGCGGCACTAGATCCAGAAAATAAATTAAAAGAACGACTCCACATCGGCCAAAGTTCTTCGGAAGAGATGCCCGACGCCGTACGAAGGCAAGACCTATCTACAATGTTTTTTACCAGCGGGCTAAGCAAATTAGGGAGTGCGCCAACACGACTAGCGGAGGTTCTAGGTTGCGGTGTTCCTGTTGTGGTTAATGAGGGGGTTGGCGATGTGGCCGAGATTGTTCGCGAAAACAATGTAGGTGTGATTGTAGATGGGGGAAGTGTCCAAGATATGGAAACGGCGTTTGAGGCGCTCCAAACCTTAATGAAAGACCCCGACTTGCCCCGACGATGCCGCTCCACAGCGGAAGCTATATTTTCGCTTGAAGCAGGCACCAAGGCTTACGGCGAAGTTTATGCCTCAATCCTCAACACGAAAGATACCTAATGTGTGGCTTGACAGGACTCCTAAGCTCTAGGCCGAGCTATGATATCAAAGAACAGGTAGCCAAGATGACCGCCCGCCTCATTCATAGGGGACCCGATGATGAAGGAACTTGGTCAGAGGAATCTATCGCGCTGGGCCACAGGCGGCTTGCAATTCTTGATTTAAGCACCACGGGTGCCCAACCGATGCACTCGGACTGCAGGCGTTATGTGCTCGCTTATAACGGAGAGGTCTATAATCATCTCGACCTGCGCAATGTGCTTGAGACTGAGGGGGCGGCTCCGCCATGGCGCGGACATTCCGACACCGAAACCTTGCTAGCTGCAATTGCGCATTGGGGACTCGACGAAACGCTGCGCCGGGCGCACGGCATGTTTGCAGTTGCACTTTGGGATCGAGCCGAGAAGCGCCTTAGTCTTGCGCGTGACCGGATGGGAGAAAAGCCGCTTTACTGGGGTTGGGCTGGAGAGGATCTAGTATTTGGCTCTGAGCTCAAAGCGCTTCGCGCGCACCCCGACTGTCCAAGCGAGGTATGCCGCGAAGCATTGGCCCAATATCTGCGCTTCATGTATGTGCCTGCGCCGCGCAGCATTCATCCAAGTATCTACAAACTAGAACCCGGTACTGTCCTCACGGTTGACGGCACATTGCCTGCGGCGGCTCCTAAGGAGCCAATCCGCCCCGGGGAACGCTACGGTAGTCTTAGCATACACCGCTATTGGAACTTGAACGCTGAAATTGAAGTTGGTGCACGCAACCCAGTTCTGAACGAAACCGAAGCTGTCTCAATGCTCGACCAAACTTTAAGCAAGGCAGTCCACAGCCAAATGTTGTCTGACGTACCTCTCGGTGCTTTTCTGTCTGGGGGCGTCGACAGTTCGGCAATTGTTGCATTGATGCAGGCACAAAGCATACGACCAGTGCAGACTTTTACTATTGGGTTTGACGAAGCTACTTTTGACGAGTCGCCGCATGCCGCTACGGTAGCAGCGCATTTGGGTACGGCTCATACCGAGTTACGCGTGACCGATGCAGATGCGCGTGATGTGATACCTGATCTCCCGCAGATTTATGACGAACCCTTCGCCGATTCTTCACAAATCCCCACCCATCTTGTTTGTCGTGCTGCGCGTCAGCATGTAACTGTCGCTCTTTCGGGGGACGGCGGAGACGAACTGTTTGGTGGATATAATCGCTATATCCGCGGCCCCGGTTTATGGCAGCGCATATCAAGTATGCCCCACCCTATAAGGCGGTTTGCGGGCCGTACGGCACTGGCTTTGCCAGAACACAGCTGGAACACTGTTGGTGCAGCTTATAACAAAGTCCGAACAGGAAGTGCCGGAATATCCAATCTAGGAACCAAGGTTCATCGATTGGCCGAGAGGCTACGCATAACAGATAGTCTAGATGACTTGTATCGCAACATGGCCAGTACATGGATAGAGCCTGATGTCTTGGTCGCCGGAAATGTAGACGCAGCACCTTTGCAACTTGATGACCCACTACCGGATTTTGGTGCTCAAGATCCGGCTATGGAAATGATGGTCCAAGATATGCGCAGCTATTTGCCCGACGATATTCTGTGTAAGGTAGACCGCGCCGCAATGAGGGTTAGTTTGGAAACACGTACTCCGTTCCTTGATCCCGATGTGATTACGTTCGCCACACGCCTGCCTATGAACATGAAAATTCAAGGTGGCCAAGGCAAATGGGCTTTGCGGCAGCTGCTTTATAAGTATGTGCCGCGCGAGATCATTGAACGGCCAAAAGCTGGCTTTGCGATACCGATCGGGCTTTGGCTGCGAGGGCCTTTGCGAGACTGGGCCGAAAACCTGCTATCCCATAAACGACTAACTGAGGGTGGCCTGTTTAACCCGGAAATTATACGGCAGACATGGTCTGAACATCTATCTGGGCGTAAAGATTATTCAGCTCGGCTCTGGACCATATTGATGTTTCAGGCGTGGCACGAAGCGCAGACACACGCATGAACATCTTGTTGTTATCACGTTACACGCGCATGGGTGCGTCCAGCCGTTTGCGCACGATGCAGTATCTGCCGTATTTAAAGCGTGAGGGCTTCAACATTCGGGTCGCCCCATTTTTCGATGACACCTATTTAAATGCACTCTACGCGGGGCAGAAAAAACGCGGATCAACATTGTCATACATGGTTGACCGAATTGCGCAGTTGCGAGCAAATCCGCTGCCGGACATGGTTTGGTTAGAATACGAAGCATTGCCCTGGATCCCTTGGCTGATTGAACGCGCTTTTTTACCACGCGGAGTACCCATCGTCAGTGATTACGACGACGCAGTTTTTCACCGCTATGACAGACATGCGCGAGGAATCGTTCGGGCTGCGTTGGGCAATAAAATCAACCATGTAATGGCAGCCTCTGAGCTCGTTTTGGCAGGAAATCCTTATCTTGCGGATCATGCTCAGCGAGCCAATACGCCACACGTTGAAATAGTCCCGACTGTTGTCGACCTTGATACCTACCAACTCCGCGCAGAAGCAGTGACTAAAGATAAGCTACGCGTAGGCTGGATTGGTACCCCCCAGACATGGCAGGCTCTCGCCCATCCCGTTCATAAAGTGCTAGACTCAGTACTTGAAGAAAAAACCGCGCTATTTGTGGCCGTGGGGGCAGGTATGCAGTCTGAAACTGCAGGGACCCTCGAAATACGCCCATGGGCTAAAGACACGGAAGTAGCTATGATCCAAAGTATGGATATAGGAGTTATGCCGCTACCCGATACACCTTGGACCCGTGGTAAATGCGGTTACAAACTGATCCAGTATATGGCGTGTGGGTTACCAGTCGTCGCCTCACCTGTAGGTGTGAATCGCGACATAGTGGAAGACGGCGTGAATGGGTTTCTCGCAGAGAATGATGACGAGTGGCGCGCTGCAATCAAAAAATTATTGAACGATCCCGCTTTACGTCGTCGGATGGGAGCCGCTGGCCGCAAAAAGGTTGAGGAGCAGTATTCATTACAAGCCTGGGGCCCACGTGTGGCACAGATGCTGCGCAGTGTCGTTGAGAAGAAGGCTGGCGATTAATGGTCTATTTCGGCCTCGCCAATGTATTGTTCCTGCTTCGATATGCTTTGGCAAGAGCGCAGAATGCCCGTCGTCAATTTTACTATATCGTTCTTTGGGGACTATTTATTTTCGCGGCTTTCCGGTTCCAGGTTGGCTGTGATTGGTCTGGGTACTACCATCAGTTTATGATCGCCCAAAACATAGAGTGGTCATCGTTCACGGAAATGCGCGAGCCCATATGGTGGGCAATTCTTGGCGGAATTCAGGCCGTTGGTCTCCCCTATCCAGTCGTCAATATTGCTGCAAGCGCGATGTTTTTCATCGGGATCCACATGCTGGCGCAGCGGCAGCCTGATCCGCTTGGATTTCTTGTACTGCTATTTCCAATCCTGATCATCAACTTACCAATGTCGGGAATCCGTCAGGGTGCAGCCATCGGTATGTTATGTATCGCGTTTACTGCCTTTATCGACCGGCGCGCAACCGTTTACGCCTTGTGGGTTGTTATTGGTGCGGGATTTCACTCAAGCGCTTTAGTTTTTCTGCTATTGTTGCCCCTTGCGACCGGCCGCTACACAAAGCCGCGACTAATCTTAGCCGCGCTTCTTTCTATTCCGGGGTTATTTATCCTCATAAGCGGAGAAAGTGGCGAGATAGCGAGCAGTCGTTATATCGGAACCGGCACCGAGGCTTTTGGTGCTGTATTCCGCGTTGGCATTCTGGCTCTGTCTGCCCTATATTTCTTCATTTTCGTGCGCAAAAAGTGGGTGAGGAGCTTTCCGCAGGACTATAGTCTTATAAGCTTAGGAACCGTCATCATGGCGCTGACAATTTTTGTTGCGCCTGTATCAAGCGTTATTGCAGACAGGTTCGGATATTATCTCGTGCCGCTGCAGACAATGATTTTCGCGCGTATACCGTATTTGCCTCTCAGGTATAATAATGGACTATATTCAGCGCTTCCGTATTTGGGACTACTGTTCGTGTTTGGTGTCTGGACCCAGCTCTCAGGGCATTTTCAGCAATGCTATATTCCTTATAAAAGCTGGATTTTGGGACTTCCAAGCGACGGCCTGTTATATTAACGCAACCTAATCCGCCCGTGTGATCAGGTTTAGCATGTGACCTAAGCCCTAAGTTTCATGATGTTGCGCGGTGTACTTGAGGTTAAAACTGTGGCCTTAGGCAGCCATTTTGTCCATTGTTTTTCTCTGCAAGAATTTCAATGGGGGCAAGTCAACATCGTGACAGGTACCAGTGTGATCTAGCATACCTGCTAGTAGCCATGCTACACTTAAATATGTCGGAGGAGATACCCAACTCTATGAAATGTATCTATTTCAAAGCTAAAATGTGGCTTTCCTATACGCGACTGTGCCATCTGGGATGCTACCAGTAATGGACGTATCTCGCGCCAGCTTTTTAATGCGTGGTCAAACCTCACCATCTTATATTTATGCTGTAATATAAAGTTTCGATTTGTGATTTCAGTATGATGTCATTTATATTCTCACCCGGCTCCCGGGCAACCTTGGTCCGTGGATCGTTTGCTGGCTTGCTCGCGCGAGTTGCTGCAATTCTGTCCGGCCTGGTTTCTGCAGTCGTTCTGGCACGCATATTGGAACCTGCAGGATACGGCATCTATTCGTACGCCTACGCTATAGTTGGGATCATTATGATCCCGGTTCAGATGGGGTTACCAACGCTTATCTTACGTGAAACTGCACGCGCAAATGCCCTGGAGGACTGGGCGCTACTGCGTGGGCTATGGCGATGGTCAGGGTACATAATCTTCAGCGGGGCTGTCCTGGCGGTTAGCGGTGTAATCGTCTGGCAGATCGTGAACGAAAAGAGCATAGCGCCGGAACAGCGAAACACGCTGTTGTGGGGATTGCCGCTAATCCCACTGATGGCGCTTTCGGCGGCCCGAGCAAGCGCGCTGTCGGGCTTACGTCTTCCTGTCCGGTCACATCTTACCGATCAAGTGCTGCGACCAGTGGTATTATCTAGTCTGTTGCTGGTGGCATATGGCGTTGGGTTTGAGGTAAGTTCGACCCAAGCGATGATGCTTCACTCAGTTGCAGCTATGCTTGCATTTGCCGCAGGAGCAGTGTTGTTGACCCAAGCACGACCGGTCCCAATGCGTGTGCCAGGGCCGCTACGAATGAAACGGCGAGAATGGGCCATAGCTCTGCTGCCCTTATCCGCACTAGCGGCGGTGCAAATCGTCAATCAAAGCGCCGATCTCATTATGCTGGGTATCTTCCGCGCTGATATGGAGGTAGGAATCTACAGGATTGCGGTATCATCGGCCACGCTTGCGGCAATTGGGTTGACTGCAATGGGTTTAGTTCTGGCAGGGGATATTGCGCACGCCTTGGCCGAAAAAGATAGCGTAACCTTACAGCGTATGCTTTCGACCGCCGCACTGATCTGCACGGCGTTGACGGGGATGGTTCTGGCAGGGTTTGCTTTGGTAGGCGAACATATGCTCGGACTAATATTTGGCCTCGATTATATCGGCGCTTATCCAGCCCTAATTATCTTGACTCTTGGCCAGCTCGTAAATGGTTTTTTCGGAGTGAATGCCAATGTGCTCAATATGGCTGGCCTTGAACGGCGAACATTGACGGCATTTTCAATATCAGTTGGAATAAACATTATCCTGAATATAGCCCTGATTCCTCGGTTCGGTGGGATAGGGGCAGCCACGGCAACGTTAGCCTCCACCGCAATTTGGAACGTACTTTGCTGGTTCTTTGTTAAATCACAGCTTGGGCTGGATTCAACATTTATATCGGGTGTGCCAACTTTCTTAAGACATTTGCAGATTGGAAAAGGTCGCTAGTAGTTGCTACATTTTCTAAAGGTGGGTTAATAAAATGATATCTATCCTTTTGCCAGACCTACGTGGAGGCGGAGCTGAGCGGGTGAGCGTTGACTTGGCACGCGCCTTTGCCGAAATTGGGCATGACGTCGAGTTTTTGCTAATGTCAGCCGCAGGCGACTTTCTAGCTGAAGCCCAACGTGAATTTTCGGTCTTTGATCTGAATGTAACCAGAACACGAAATATGCTACGACCCTTGACGGCGTATTTGAGAGCACGCCCACCGACCGCATTAATTGCTAATATGTGGCCTCTGACTGCCATTGCCCCTACTGCGCGCCTAATGTCAGGGCGTCCCTGCAAAATTTTGGTATCAGAACACGGTATTCTGTCTGCCCAATATGCCACTTGGGGGCGAATGCATCGGTTTGCTCTCCGGTCGTCATTGGCGGCAGGGTATCGCTTGGCCGATGCGCGAGTGGGAGTATCTGGCGGGGTGGCGCTAGACATGGCGGCATTAGCAGGGATGCCGCCTACGTCTTTTGATGTCGTTCACAATCCGATTTCGTCACGACCAATCCCGTCGAAGAATAAAATACGGCAGGCCGAGGCATTATGGGGTACGCCTTCGGGTGCGCGCATTGTTAATGTCGGTAGCTTCAAGCGGGTAAAGAATCATCGCCTTATGCTACGATCTTTTGCCCGGATATCTAAGCCAGAGGCTCGGCTAATGCTGGTTGGGACAGGTCAGGAAGAGGCTGACTTGCGTACTTTGACTGCCGAGCTAGGGATTACGGACAGGGTCATTTTTGCCGGATTCCAACCGGATCCAACGCCATTTTATAAAACAGCAAACCTATTCGTTCTGTCGTCGGACTACGAGGGTTTTGGAAATGTCATTGTCGAGGCAATGGCATGCGGTACCCCGGTAGTCTCAACCAATTGTGCCTCAGGGCCTGCAGAAATTCTTGATAATGGGCGCTATGGGCGGCTGGTTCCGACTAACAATCCTGCGGCTTTAGCAGAGGCAATGCAAGCCACTCTATCTGAGGTAGTAGACCCGTTAACACTGCAACAACGTGCGGCAGAGTTTTCCCCTGCCGTTGCGGCACGTCGATACCTTGATCTTTTGGGCATATAGTTGAGCTAAAACCTAAACGTTTTCTTAGGAATGCGCCCCTACCCACTGTATCCGACGTTTCAATTTCCGCACGATCGGTCGCGCATAGGTGTACGAGTATACAAACACTACACTGAAGAACAGCACCGCTAAAAATGCTGCGCGCGGCTGATCCCAGAACAGCACACCTGTCAAAGCCGGTGCGATAACGAATGGAGCCAGAATGAGCGTGGTGAGCGGGTTTGCAAGCCCGCGCCGCCCTCGGCCCAAGAAGTGTATTTCCAGTGTGCGCATCACCATCTGGTGTGCATGAAGGCGGTCCGGGGCGGTCGTCGCTTTCTTCCGCTTTGATCGGCGGTAGATTGAAAGCACCATATCAGCGATTGGCCAAAACATCGTAAGAACAATTGCCCAAGGGGAAACGTCCGATGCATTGGCGATAATGAAGATGCCTAGCCAGCTTAGGATAAAGCCAAGAACATAGGCCCCGCCATCGCCTAAGAAAATCAGGCCAAAAGGGTAGTTGAGCAAAAAGAACCCAAGCACGATGGATGCCAGCATAATCGCAAGGGGGACAATATCTGCATACCCAGACTTCTGTGCGATATAAGCCAGTGTGAGCGCAGCTGTCATTGCGGAAAGCGATGACAACCCATTTACGCCATCAACCATGTTGAACGCATTGGCCACGCCAGCTGTGATTAGTACTGTAACCGGAATACCAACTGCCCAATGCCCCATCACCATATCAAGCCCTGGAATTTCTACTCTTGGCAGCCACAGTTCGAAAAAGAACATCACAGCAAGGCTCGCCACAGCCGTGGCTATAAGACGATCCCGAGGGGAGACTCCGAAGCCTAAGTCTTCAAAAATGCCCGCGAGAAACAAAATTAACGTGGCAAGGATGAGGTAGGCATAGGGTCCAGCAATCGCATCTGGCGCAAAAAAGATGCTGACAACAATCGACAGAAAGATTGCCAGCCCCCCGACCCGCGCCGTTCGGCGGACATGCATAGATTGTACCGCACATGTGTGGTCATCCTGGCCCGCCAGCCTGGGAGCGCGAGGCGCAAGGGCGATGAGGATCGTACAGATAAAAAACGATAGAAATATCAGCACATAATTGTGCCAGAAAAATATATTTATCCCGAGGTGTTCCATGGCATGTGGACTACTTGGTCTAGAGAAATTTAAACAGGTGAAAAATATCAGAGCTTTAAAATAAGCATCACAATATTACACCGATGTGTCTTTTATCTCAAGGCCAGTGTTTTTTGATCTGCGCCTTAGTCCCCCTTCTCCGCTCGCATCTTCACGAATCCTACAAACGCGGCATCTGCTGCGCGTAGCTTGGGCCGTCCGGAAGCCGCCCAGAAGGCCCGCCAGTCGGCCTCCAGCGCATAGACATCAGCACCTGGTAAAATTGCCCGCGCAGCCTCGATCGCCTGTTCTGACAAGGGTGGTGCTTCGGGGCCATCTTCGATCAGGGCACGACGGGTGAAGCGGATCATATCGCCCGCCTCTTCCTCCATCTCGTAATCCGGTAAGTGGTTCGCCTCGATCATATCGCGCAGCATCTTGCGAAAAACACGGCGCGGGGACGCAGAGCCGGATTTTTTCAAAAGCAACTCAACTGAGATCCGCCAGGCCGGTTGGCGCCCACAGTGCTTGCGCGCGATCTCATAGACCCGTCTCTCCAGCGGTTTGCGTAGACGGAAATAATCGCGGCTCAGTGTGAGCACCGATTTTGACAGCACCGCGCGATAAAGCCATTCCGACAGGGTGACCTTGACACTCACCATCCGGCCACCGCGGGCACGGCGCACGATCTCCCAATTCTCGATCAGACCAAAGCCGCTGGTCACCTCCATCCCACCTGTCTCCAGATTTGTGGTGATGCGCGTCCCCGCCAACCGCTCGAAAGCTTCGCGTAGCCGGCGGTAGGCATCGCCAGAGGTTTCGCGGTTCGTCGCGACCAGCATATCGTAGGCGCGCAACGTCAACGTACGCCCTACGGCGCGGCCAGCATTCAGCGCGGCCATCAGCTGGCTGATACAAAAAATCAGGATGTCTTTGTCATGGATGGTCGCAAGCCCGCGCATACTTGGTACGACGGTGATATCGGTCCCGTTATGGGTGTAGTTCAAAATGCGTCGATCCGGCTTGGTCGAGAGCGAGAAGATCGGATGCTCCATCGTTGCAAGATCGTCTTTCGGGATCGCATCAAAGATATCGCAGACAAAGAAATCCGCCTGATGCCGGTCGGGCAACAGGCCCTCTGCGGGCGCGGGGTTTGACATCTTCTGTCCTCTGCCTGTCGACAACCTCCGCCTCTTACGTGCGAATTTCTGCCGTGATCACTGCTCGATGTTCCCTTTTTGGGAATCGTGGTTTTAGTGACACCACCCTAAAAGTTATCCACATTGCTTGTCCATCACTCACACCTGCCCTGGGGTATTTTGATCGGGGGATCAGAGTCGCTTTATCGGGGGTTCAGAGTCGGTCTTTCGGGGGTTCAGAGTCACTCCCTATGAAAGGGCTATCCGAAAGCCTTTGATAAAATGGGATAAATAGATTTCACACAGAACCCTTAACTTGATAATAACACATCATAACACTGGGTTGAATTTGCATCACATCAGGATCTTCAAACTAAACACCTAGCTGAACCCCTAGTATTTGCTGAGAAAGACTTCGAGAAGTACGGTTTTTCTTCCATGTGACGCGTTTTCTGGTACATAGATGGAAACGCAATACATAAGCGAATTTCCGATGAGTGAGCCCCTCCCCCCGTACTTCAATATTGACCCCGAGCAAGCCATGGTCGATCTGGGTCCACCGACGTCGTCCCAAGACTTTCATGCCATCGCTGAAGCCTGCTCTCGAGGGCGCCAAGATCTTGCTGGCCGGGGGATGGATGAAGCTGGTCAAAAGCGCCTGCGCCTGTTCTCGACATGGGAGATCACCAAATATCTGATCCCCGTGGCCCAAGCCCATTTTCGCCGCGTGCTGCGCAACAACCCGGACCTGCCCCAAGGCACATCCGAAACCACTGGGGGTGCCAAATGGTTCACCCTCGACGAAGTCCTACGCCTGCGCGCCCATTTCGGATCTGAAGGATCCAAGTCGAAAGAATACCGCCCCTATCGTCCCAAGGGCCTGCCCGCCAAAATCGTATCGGTCGCGAACTTCAAAGGCGGCGTGGGCAAGACTTCTACGGCCGCTCATCTGGCGATGTCAGCCGCGCTGGATGGCTACAAAGTGCTAGTTATTGACCTCGACAGCCAAGGCTCCATGACATCGATTTTTGGGGGCCGGATCGAAGATGAATGGGGCACCGTTTTCCCTATGATCGCCCGCCACTATGCCGAGGCCGCCCAAGCCGAAAACCGCGCCAAAGCCGACCGGGGCGAGGCGCCGACACCGCTGGATGATACCCTGTCGGAAGCGCTCAAAATGAGCACCGGTGATTTGATCCGCCCTACCCATTGGCCCAACATCGACCTGATTGGCGCCCAACTCAATTTGTATTGGGCCGAGTTCCAGATTCCTGTCTGGCGTATGGCGACCCGGGGCTGGAAACTCTGGGATGCATTAACCGACCGGCTCGAAGCCGACGGTGTACTAAACGACTATGACGTAATTTTCGTCGATACCCCCCCTGCCCTTGGCTATCTCACCATCAACGGTCTGGCCGCTGCTGACATCCTGTTGGTCCCCCTTGGCGCCTCATTTCTTGAATTCGATAGTACTGGGCGGTTCTTTGATATGCTGCACTCCACCTTCAGCTCCATCGAAGAGGGGGAGAACATGGCTGCCCGCGCTTTGGGGCGTGAGGGGCTGCAGTTCGAGTGGGACGCAGTACGTGCTGTCATCACCCGTTATGACGGCGCGCAACAGGCAGAGCTTGCAGTACTGATACAGGCGTATCTGGGACAAACTCTGTCGCCACACCGCCAGGATTTTACTGCTCTGATCGGGCAGGCCAGTGAAAGCGTGAACGGTATCTACGAGGCGGATTACCGTGATTTCAATCGCGAGACCTACGCCCGCGGGCGCCAGACATTCGATTCAACCTATGCTGCTTTCAAACGCTTGCTGATCGGTGCCTGGCATCGCGATGCGAAAGCTGCGGACGCAGAAGCAGCATCTGGTTAACTCTACTGCCCTCAGCATTGTACCGCTCAAGAGAGAGGATAAGACATGGCAAAACGTAAAAGACTAACCCCGCCTCGGGGCGATTACCTCGCTGGGGAACCTGTGACAGATGCAGGCTCTATGACACCATTAGAGACAAAAGCACTTTTCCCTACCTACCCTCAGGGTGTTGCTCCGAAGATGCGTTCCCCTAGCCCACCGATCGCCCATGTCGCTGGTGATGCAGCTACCAGTGCGGCCTTGGCAGAGGTTACAGCCGAATTGCACTCCGCCCGTGCTGAAGGCCGCATGGTGCAGTCATTGCATCTGGATCAGATCGAAAGCAGTTACCTCGTCCGAGACCGGCTTGTTGCTGACGACGAAGACATGGCAACGCTAAGAACCTCACTGTCAGCGCGCGGGCAGCAAACGCCAATCGAAGTGGTCGCAACGGAACAAGGCGGCTACGGCCTCATTTCCGGTTGGCGCCGTCTGACAGCTCTCACGCAGCTCTATAAAGAAACTGGCGATGCGCGTTTTAGCACTGCCCTTGCTCTCGTCCGCCGCCCCGTCGACGCTGCTGATGCCTATGTCGCGATGGTCGAAGAAAACGAAATTCGCGTCGGCCTCTCGTATTTCGAACGCGCCCGCATCGTTTCCCGCGCGGTGGAAGAGGGTGTCTATACAGATACAAAATCGGCTCTAAATGGTCTGTTCGGGAACGGTAGCCGCGCCAAACGCTCCAAGATCAAAAGCTTTCTTCCCGTGGTCGAGCAACTCGGTCCGTATCTTTCTTACCCCGCTGCGATCGGGGAGCGCTTGGGGTTAGCTTTGTCCCAGAAGCTGCAGGCAGATGACGCGTTTAAGTCGGATGTTGTTGAGGATTTGCGCAAGCTGGGAAGTTCTCCCACGCTTGAAGCAGAACAAGATATTTTGACTGCCGCACTGAAGGCACCAAAGGCACCTAAAGTTGTAAAGCAAGCGGCAAGCAAAAGAGAGGAGCTTTCGTCCGGACTCTGGCTAGAGCGCTCTGCTAAAACCATCACGATTGGCGGAGCGGAACTTACTCCCGAAATCGAAGAGCGTATCCGCGCAGTGTTGAAACCTTAGATGTTTCGCGCGCGAAACATCTAAAAAGTAGTACATGTTTGATGGCTTTGAGGGTGTAGGATTAGTCGACAGCCGACCGCTGTTTCGCTAGGTATATGATAATTTTATCATCAAAGGTTTTTCACAGATGAAAATTGAGCAAACCCCGCTCCCCGGCGTCGTTGTGATCACCCCTGCCCGCTTCGGCGACCACCGCGGATTTTTCTCGGAAAGTTACAGCGCAAAAGCTTTCGCCCGGCACGGGATTACAACCCAATTCGTGCAAGACAATCACTCCCTGTCTATGACCCCAGGTACCATTCGCGGGCTGCATTTCCAGGCCCCGCCGCGCGCGCAGGACAAGCTGGTGCGCTGCGGGCGCGGCGCTCTCTTTGACGTTGCGGTCGATATTCGGAAGGGGTCGCCGACTTATGGGCAGTGGTTCGGCACCGAGCTGAGCTTCGAAAACGGCAAACAGTTGCTGGTGCCCGCTGGCTTTGCGCATGGGTTTGTAACACGCGCGCCAGAGACTGAAATTATCTACAAATGTTCGGATTATTATGCGCAGGAGACCGAAGGTGCCGTCGCTTGGGACGATCCTGAGGTCGGAATTAACTGGGGTTTGGGGGGTATGATGCCGGTTTTGTCGGACAAGGACGCAAACGCGCCCTCTTTGGCTGATCTTAACAGTCCATTCACGTTTGAGGATGTATAGATGAAGCTATTGGTGACAGGCGGCGCGGGGTTTATTGGCTCGGCGGTGGTGCGATTGGCGATTGCAAAGGGACATAGCTTGGTGAACCTTGACGCGCTGACTTATGCGGCGTGTCTTGAGAATGTGGCGAGCGTGGCGGACAGCTCGCTTTATGCGTTCGAGCAGGCGGATATTTGTGATCGGGAGGCGTTGGATAGGATCTTTGCAACACATAAGCCCGACGCGGTGATGCATCTCGCGGCCGAGAGCCATGTGGACCGTTCCATCGACGGGCCGGGGGCGTTTATTCAGACCAATGTCACCGGCACCTATACGTTGCTGGAGGCCGCGCGCGCCTACTGGCAAGGGGCAGACAAGCCTAACGACTTCCGCTTTCACCATATCTCTACTGATGAGGTTTATGGCTCGCTCGGTCCCACGGGGCAGTTCACCGAAGATACGTCTTATGACCCGCGCAGCCCCTACTCCGCCTCGAAAGCCGCCAG
>TARA_R100000789_G_scaffold100406_1_pt1 | contig 23042 bp, 19 predicted proteins | sample TARA_R100000789 | Tara Oceans TARA_R100000789 (sample SAMEA2623403) | marine metagenome | biome: marine biome (ENVO:00000447); feature: mesopelagic zone (ENVO:00000213); material: "saline water (ENVO:00002010), including plankton (ENVO:xxxxxxxx)" | depth 450 m
GGGGCGCTCTCGAAGAGAAGCCCCCGAATTGTTGGACTTTCGGGGGCTTCCGCTAAAGCGGAGTGCCCCCGCCACGCAAAGTTAGCTTTTCATTATCAAATATTGTTAGGGTTTCTGAATTTCATTCTGATCAACTGACGACTCAATTGCGAACGGGATTAAGAGAATGCGCGCAACCTTCCAGAAAATAATGGACTCATTTGCTCCTGATAATATATTCCTCGGTGGAATAATGATTCTGTTGCTTACATCGCTGATTTCATCGGTGCAGGGAGCAGCGACTGACGAACACAACAAATACAACGTCCTCTTCATTGCCATTGATGACTTGCGGCCGGAGTTGGGTTGTTATGGTGTCAAAAACGCACAAAGTCCAAATCTCGATCAATTTGCATCCACCGGCTTAAAATTCGATCGGCATTATGTGCAAGTCGCAACCTGTGGAGCATCCCGCTATGCCTTACTGACAGGTCGCAGCCCGGCATCCAGCGGAGTCACCCGTTCAAATTCCGCAGCTTATGCTGGTCCGACCGCTTTCAAACAGAAACAGCAGGCCGGGGCACAAACACTCCCGGAACTCTTTCGACGGTCTGGGTATCAAACCTGTTGCATTGGAAAAATCTCACACACCGCTGATGGCCGAGTCTTTGAATATAATGGCAAGGGAGATGGCCGGGACGAATTACCGAACGCCTGGGATGAACTGGCAACTCCGTTCGGTCCCTGGAAACGGGGGTGGGGAATCTTCTTCGCATATGCCAACGGACTGCATCGCGAAAGTGGGCAGGGGGATAAAGATCTGATGGAATTCATCGTCGATAACGATGATGATTTGCCCGATGGCATGATGGCTCAGACGGCTTCTAAAAAGTTAAAAGAATATGCCAGTCAGGAAAAAACATTCTTCCTCGGGCTTGGCTTCTTCAAACCGCATCTGCCTTTCGTCGCCACAAAACAGGATTGGGACGCTTTCGCAGAAACGGATTTCAAAACCGAAGACTACGACAAAACCGAGTCCCGCTACTGGCACAAGAGCGGCGAGTTCTACAAATACGATGCTCCCTTCGAAAAAACGCAGCCGTTATCGCCAGAGGCAATCGGAACCTCGCGGCGTGCCTACTATGCCTGTGTTCGCTATGTCGATCGGCAGGTGGGACGAGTTCTCAAAACGCTTGAAGAATCGGGTTTAGCCGATAATACGATTGTCGTCATTTGGGGCGATCACGGCTGGCATCTCGGCGAGCAGCAGATCTGGGGAAAACATTCGCCGCTCGAACGAGCCAATCGCAGTGTATTGATGATGAGAATTCCAGGCGAAACAGCACCCGGCAAAACGACTCAGGCATTGACGGAAACAATCGACCTTTATCCTACCTTGGTCGACTATTGCCAGCCCGAATTTAAAAAAACAGATGCCCCTCTGGATGGGCGATCCCTGCGACCGATTATTTCCGAAGAAGCACCTCAGGTCAGAGAAGCCGCTTTGAGTTACTGGGGCAACGCGATCACGATTCGAACCAATCAGTATCGCATGATCGTCGAGTCCAATAAGCAAGGCGTTAATACGAATCGAGTTGAACTCTACGATTTGTCCGATGATCTGGATGCGAACAAGAATGTTGCCGACCAGAATCCTGAAGTCGTCGAACAACTTCTGAAACATCTGCCGGAATAGTTTTCGAGAGGCGAACCGAGCCAATTTAGAACGGTGGGTGGCTGGGGTCGAACGTAGTGAGCCCCCAGAGTAATCGACGATCTGGGGGCTTCGCTTCGCTACGACCCCAGCCACCCATTGACTTGGGCACTTGTTACTTGACCTGACCAGCATTCTCTTCCAGCCACGCGACTAAATCCTCTGCGATTTTCGTTTTCAGACCTGTCCAATGGGCAACGGTCTTTCCCGAGTCATCGAGCAGTTCAACCGTGTTATTCTCAGCGGCGATCGCTTCGGGTCGATTCAGCACAATCCAGTTGCAGTTCTTGCGGCGGAGTTTCTGCAGAGCATTTTCGCGTTCATTTTGAGCTTCGAGTGCGAATCCGAGAATCCAGTGACCGTCTTTCATTTTTCCGAGAGCAGCCAGCACGTCATCGGTTTCAATCATTTCGAGTGTGATGGCGGTTCCGGTTTTGGAAATCTTTCCACTGACGCGACTTTTCGGCTGATAATCACAGACAGCCGCGGCTGCGATAACCCCATCGCAATTTGGAAATAATGCCTGGCAGGCCTGCATCATCTGTTCGGTCGATTCAACCGCGTGATATTCACAGCCAACTGGCGGCGTCATCGAAACCGGCCCGCTCACGAGGATCGCTTCATGACCGGCATGCAGAATCGCCTGCACAATCGCATAACCCATCCGCCCGCTGCTCGCATTGGAGATGTAGCGAACATCATCAATATATTCCCGGGTAGGACCAGCTGTCACAAGAATTCGCATTCGTTATTTTCCAGGTCTGAATTCTATGTAGGTCAGGCACTGCCTGACACGTGTAATTATTGACGTCAAATCTCGTCAGGCAGTGCCTGACCTACAGCTGAATTTCATTCAGACGTTTTCTTCGTAAATTCGACATCAATAATTTCTCGACCGGACGCATCGTGTGTCGGACGGTTCGTCTGTGCCTGATCAAAAGACGTCTGCTGTCCTACAGACTGACCGGTCGACTGCGTAAAGACTTTGAAACTTCCACTGCGAGTGAAGTAAGCCTTCATCCGTCCCCTCAGTACACTGCGGAATGGAGGGAAGAGCAATAGAAATCCGACAATATCGGTCAGCACTCCCGGCGTTATTAACAATGCACTGGCGACTAAAATCATCAGTCCATCCATCAGGGAATCGGTCGGTGGTTTGCCGGCATTCAACTCGGAATGGATCCGATTCCAGACTTCAAACCCCTGCTGCCGAGCGAGGATCGTTCCGACGATGCCCGTAACAATAATCAGACAAATCGTCGTCACCCAGCCATGCATCTCACTCAGCTTGAGCAAAATGACCAGCTCGACAAAGGGAACCAATGTGAACAAAAGAAACAAACGCAAAAACACGAGATGAACCTCTATGAAAGTAAATTATTTGAACCGCCAAGATGCCAAGTTTATGAGAAAAAGCTGTAGGTCAGACTGTGCCTGACAAGAATAATTATAGACTTAAAAACAAATAGAACCACGGATGGACACGGATGATCACGGATCTTTATATCTGTGCTTATCCGTGTCCATCCGTGGTTCAAAAATATTATTATTGTGGTTACCGAACTTGAGCAGGAATCATCTTACCTTCGATGGTAACGATAAGTTCTGTTTTCGGTTCAGAAAATTCTCTGCGCACCCAGCCGATTGCCAGGATTTCAGAGGTCTCTGGATTCTGAGCAGCCGAGGTGATCCCGCCTATGACTTTTGCTTCTGTCGATTGTTCGGCAGTTAAATTCGCTCCGATGAATTGCTCTGGTTGGATTGACGACTGTGTATTCTCACAGCGGAATGCTCGAATCAATTTATTGACATGCCCGAGAGCATCTATTCTGGCAATTGGTTCCTGCCCCAGATAGCAGCCTTTGGTGAAGGAGATCGCCTGGGAAGTTCGGTCGACTTCCTGGGCAAGATTCTCCTCCGAAAAATCCTGTCCGAACATTGGAAAACCACTGGCAATTCGGATCAGTTCGTAATCCTCTGACGAACCAGTAGGAATTTGTTGTTGTTCTAACCAACTGACCAATTTCTGTCGTTCATCAACGGGTACTGAGATCTGAAATGCAGGCTCGTTCAGCCAATCCACTTTACGAATCGATCCCGTCAATTCCGAATGCACTGTCGGCTTCCAGTGATTCATCGCCAGACTGTTTACACTATCGCAGAATTCAGCCATTGACTTCTCGGCTGTTTTACCAGCAATTAAGAATAACGATCGCTCCGCTGTCGTATGTTTCAGCTGGACATCCTCAGTGATCAGATAACGATCCAGATGAGGCAACAACACCTTAGCTGCTCCGGGAACCGTATCAAGAAGGAGTCGATCTTCGGTTGCGAACACAAAAATATGACCGAGAGTCTTGCCTTTGATCGTGGGCACAAATGCTTCGCAGCCCATGCCGGGCTGCAGTTTTTTGATGTCATTTGTTGTGAATCCATGGAGAAACGTCGCTCGGTCTCGACCCGTCAGTGTGATCTCATCGCGATCACTCAGGTCAAAGGCAACGGTTTGCTGATTCAGCTGGTTTATAATGTTGGGCATAAGGTGATCAATTTAATTTCTTAAAGTGGTTTGGTTCGCAAAGATTCTCATTGGGAATGTTTACGATTGAAATGAGTTTGTCAAATCGACTTTATCTCTAATGGATGATCAGGCTGGGCCATTTTTCAAAATTTGTCCACCCAGTTCTCCCGCTCCTGGTCCCAGTTCAAGGTGCCAGTCAGCGGCGTGCAGCATGAGGGGATGATGTTCGACAACGATAATACTGTTACCGGCTGCCTGGATTTTTCGAAGAGCCTGAATGAACAGAGAAACATCCGCCCAATGCAAACCACTCGTCGGCTCGTCCAGAATGAATAATCCTTCTGAGAATTCTTCGCACATTGCCTTGGCAAGTTTAACGCGTTGAGCCTCGCCCCCCGAGAGCGTGCTGGCTGGCTGTCCCATTTTCAGATAGCCAAGACCGATTTCCACCAGTGGCTTCAATCCGGTAGAAATTGATGTGACTTCCGACCAGAATTCCAGAGCTTCTTCGATTGTCATCTCCAGTAAATCAAACGGCGAGTGTCCCCGATATTTGACCGCCAGTGTCTGAGCATTAAACCTCTTTCCCCGGCATTCCGGGCAAACCACTTCCGTTTGCGGCAGCAGAGGCATCTTGAGACGGATTTCGCCTAATCCCTGACAACGCTCGCAGGTCCCGGCAGCCGAGTTGAAGGTAAAGCGTTTTTCTGAAAAGCCTCGAATTTTCGCCAGCCGCGTTTTTGCCAGCAGACGACGAATTTCTTCCCACACTCCCGAATAAGTCGCAGGACAGGAGCGGGCTGAAGTTCCGGGAGGCGATTGATCAACCACCTGAAACTTCCGAATCGTGCCATTGATCGTCAATTTCCCAAGTCCACGCTGGTGGACGGACGACTTCTCGTTTGAAATCGCCTCTTTCAGCAAGGGAGTCAGGGCATCAAGAATGAGAGAACTTTTACCAGAGCCACTTACACCGGAGACCGCGATCAATTTGCCCAAAGGCAGTTCTAAAGAAACATTTTTCAAATTGTGAAGACCGACCTCTTCCAGCTGGATTGTTCCAGAATTGGAAGCCGAGTCGGTTGTCTTCAGCAGCGTCTTTTCGAATTCGCCCTTTAAGGCTCGGGCAGTTGATGTCAAATGGTGTTTTGATAAATCTGCGGGAGACCCCGAAAACAGAATCTCGCCGCCATGAATGCCGCCACCCGGTCCAAACTCAATTAGATGATCGGCGGCCCGGATTGCATCGAGATGATGTTCCACGCAGACGACCGTGTTTCCAGCCTTTGTCAGATCGACCAGAATCGAAATCAGCTGAGCGGCATCCCGGGGATGTAACCCCGCAGTTGGTTCATCAAGAATAAAGCAACTTCCCTGCAGTTGTGTCCCAAGACAGCGAGCCAGTCGCAGACGTTGAATCTCTCCGCCAGCCAAGGTGTCGGTTGTTCGATCCAGACTCAAATATCCAATCCCCAAATCGACCAGCGTCTGCAGTCGATGCTTCAACGGATCGCCAAGCGACATCTGCACCGATTGTTTTCCATTCTGCTGAGAGCTGGCAAACTCTTCGACCCAATCAATAGATCGTGTGATCGAATTCTTAAGTAAGTCCGGCAAGGTTGTTCCCTGAACCTGAACGTGCCGGGATACGGAATTGAGGCGTTCTCCATGGCAGTCATGACACGTCTTATCTTTAATCTGCCCAGTCCCTTCGCATGTCGGACATGCCCCATGTGGAGAATGCCAGCTGAACGAACGCGATTCCAAAGGTAGAAAACTCCGATTGCAGCTCGGACAATTCAAATCGCGATGAAACAGTTGCTCGCTGACTTCACCTTTCTGATCGATCAGAGCCAAACAGGCTCCTTCACTCAGGCGAAGGACTTGCTCAATGGAATCCGCCAGTCGTTGATGGATATCGGGTTTGATAATCAATCGATCAACGACTACATCGATCGAATGCTTCTTTTTCTTATCGAGCGGCGGATTCTCCGATATTTCGAGAATTTCTCCATCAATGCGTGCCCGGACAAAACCTTCCCGATTCATTCTCTCGAAGAGATCGCGATGTTCTCCTTTTCGATCTCGTACCAGCGGCGCAAGCAATTGAACTTTTGTTCGTTCCGGAAAGCCTGATATTTGCTCAACGATTTGTTCAGGAGACTGGGCCTGAACGGGGACGTGGCAATCGGGACAATGCACGGTTCCAAATCGGGAGTAAATAAGCCGCAGGTAATCGAGGACTTCAGTCATCGTCGCGACAGTACTACGGGCACTGGGGGCTGGTCGTTTCTGAGGCACCGAAATGACAGGCGACATCCCCACAATTTCATCGACATTTCCGCGAGGCAGGGCGTCGAGCATGTGCCGAGAACGACCGGAGAGTGTACTCAAAAAACGATGCTGCCCTTCAGCAAACAGCGTTTCAAACGCCAGCGAACTTTTCCCCGACCCACTTACGCCAGTAATGACAGTGAACTTGCCATGCGGTATCGTAACGTCAACGCCTCGCAAATTATGTGTGCGGGCGTTTTTGATTTCGATTTGTTGAGAAATTTTGAAAATGGAGAATTCCCAGGAAAAACAAGGTTTGTGAGCGGCGGATCAGACATGACCTGACAGAATGAATATTAGAGAGTTCATTAAGATTCTGCGCGAGTCCATGAAAAAATGAACCAGACATTTGCATCTCATTGCGTCTGTATTGTATACATATAATCAGTACTCGAAGTGACCAATATCTGATAACAGAAATTTCCAATCATGCCACGTTTCCAAGTTCAACGATCTCTCTGGATCAACGCGTCGCCGGACATTATATACGAAAACATAGTTGATTACCGCACATGGACAACATGGTCTCCTTGGCTTCCCGCTCAACCCGATGCAGAGGTTACTGTTTCTGAAAACTCCTCATCACTGGGGTCAAAATATTCCTGGAAAGGAGAAGTTGTTGGGGAAGGAGAAATTGAGCATCGAAACTTGCAGCCTCCTGAATTGATTGAGGATGAAATCCGATTTCGTAAACCGTTTCCCTCGACTTCTCAGGTCACCTTTGAATTGAAGCCAGAACGGAAAGGGACACTTGTGACATGGGGAATGATTGGGGCACTTCCCTGGTTTCTATTCTGGATGAAATCCATGATGCAGGACTTCATCAGCATGGACTACGACCGTGGATTAAAAATGCTTAAGGAGTGGATTGAAACCGGAGAGGTTTTGTCAAAAACAAACGTCATGGGGGTTCAAAAAGTCGGTCCATTACGAATGGCAGGAGTTCGAAAAGTTTCGACCTTAGATGATATCAGTCAGTCGATGCAATCTGCATTTCAGGAAGTCGAGGAGAAATTCTCGCAGCACAATATTCCTCGTGATGGAGATGGCATTTCGGTCTACCATTCCTTCAACTGCAAAACAAGAACTTTTGATTATACAGCTGGTTTTATTATTGAAGATTCTTCAATAGACATTCCGCTATCTCTCAAGACGTGGGCGATTCCGGAAATGAATGCCTTCCGTGTCGATCATATCGGCAGCTATCAGCATCTGGGTAATGCCTGGAGTGCCGCTCATCAGAATGCTCGCTACAGAAAATTAAAGCAGAGCAAAGTCGGTACCTACGAGCTTTATAAAAATAATACTCACGAGAAAGAACCGAAAGACCTGGTGACCGAGATTTATTTGCCACTGAAGAAATAAGGGATTAAATCCAGTTACGGTCCAGCTTCCAGCACGATGTCATCTAAAGCAACTTTTCCGACCGCTCCATTCAGACCGATTTGCACAATCGCTTCACGAGCTTTTCCAGGAACATTGACTCGATGTTCAATGCGTCTCCAGTCATCACTGACAGACCAGATGCCAATCGTATCCGAGCCTAAAGGCCGACGATCTTCATCGTAATAATGAATGATCATGCCGGGACGCTGATAGAAGGTTTTTCCCGGCGTCCAGTCATCGAGCTTGAGGTCGAGTGCGACACGCAAAGATTTCACTTCGCGTCCATCAATCGCAAATCCCTGCAGCATCTGAGCAATTTCGCCAGGCGTGGAGCTTTCAATCTCGACATAGTAATCCCCATCAGGAGCCTCGCCTTGCATGCGAGTCAACCGGCGTTGATAGTGAAATCCATCCATGAATCCATCGCCGTTTTCATCGAGTTCGAAACTTCCATTAATCAATTCCGGCTTGGCAGGATTGGGGAGAACCCGGCGTTTTTCTTCGGAAATACCAGTCATCGGCACGAACAGAGTTGGCTGAAGTGGTTGAGAGACCAGCTTCCCATCGACTTTTTCGAGCAAATAAAACACCTGCTGGTAGCGTTCTCCGAGAGGAATAATCATCTTACCTCCCTCACGCAATTGCTCGATGAGAGGATTGGGAATACTTTCCGGAGAACAGGTGACGATGATTTTGTCGAAGGGAGCCTGCTCGCTCCAGCCCTGAAAACCATCTCCAATTCGTGTGTGAACATTTCGATATCGGAGTCGCTCGAGAGTGGAGGCGGCTCGTCGTCCGAGAGGTTCGACAATTTCTATCGAATAGACATCTTTCACGAGTGGCGAAAGCACGGCTGCCTGATACCCACTCCCCGTTCCAATTTCAAGTACCTTGTCTGTTGGTTGAGGATCGAGAACTTCCGTCATATAGGCGACGATGAACGGAGGCGAAATCGTCTGACCATGACCTATGGAAAGAGCCTGATCGGTATAAGCCTGCTCGCGAACTGAACCGGGGACGAACAGATGCCGGGGCGTTTGTCGTATTGCTTCCAGCACTCGCTTATTCGTGATACCCTCTTTCTCGACATATTCTTTCGTCAGATAATCACGCTGAGCCTCATAGGGATCGGCCGCCTGTAGCTCTGACACAGGGAGCAGTCCCATTGTCAGAAAAAAACAGGCTAGAAAACTGCGAATATTCTTGAAGTCCGTTACCATCTTATTGAACCTGCTTGAATGATGAGCGTTATCAATAGAAAATTGATGATGTGATTAAAGAGAAAAAGCCTGTATTAATCTGACAGGTATTCCAATTCGTTTTTTATCGAATTTTCGTGAGTAATGACACAGCAAAATCTCAGCTCGCCCAATTCTCAGTACGACAATCTGAATCCAGACCGGATTCTGGAAACAATTTCGCAGTTGCACAGACGCATTCAGGAACGATTTCCTGCTGCCGGATTGGCCGATGTCTGCAACGAATTGCATAAAATTACGCGAGATGCCCGCAAAACCGCTCAGGCCATCGCCCGTCCGATGTGGGGGCTGCGGATTCTGACTTATCTCGTAATTACGGGGATCATTGTCGTCGCCATATACGGTTTCAGTTATCTGGAATGGCATGCTGATCGGCCAGATGCATCCGAAATTATCACATTGATGGAAGCCGGCATTAACGATGTGATTCTGATCGGAGCAGCCATCTTTTTTCTGAGCACGATTGAGAGTCGTGTGAAGCGACGCCGGGCATTAACTGCTATTCATCGGCTGCGGTCGGTTGCTCATATTATCGACATGCATCAACTGACCAAAGATCCCGAACGCGTTCTCGATTGGAAGGATGGCGAAGACACGGCCTCTTCCCCCAAAAGGCAATACACTCGCTTTCAACTGGGCCGCTATCTTGATTATTGTACGGAACTGCTTTCTCTGACTGGAAAAGTGGCCGCTTTGTATGTCGAAAAGTTTCCGGATAGCCAAGCCGTGGGGGCGGTTAATGATTTGGAATCCCTGACGACTGGACTCTCCCGGAAAATCTGGCAGAAAATCATGGTGCTTAATAGCGATCATGAGTTTCATCAGAAAGAAACTAGAATCGCACCCTCTGAATCAAAAGTGTAGATCAGGCTGTGCCTGACGAAATTGGGCGTCCGATGTTATCCGCGTCAGGCAGTCTCTGACCTACAGCTTAATGAAATGAATATATGACTTATTACTGCCTCAAAGGGGGAAAGGTTTACGATCCCGCGAACGATCTGCATGGAGAAGTTTGCGACCTCTGGTTTCAGAATGGTGTGATGATCGCTCCACCAGTCAAGAAGCCGGAAAATACAGTCGTGAAAGATCTCTCTGGTTTAATTGTGATGCCGGGCGGGGTCGATATGCATTGTCATATCGTTGGCCCGAAAGTGAATCATGCCCGACAGTTTCTGGCAGGCATGAATCGGGGCCGAAGATCCAATTCTGCTTCGCTGGAAACTCCGATTGTTCCCAACTGCTCGGCGACTGGACAACTTTTCGCCGGGATGGGATACACAACAGCCGTCGATGCTGCCATACCCGGACTGACGGCTCGACTGGCTCATCACGAATTTTCTCTCACGCCCTATATCGATAAAGCCTTTCTGACCCTCTTCGGAAATAATCATTATGTGATGGATCAAATCCGCGAGGGGAGGGGAGATGCCCTTCAGGAATATGTCGGTTGGATGCTTTCCTCGGTTCATGCTCACGGCGTAAAGATTGTCAATCCGGGTGGAGTCGAGAACTGGAAACAGATCAGCCGAAAGTCGCTCCACGAACTGGATGCTCCGGTGGGTGAATTCGGAGTGTCCCCGCGACAAATTGTGAAAAGTCTGGCCGCGGCTGTAGATAATTTGAGGCTGCCCCATGCCGCTCATATTCACTGCAACAACCTCGGCTATCCCGGTAACTGGGAAACAACCCTGAAAACCATGCAGGCTCTGGATGGTAGCCGCGGTCACTTCGCCCACATCCAGTTTCACAGTTATGGCGGAAATGCAGACGATCCGACTTCATTCACCTCTTCAGTGGAACCACTCGTCGAATATGTCAGAGAACATCCGGAAATCACGGTTGATGTCGGTCATATTTCTCCCGGCGAGGCGATGACGATTACCGGAGATGCCCCCTTTGCCGAGCATCTGCAACGGCTCACCGGAGGACGCTGGTTCACATCTGATTCCGAACAGGAAGCCAGTTGCGGCGTGATTCCCGGGCGATTCAAACCTTATCGAAACCTGGTTCATGCAACGCAATGGGCAATTGGTCTGGAATGGTATCTCCGTATGCCGGACCCCTGGCGAATTGCGATGAGCAGCGATCACCCCAACGGCGGAGCGTTCGTCAAATATCCTCAAGTGATCCATTTGTTGATGGATCGCGCGTATCGTGAAGAAATGATTGACCGCATGCCCGAGAATCTGGCGGATCGCTCTCCGCTACGGGATCTGGATCGCGAATATACGCTCTCCGAAATCGCCACCCTGACACGAGCTGCTCCAGCAAGAATTCTCGGCTTGAAAGAAAAAGGACACCTCGGCTATGGAGCCGCTGCGGATTTAACAATCTACGCTCCACAGGAGAACATCACAGAAATGTTTCAGCGACCCCGATTTGTTTACAAAGCGGGTGAACTGATCGCCGAAGATGGTGAACTGAAAGCTCAGCAGGCAGGTCAACTCCTGCGACCGGATGTGGAAGTCACTCAGGAATTTGATGAACATCGCAAAACATGGTTCAACGAAAACTATTCGATTCAATACGGCAATTATCGGATTGACCCCGAGGAGTTGTTGCTGACAGGAAATCTATAGTCATTTCCAGATATACTCATAGGGTGGCTGGGGTCGTAGCGAAGCGAAGCACCCAGATTACATCGAGATACACATGAAGCAATTACAAATCAAAATATTCACGCTGCTTGCAGGAATAATCATTCTCAACTTACAAGTGTTCGCTCTCGCCATCGAACCCTGCGAAATTCAAATCATTGATGCACAGAATCACTGGCCCGTTCCGCTCGTCGAACTGAAAACAAATCATCATGTTCGTTTTGTAACCGATAATGCCGGGCGCATCGCTTTCGATCTTCCAGAATTGATGAATGTGGAAACCTGGTTCTCCATTGAAGGGCACGGCTACGGAGTAAAGCCGGATGGCTTTGGAAATCGGGGCGTTCGACTCACTCCTCAACCGGGAAAACGACTGACTGTCAAAGTGCATCGGCAATTCCCCGCAAAACGACTGGGACGATTAACGGGGGCTGGGATCTTTGCCGAGAGTCAGAAGCTGGGTAAGGAACTCGACTGGAAAGAGTCTGGAATTCTTGGTTGTGACAGTATCCAAATCGCTAAATACAATGGCAAGCTTTTCTGGGCCTGGGGAGATACGGTGATTCCAGAATACCCACTGGGAATCTTTCATATGACCAGCGCGACTTCGGTATTGAAACCACTGAATGATTATGAGCCGCCTGTTCGATTTCAATACAACTATTTCCGAGACAATCACGGCAAACCTCGGGGAGTGGCTCGCTTTCCCGGCGACGGTCCGACTTGGATCAGTCGTTACACAACTTTATTGGACAAAAATGACAAGCAGCATCTTGTTGGTGCATACGTGAAAATTCAACCACCGTTGACTGCCTACGAGAGTGGACTGTGCATCTGGAACAATCAGACCGAGCAGTTTGATCGTCATTCTGTTTTGTGGACGAAGTCGAATGAATCTCCTGAGCCGAAATTAGCACACGATGGTCATCCAATTTTCTGGACTGATAAAACCGGAAAGGAATGGTTGTTGTTCGGAGATCCGTTTCCCTCATTAAAACTGTTAGCGACTTTTGAGGCCTGGAGTAACCCGGAAACCTGGGAATATCTGGAACCACAGAAAATGGTTTCGGTTGCCGGTGGGACAGAAACTATTGAAGTCCATCGAGGTTCGATTGCATGGAATGAGTATCGCAAGAAATGGGTTGCAATTTTCACTCAGATACATGGTGACGCCTCCGAGTTAGGAGAAATCTGGTATGCGGAAGCCGATCATCCAATCGGACCCTGGGCTGGAGCGATCAAAGTGGTTACGCATAACCGGTACACGTTTTACAATCCAAGATTGCATCCGGAATTGACCGACGCTAATTCTCCAATCTTACTGTTCGAGGGGACGTATACCCAGCAATTTTCAGGCAATGCGGAGGCAACTCCCCGATACGATTACAATCAAATTCTGTATCGACTGGATCTTGATGATCCAGAGTTTGTTCAAGCTTTGGAGTAAAGAATCATGTCATTAACAGGTACTTAACCCCAAGCGTCGTTTTCATCATCTGTTGCTGCGGCTTCGTCATCTTCTGAAATCGTTTCATCCACAATGGACCAGTCGTAATCATCTTCTCCACCGGGGACGTCCAGATAGGAGCCGCAATGTTCGCATTCCTGAACGGTTCCCTGAAGTGTTCCCGAATAGACATTCGATTTTGAACAGTCATCGCATTCCACGACAACTTCAGAGGCTTGAATCTGCACCAGGTCAGCTCGTCTAAGAATTTCTTCTGTATGTTTCGTCAGTAATACTCTTGCCTGCTCGAATTGCTCGGCATCTTTAATGCGGACTTCATATCGTCCTGAACTCTCCGCTCCTGCATACGCAGTGACCGTCATTCCGAAGGCATCGCCTTGGGGCATATCGGGCTGATTTTCAATGACATCAGCTCCAACACCTTTTTCGTTCAAAAAGTTAGCGATCAATTCCACTGCTTGCTCATCATCCGATTCAAAGACCAGGATCGATTGAGAATCAGCCATGTTAAAAATTCCTGATGAATAATAGTGATAACCGGCATAGCCGGGGTGGTTTCCGGTCAAAATAGTAATGAAGTTCCATCTGGAGGTCGATTCCAATTCAACGGCACATGATTTGCGGCAACATAATTTAATACTTGTGAACAGCAACCGGGTCGATCATTTCAACGAAATGGATAGAGAGGACAACGATGCGATATTTAGCAGGAATTATGGTATTAGGATCTCTGTGTTTTATTGCAACTGGCTGCGATGGAGATGTTGAGACAACGGATGATTCCACAAAAATTGAGCTGGAGGTTCCCAAAGTCGATTTGGGAAATGAACCTGCAGATTTAGATCCGACGACAGATGATGACGTCGATATTGATACACCTTTGGAGGGAGACAAATGAGTAACATGAATTCTCAGTGTGAAGCACATATTAATGCGTTAGTGGATCTTTGCTGCGAGACGTTACAGGGCGATCAATCCAACTTGGATGAACGAAAAGACAAGTTGATCAAATCCCTGGTGATGAGCGGCTATGCACGCCATGAAGGGCCTCCACTTCAAGCAGAACTTGAATCTCGTGTCAAAGAGAAATGTCCTGATCCAGCCATTCACCGCAGTAGTGAACTGGCAGGTGTGACGAACCATCTTCAGGAGATTTTTGAGGAGGTTGTACGGTTTGAAACCAAGCTCCCTCACCAAAAATCAAAGCCCAGGACTGCCAATATCAGTGCCGCCACGAACGATTAATTGGTTTATAAGGGACATTTGGAATTTTACTTCTGGTCGCTTATCGTGCGAGGTGGCGGATATGAGTTCAACCGATAATGAATGAGCCGTTTCCTTTACAGGGAAATGGCTCATTCTAATTCAGACAATCAGGATTGTTCCTCTGTTTTTGGCTGTGTGAGTAGTGAAACGAGAATTAATGTCAGAAAACCTAGCGGTATTGTGACAATCCCCGGCTGACTGAATGGGACAAAGGCTTCTTGAGCACTGAGACCGTAAACCTGTGTGAAAGTATCTTCTGAAAGTAGAATCCAACCCAGTGAGCTGATCATTCCTACCATTAATGCGGCGATCACACCTTCTTTCGTTGTGCGTTTCCAGAACAGCAACATCACCAGTGAAGGCAAGTTCGCAGAGGCGGCTACACTGAAAGCCCAGCCAACCAGATAACTCACATTCATCTTCTCGAAGACAATTCCCAGTACGATCGCAATGATTCCCACCCCAACCGACGAAATTTTCGCCAACCTGACCTGAGCGGAATCCGTCAGGGGAGTCTTAACAAAACGGCCCACCAAATCGTGCGTTACGGCTCCAGCCGAAGCCAGAATTAAACCACTCACAGTTCCGAGAACCGTCGTGAATGCAATTGCGGAAATCGCTGCAAACAGCCACTCGGCTATACTTCGCGCCAATAATGGAGCTGCCATATTGCTGTTCGTCACATCGAGCGCTCCGCTGGTCATCGCTCCCAGTCCAATATAAAGCGACAACACATAAAAGAACCCAATCGAGGCAATGCCCACAATCGTACTCTTGCGAGCTGCAACTTCATCTTTGACAGTGTAATACCGAATCAGAATGTGAGGCAAAGATGCGGTTCCGCAAAACAGAGCCAGCATCAGCGAAAGAAAATTCAGTTTATCAATCAGATTCTCACTACGAATTCCTTTGAACCGAGGATGTTCTCCCGGTCGCAATACCTGACTGCCGTCAGTCTCTTTCTGGTAATAAACCGTGGTCACTTCTTCGCCATCACGCACAATCTGTTTCGGCCACAAAATGACTTTGCTTTTTTGCAGTGTACTGAAAAATTCAAGCGGCCCTACACCTTCTGTCGATTTCTCACCTTCGGGAAGTTCCGACAAATATCCCACAGGATGCAGAACCGCTTCGCCTTCCCCTTTTCCTTTCGGTAAGCCGTTTATCAGAGTGCGACCATCGGCTGCTTCGGTAATCGACTGTGCTTCAACAAGATAGAAACCATCATCTTTTTCGACCCGATGCCAGGCCGTAACGGCACCCGTGGCGTCATTCTTGATTTGCAGGAAATCCGTCTCTTTCCATGCGGGTGATTGTTCAACAATCGTCCAGGTCCCATTTTGATTGAGAGTCGCATTATCGATTAATTGAGATTGTTCAAAAGGACCCCAGGTCCGGAAAGTGTGGCCATCTTTTCCTCCATCATCGACGGTGAAACCGCGATACAGCAGCATGATGGTGAGAACAGCTGAGAAAAAGACGAGCAGCGACCCTTTTAAAAACTGCACCCAGGTCGTTGAGACCATCCCGGCTGTCACGACGATCAATATCACAGTCGCACCCACAATGACGACGCCAACCCAATGGTCAAATCCCAGCAAAGGCGTCACCAACGCCCCGGCTCCCACCATTTGGGGAATCAGATAAAAGATACTGACCACAAGTGTGCTGATCCCGGCGACGACCTGAATTCCGGGGGAATCGAATCGCGTGTTAAGAGCATCGGCAAACGTAAACTTCCCAAGACGTTTCATGGGCTCAGCGACAATAAACAAAGCAACAATCCAACCTGCCAGATAACCGATGGAGTAGAGGAATCCATCGTATCCATAAAAGGCAATCATCCCGCAAATGCCGAGAAAGGAAGCAGCTGAGAGATAATCTCCTGCAAAAGCCACTCCATTCACAAACCATGGGATTTGTCCGTGAGCCGCAAAGTAACCAGCTGAGGATTTTGCTTTTCCGCCCAGCCAGAAACTCAGTCCCAGAGTGACTCCCACAAATCCAAAAAAGACGACGACAGCAAGTACGGAAGGTTCGTAAATCATGCCTGTCCCTCCTTGCTTTTGTCGACAGAAGTTGACTTTACAGGACGACAGAGCGAGCCATACAAAAACGCCAGAAAGATGGCCAAGCCAATCAGACCAAATCCATACCAGATCGCCAGATTCACTCCCGCCAGCGGGGTCCATTCCATCCATTGAGGTGTAAACACGTTTATTAACATGAATCCGGAATAAAAGATCAGATAGATGACAAACAGCGTCATCGCAATCCGACCATTATGTGTACTGAGCATGGTGACCCTTTGAAACTTTGCGGAGTGACTACATCGAATTGAGACATCATGAAAGTTTGATGTGAGTGGTCAGCATAACGTCCCCACTTTCCCGGGAAAACCGAGTTTGCTAAAAACATCGAACTCGCAATGATTGATGACTGCTAAGCAGGGAATTGATTGCAAACGAGGGGACGTGATGGCACGGTCTTGAAATGTGCAGGCTTTTCGCAAAACAGATTGAATTTGCAGTATGAATAATTCAAACCCATTAAAAACCATTTCCAGAACAAGTTCGTCTGTTCGTGAAACCGAATTACTGGCTCAGCAACTGGCGGTGCTGGTGGAACCCGGTATGGTGATTGGCCTGAATGGATCGTTAGGTGCCGGTAAAACCTGCTTTGTTCGCAAGTTTGCCGAGACGCTGGGTGTAGAACCTAACAGCGTCAATAGTCCGACATATGTCATCGTGCAGCACTATCTGGGAGATTATTTGCTGCATCATTTCGATTTGTATCGAGTCGAAACGGAAGATGAATTGGAAGAAATTGGAGCCGAAGAACTGTTTGAGGGGCAGGGGATCTGTCTTGTGGAATGGTCGAATCGATTTACAGAATCGCTTCCTGAGGACCGTCTGGAGATCAATTTTTTGTCCACTGGCGAAGAAGCAAGAGAGATTATTCTGAATGCCTATGGGGATAAATCCAGCATTATTCTGGGGAAATTGACCGCATCAGAGTAGAAAAGCGAGCTAAACTCTACATCTCCAGGGATATTATGCGAGTAATGAGTCTGCGATCGAATGGTGCTCAGAATCACGGTTTTTGACCTTCTAACTCTCAAAATCCTCAACTTCAGGCTTGACACAATAGAGGATATAGAGTGAAATATGGTATCAGTAAAAGTTTGTCGATGTGTCGTAAATTCCCAATTGAAGAGGGGTCTTTGACTGGGTGACGCAAAAAACAGGTATTTACAGATTATTCCTGCTGGTTGATCAGGGACCAATAACCGGACAGGAAACTGAATTTGGCTGGGAGTTCACGGACGCCCTCTCACTTATTCCTCACTCGACTTAATTGTTTGACCAAACAATTAAGCCACACCTTTGAATTGATAGATTCCTCAACTGACTGCACTCCATGCGGTTAGGGTGTTGGATGATTATCAAGTGACACACCTTTAAATCACGTTTTTGACTGACATGGGACCAACGAATTGTCAGTCGGGAATGGCGCAGCTTAAGTTGATTAATTCAGGATGACGTTTTGATCAATTTCTGATTGCGGACGGCCACTTTAGTCGTCGGGAAACATTTACGTTTTCGCAGAGATGTGCAGACGCATATCACAGGGTCAGGCTGGACATGATATCACATCAGGTAAGCCCCGTAGTCATTACGGGCGTCGGTGTTGTTTCTCCAATCGGGATCGGAAAACAGGCATTCTGGAAAAGCCTGGTAGAGGCTAGATCCGGTGTGGGGCCCTTAAAATCCGTCCCCTCTTCGCGATTACCCTCCAAAATTGGAGCCGAAATCCACGATTTCGATCCCTACGAGCACATCTTCAATCGCAAATCCATCAAAGTGATGAGCCGGGATGTTCAGCTTGGTGTCGCAGCTGCCAACATGAGCATGAAAGATGCGGGACTGAAAAGCGGACAGGTTGATCCAAACCGCCTCGGCGTCGTTTTCGGTGCTGGCCACATTTCTTCGACTCCGGAAGAACTCGTCGCTGCCGCCCGCAATGATGGTGGCGGAAATCAACTGGATCAGTTTGATCGCTGGGGCGAAGAGCGGATGGGGAAAATTCCACCACTCTGGTTGCTGCGCCAATTGCCGAATATGCCAGCCTGTCATGTCGCCATCGAGCACGATGCCCGATGTCATAACAACACGATTACGAGCAGGGAATCTTCTGCATTGCTCGCGATGTCCGAAGCCATGGGAACGATTCAACGTGGTGCTGCCGACTGCATGATTGTCGGAGCAGCCAGTTCCGCGACTGATCCCTTCGATGTCGCTCGTTTCAACTCTTTCGAGAGCCTGACACGTCGTGTTGACGATCCTGAGCGTGCCTGCCGTCCTTTCGATCGTGATCGAGATGGGACCGTTGTTGGCGAAGGCGCTGCGGTCTTCGTCCTTGAAAGTTACGAACATGCTGTCCGACGCGGAGCGAATATCTACGCGGAGCTGATGGCGGTTGGTTCTGGTTGCGATGGCCGAACAAACGATCCGAAAAATTCCGGGGCTGGCCTGGTTGCTTCCATCAGTTCGATCATCCGACGAACCGGTATTCGGCCCGAAGAAATCGGTCACATCAACGCACACGGTAAGAGTACTCAGCGAGACGATCTCGTCGAGGCTTCTGCATATCACCGTGCGATGGGCTCAGCTGCTTCAAAACTTTCTGTGATAGCCCTGGGGAGTTATTTCGGTCAATTCGATGCCGGAACCGGAGCTGTCGAACTGGCTGGTTCGATTCTCGCGATGCACCACCGCGAGTTGCCAGTCACTCTAAATTACGAAACTCCCGATCCGGGTTGTCGCTTGAACGTGGTTCGTGATCAATCTCGACCACTGTACAATTCGCTCGCCATGAGTGTGAATCGGACTTCGATGGGCCAAAGCACTGCTGCCCTGCTTCGCGCCGTCTAATTGAAATGTTAATCTGCATCTCATCAACTTTCATGCTCTCACGGAGTTGATGAGTTTTGTATCTCTCCGTGACGCTGATCTATGTCCTGGAGGGTGCTGTTTGTGTGCGGTATAGTCGGTGCGATTTCGCTGGATGGGAGGCCCGAGTTTCCGGCTTCAACACTGGAAAAGATGTGTCAGGCGATTCAGCATCGCGGTCCCGACGACGAACATCAGTACTACGAGCCTGGCATAGCAATTGGGGCCCGTCGACTCGCCATTATTGATGTTGCTCACGGCCGTCAGCCGATCAGTAATGAAGATGGTCAAATTCAGGTCGCCTTCAACGGCGAACTCTTCGACTTTCCAATTCTTAGGGAACAACTCACGCAAAAAGGTCACACGTTCAAAACGCATTGTGATACTGAAGCGTGGGCGCATCTGTATGAAGAACATGGCGAGGATGTCTTCCTGAAGGCTCGCGGGCAATTTGCTGCATGTGTCTGGGATAAAAACAAACGCAAGCTACTGTTAGGTCGCGACCGAGCCGGGATTTCTCCACTGTATTATACGGTTGTGGGGAACTGGTTGCTGTGGTCTTCAGAGATCCGCGGTCTACTGGCAAGCGGACTCGTCAACGCTCAACCGGATCGACTTGGTCTCGATTACTTCTTCAACTTCTTCTGTATGCCGACGCGCCGAACCTGCTTTGAAGGCATCCACATGCTGCCACCCGGCCATCAATTGACGGTCGAAAATGGGAAGATGAATGTCCGCTGCTATTGGGACCTCGACTTTCCTGATGCCGGGGACGAACGCCAATTTAAGAATCCAAAACAGGCCGAAGAAGAGTTTGCGGAAATTCTGGAAGCCTCTGTTCGCAGACGATTATTCAGCGAAGTTCCCGTCTGCTGTTATATCAGTGGAGGTCTCGATTCGACGACAATTCTCGGAACAGTCTCGCGTGTTCGCGAAAAACCGATCCAGGCATTTACGCTTTCTCTGGAAGATTCCGGCCCTGTTGATGAACGGGAACAGGCTGAGGAGTCGGCCAGGGTCCTCAATTGTCCGATTGATGTCCTGAGCATCAAACCATCTGAAATTGCTAAGGCGTTTCCCGAACAAATCGTTGCCACCGAAGGTCCGATTTTTGATACTTCAACCGCCTGTCTGATGATGCTGGCCAAGAGGGTTCATGAACGAGGCTTTAAAGTTGCATTGACTGGAGAAGGAGCCGATGAGTTGCTGGCTGGTTATATCTGGTTTCGCATGGCTCAAAAATTTCATTTTCCCGGCCATCCCCTGCCGAGGCTCTTCCGGGGAATCTTTCCGCTGATCACAGGAGGCGGACGAAAGCATCAGGCGCCGATGGCGGCATTTCATGGCACACGCATTGCCCAGCAAACTTCCTATGAATTGATTGGCCAGTCTCGCGAAGTCCTCTATTCCGACCAAATGTGGAAAGCCGTCGGAGACTATTCTCCTTACGAAGATGTTCCGGGTAATTGCGATGACCGCATTCGCAAATGGTCGTCATTAAATCAATCACTTTATGCCGGCTTTAAAATTATGCTGCCTGGCTTATTGCTGGCTGGCAAAGGGGATCGCATCACAATGAACAGTTCCGTCGAAGGACGTTATCCATTTCTGGATGAATCTCTGGTCGAATTCTGTTCGCAACTTCCGGTGGATATGAAATTGCGAAAAGGCGAGAACAAATGGCTGCTGCGCCAGGTCGCCGCCCGCACTTTGCCGACGCAAATTTCCGGGCGTCCGAAAACCATGTTTCGCGCTCATCTGATGGCGAATTTCCTGTCTCCAGGTTCTCCAGGCTGGGTCTCTCAATTGCTCAGTGAAGAAGCCTTGAGGAAAACCGGTTACTTCAATCCCAAGGGGGTTCAGCGGGCGATTGAGATTCAAAAACGAGGCGGAAAGCGTTCCATGCGGCGTTATGTTCTCGATATGGGCTTGATGGCAACTCTTTCGACACAATTATGGCACCACCTCTACATCGATCCAACTCTCTGTGATTTACCAGACTGGACTGGCGTTTGAAGTTAAGTCAACATGGTGTGGCGGGGGCGCTCTCGAAGAGAAGCCCCCGAACAATAGTACTTCCGGGGGCTTCCGCTAAAGCGGTGCGCCCCCGCCACCCTCGTTTCAATTATTTTCTGACAGACTATATTCAATTCAAGTAAGCCAACTATGGAATACCTCAAACTCAACACAGGCGATCAACTCCCGCAACTTGGTTATGGTTTCTGGAAAGTCGATCCGCAGAAAATCCCTAAGCTTGTTGAACAAGCGGTCGAAGCAGGTTATCGACATTTTGACTGCGCCTGCGATTACGGCAATGAAACTGAAGTGGGGCAGGGGATTGCTTCTGTTTTGAAAGAGGGACGATGTCAGCGGGACGATTTGTGGCTGACATCCAAACTGTGGAACACGTTTCACGCTCCTGAGCATGTGGAAGAAGCCTGCAAAAAATCATTGCACGATCTGCAGGTCGATCAGCTCGATTTGTATCTGATACACTTCCCGATTTCGTTGAAGTACGTGCCGATTGAAAAACGATATCCTCCCGGCTGGTTCTTCGATCCTGAAGCCGAGCATCCGAAAATGGAAGCCACTCCAGTACCCATTTCAGAAACCTGGCAGGCGATGGAAGAACTCGTCGATGGCGGGCTGGTCAAGAATATTGGCATTTCAAACTTCGGGACATCCCTGATACGTGACCTGCTCAGTTATGCTCGAATTCGCCCGGCTGTGCTGCAAATTGAATCCCACCCTTACCTCACCCAGGAAAAACTGATTCGCTATTGCAAAGAAGAAGAGATTGCAGTGACGGCTTTTTCTCCGTTAGGAGCGTTGTCCTATCTCTCACTCGACATGGCTTCTCAGGAGGAATCCGTGCTGACTCAACCGATCGTAAAAGCGGCAGCCAAACAACAGGGAAAAACTCCTGCTCAGGTTGTCCTTCGCTGGGGCGTGCAGCGGGGAACTGCGATAGTGCCGAAAACGGAGAATCCTGAAAGACTCATCGAAAACATTTCCATATTCGACTTTGAACTGACACCTGGCGAAATGCATGCGATCTCGGCTTTGAATCAAAACCGACGCTTCAACGATCCCGGCGATTTTGCAGAATCGGCTTTCAATACGTTCTTCCCGATCTATGAGTAAGGAAGTCGTTCTATGATGTAACTTAAAGAAGCTGGTTTCGCAAATACTCAAATCAACAGAGTGTTTCCGACTCCAACTTGATAGGAATAAACCGCCAAGACGCCAAGGGAAACAAGAGATCAACAGATAAGAAAATGGATTTACTGCAGTTTGCAGATTACGATAGCGGTTTTTTTGGGTGGTTTGAGCCCTGTATTTCCAGTCAATCATCCCCTACGCATTCATGGAAACGGCTATAGTTTATCAGATTGTTTTTATCACGAAGGCACGAAGAGTTCTGTAACACCATTTCCTCAAATCCATCAGGATGTTTTGTTATAGATGTTCATGATTCATAAAACTCTTTGTGTCTTCGTGCCTTAGTGGTTTCAAAAATTATTTTAGTCGTCCCTGCATAACCCTGTAAAGTCTTTTATTTTAGG
>TARA_R100000789_G_scaffold22985_2_pt1 | contig 22933 bp, 13 predicted proteins | sample TARA_R100000789 | Tara Oceans TARA_R100000789 (sample SAMEA2623403) | marine metagenome | biome: marine biome (ENVO:00000447); feature: mesopelagic zone (ENVO:00000213); material: "saline water (ENVO:00002010), including plankton (ENVO:xxxxxxxx)" | depth 450 m
CAATCGTGAAGTCTAACTCGGCATCTCCCGGCACCCACATTTCTGCATAGAGGGTAAGTTGTTTCAAGGGGATGATTTTCCGGACCCGCCAGAAGTCGACAGCTTCGCCGTATCGCAAATGAGTCGGATGTCGACGACCACGTCGCAATCCGGGGCCACCGATGAACTGATCGATTAAGCCTCGAAATCGCCACAAGTAATCCGAACCCCAGTAGCCGTGATTTCCGCCGATGGTGCAGATGACACGGTAAGCCGTTTCGGCGTCCGCTTCAATTTCAGTCGTCCGTTCATCTTGATAAACCGTTCCGCCCGCCCAGTCGGGATCGCCGGGAATCTTTCCTGCCATCGACCAGTTCGTTTCGATATCTCCTTGATCGACATGATTGAGCGCCGATTGAATCGCTTCCGTAACGGTTAGCAGTTTCTCCTGCGGCAACAAATGCCTGGCGAGATCATCGCGGCATACGGTTCGATTTCTCAAACCTTCTGCCAGCGGACGGGCAATTTTGGAGCTGACGGGGGTGACGAGTCCGATCCAGAGCGAACTTAAACGTGGCGTGAGGACCGGGACAGGAATAATCCAGCGTTTTGGCAGACCAAGTTCCCGTGCCATGATTCGCATCAGCTCTTCGTAACGCACAATATCTGCGCCACCAATGTCGATGGTTTTACCACGAGATTTTGGAACCTTCAGACAATCCGTCAGATAGGTGATGACGTTCTCAACGCCGATCGGCTGGGATTCTGTCTGTACCCATTTGGGGGTTACCATGACGGGAAGCCGCTGGACGAGATAGCGGAGAATTTCAAAAGAGGCGGAACCGGCTCCGATGATAACAGCCGCCCGAAAAGCTGTGACGGGAACAGAAGAGCTTTTCAGAATCGATTCGACTTCGCGGCGCGAACTCAAGTGCTGACTCAATCCGTCACCCAGTTCGCCCAGTCCACCGAGGTAAATGATCTGTTTGAGACTACATGCTTGAGCGGCTCGAACAAAATGCTCGGCCAGTTCGCGATCTCTCTTTGCATAATCCCCCCCAGCCGATTCCATCGAGTGAATCAGATAATAGGCGATTTCACAACCAGCCATCGCTTTCGTGATCGACTCCTGATCTCTGACATTTCCCTCGATCACTTCCAGCTGGGGATGTGTTCGCCAACTCCGACAGTCCAGTTTGGCAGGATTGCGCACCAGACAACGGACCGGGTGACCTAAGTCCAGGAGTTTAGGCACAATTCGTCCACCAATATATCCAGTGGCACCAGTCACCAGGATTTTGGTCTTGGAAGTTTCAAAAATAGCGGAGTCGGTCATTGATGAAAATCAGAATTCGAATTCTACACAGTCAGGAGTAATAATCATGGGTTATAGTCAGACTCGGACTAAACGCAATTGTTAAATTCTCAAATCGTATAAAATATAGGTAAATATACCTAGGTAGCTCAGTGTCAAATCAATGCAGGTTCAACTGGGAATGCAGTCCTCTCACCTTGTTTCCGGTTTTCTCAAAGATGTTACAATGATTTTGAATATAACTCATTAGGGGCGAAAACTTATCGACGAATACTGATGAATTAGGCTTCTACTCCGAAATCCCTCGAAAACTGTACCTTGCCATCATGTTGAATGTTGTGACTGGAAAAACCGGACAGGGAAAGACCGCACGCTGTCTGGAACGATATCGATCCGCATTGCAGGAGGGCATGCAGGCTGGAGGATTTGGACAGACTCTCTGGATCACACCGACTCATCGTTCAGCCCGACAGGTGATTTCTCAGTTATTCAATGATGATTTTCAATGCTGTTTTGAACCGGGTGTAATGACGTTTGATCAGTTCGCCGAAAAGTTACTGCGAAAATCGAATGTGCCGACGTCGATGCTCAAACCGGATCAGCAGCGGATGTTGCTGCGGCAGATTGTCGAAGAGGCGATGCAGAATCGGGAATTGCGTCACTTCCAGAAAGTGGCGGGGACAGCCGGATTTGTGAATCTGCTGTCCAAATTCATCTCAGAGTTGAAAAGAGATGAGACCTGGCCAGAAACTTTTCGGGAAGCTTTAACGAAACGTCCGGAGTCATACAAAGACGAGGAACTTTGCCGACTCTACGAACGCTATCAGGACATTCTTCACAAGAAAAATAAGTATGATGCGGAAGGTCGTTTCTGGCAGGCCCGGGAAGTCCTGGCCCGAGGCAACTGGATGGCATTCCCAAAATTGAGTTATGTGGTTGTTGATGGTTTTACCGATTTCACATCAACGCAATATGCCGTGTTAACGGCTCTGGCAAAACACGCAGACGAGATGGATGTCTCATTTCCTTTCGATCCCCAGGATGATCGGGAAGATTTGTGGGCGAAACCATTTCGATCAATTCAACTGATGCGAAAACAAGCCCAGAAAGCAGGTCTGAAAGTCAATGAAATCTTGCTGTCGGATTCGTCTGAGAAACCTTCTGCAGATAAGAATTCGGGGCTATCCGTCATCGATGAAAAACTGTTCGGAAATTTGCGGCGGATTGTGCCTGCTGAAATTTCGAGCGGCCTGAATCTGGTAGCCGCTTCAGGATCGCGGACGGAAATCCGGGAAACAGCCAGACGAGTGAAGTTGCTGTTGCTGGACGGTGTCGCTGCTCAGGAAATTCTCGTAACTTCGCGGGATTTGCAGCAATCCGCAGCCGCGATTGAGGAAATCTGGACGGATGCCGGGATCCCGTTTTGTCTGGATGTTTCGCGTTCTGTCAGTTCGCTTCCGCTGGCGAAATCGATGTCGGCTCTGTTAAATGTCTCGACTCACGACTGGTCCTACACGACGTTGAAAAAGCTGCTGACGCAAACCACAGGCAAATTCAATCGGGCGGGGCAACGGGCGGGAATCACTCTGCAGGTATTGAGGCACCTCAACCTGCGACAGGGGCGTCAGGAAATTCTGACCGGATTGAAATCGCTGGTCTCGCGACCCGAGCAGAATTCGGGAATTGATTCGTCTTCGCTGGAAATAGCATTTGAGACACTCACCGAACTTGATGACACGCTCAAACTCTTTCAGAAGAAACGGAGTTACAGCGACTTTGTTCGCCAACTGACCGCGAACGCTCGGGAGATGTTTATTGATGAGGATGTAACGAGTTCAGTTCAGGGCGAAGAGGTTGCAGAGTGGGATTTAGTGGTTGGTTTACTCAGTGATGCGAGTCAGTTTCAGGATCAGCTTCTCGCGGAGAAACAGAACACGGTCGATTTATCGACGTTCCTGAAATGGCTGGAGGAATTATTTCAGACGCAGGTTATTCCTGCTCGTCGTGCCTCGGCTGGTGAAGTTCAGATTCTCAATGCTTCCGATGCCCGTCATCTGCTTGTTTCTTATCTGTTTGTGATGGGATTACAGGAGGGGACCTTTCCAGCTTCGGCTGAAAATCAGCCTTTTTACAGCGAGCAGGAACGGCAAGACTGGATTGAACTTGGTGTCCAGCTTGAACATCGGACGTCGCAGTATCTCGATGAAATGCAGTTCTTTTATCGACTCGTCACCCGAGCGAATACCAATTTGACGCTCTCTTATTCCTACGTGTCCAGCAAAGGTCAGCCGCAATACGCCAGTCCGTTTTACCAGGGGGTGAAATCACTATTTCGGCAGTCAACGCAAGTGGAAACTCAGGTTGAGCAACTCTCGCCGGTTCCTACTTCACAGACGATGCTCACCAGGGGAGATGTCCGACTGCTTGCCGTACAAAATATGACGGAAGGTAAAGCCGGTTTGCTCAACTGGTTGTTGGGGCAGAATAAGACAGCGGGGCAGATGCATTCATTATTGGCAGCCGTCCGAATGAATTCGTGTCGGTTTGAGGAGCATGGCTTCACCCGATACGAAGGTCAAATGCAACAATCCCGAATACGTCAAATTGTCTCGGAACATTATCATCGAGACTACACTTTCAGTGCATCTCAACTGGAACAATATGCGTCCTGTCCGTTTCAATTTCTGTTGAAACGAGTGTTGAAGATTGAGCCTCAAGTGGCGCCCAGGCTCGAAACAGATTATCGAAAACGGGGAAATATCGTTCACGATTTACTGGCCCGTCTGCACGAAACGGAAATGCGTCAATTGCTGGAGGAAGATCCTGCAGGCAAAGGGCAATTGTTATCCCGCAAGTTTCTTGAACTGCTGCATGAAAAGGCAGGAACCCAGTTTGCAGGGAGCGATTTGCAAAAAGCGATTGATGAAATTGAAACCGAATTGATTTCCGAATGGGCGGAATTGTATCAGTCACAGAGCACGAAATACGTCGATCAGTTCGATCCCGACTGGGAGCAGGAGTTGGAACCGAAGTTCCGGGAAATTTCTTTTGGGAGTACGAAGAAATCAGACGAATGGGATTGGGACTCAGAACCTACCCAGGAACTTGATGCGGTCCTTTTTGGCAGTGAAGAGAATCCAATTCGAATTGAGGGGAGGATCGATCGGATTGATGTTGGCCGTGCAGACGAACGGAATATCTTCGCGATCATCGATTATAAAACGGGTAATCCCCCTGCGTTTAAGGAGAGCGATGTTTCGCGGGGGACTCAACTACAGTTGGCTTTATATACGATAGCCGTCATCCGCCTGAATCTGCTGGGCCCGGAGGCGACGCCCTGGTTGATTGGCTATTGGGGGATGAAAGAGAAGGGATTCGATCCGCGATTCGTCAACAAGCGAAAGAAGAAACTGGAACCACTGGGGGAGGCATTTGTCGAATTCTGGGCGGAAGAGTTGGATCGGATACTGCCACAGATGATTCAGGCATTGCGGGAGGCTCAGTTTCCCGTGGTGAATCCGAATCCGGATTGCACGAGCTATTGCCCCTACAATCGAGTTTGTCGTGTGAATCAGGTGCGTGTTGTGGCTGATTCTCTTGAAAAACATTGGACAATTTTCGATTTGCCGGTTTCAGAAGAGACCACATTAGATGACGAACGAGAGCAGGAATAGCATCGCATGCCTTATACAACTCAACAGGCTGCGGCTATTGAAACCCGCAATGTCTCGATCGCATTGGCCGCCGGAGCAGGGTGCGGAAAAACCTTCGTACTGACTCAGCGTTACGTAACCGAATTACTGCGAAACCCTTCAAGTGAAATGCTCGATCGACTGATGGCGATTACCTTCACCGATCGAGCAGCACGGGAAATGCGAGATCGTATTCGAGCTCGAATTCGTGAAGAACTTCAGCAATGTGAAGAAGCCGATGTCCCGGCCTGGCAGGAAATTCTGCGCGACCTCGAATCGGCTCGTATTCAAACGATTCACGCTTTCTGCACTTCGACGCTTCGCAGATATTCCACCGAGCTGGGAATCGATCCTGAATTTACTGTGCTCGATGCCCCAACCGCTTCGAGTCTACTGGCTGAAACCGTGGAGACTCAACTGGAAACGTTCTTGCGAGAACGCAATCCCGATGCCGCCAATCTCGTGCTGCGTTTTGGCCTCGAAGGGACGCTACGAATTCTGCAATCACTTGTTGAACAACGATTTCAATTGCGAGAAGCGGTTGCGGTCGCCAATGATGCCGAAAAGTTGGCGGAAGTCTGGCAGCGATATCATCAAGCAGAATTCCTGCCCCGTAAAATGCAGGAACTGGCGGAATCTAGGGAACTCAACGAATTGAATTCGCTTTTACTTTCTGAAGAGCCGACGGCTCCCAAAATGCAGGATCGACGGGCAATTCTGCTCGAACATATGGGAACATTACAGCGAACAAACACTTTGAATCCTCAGGATCTGCAGGAACTCCGCGATGCCTCGATGATTCAGGGAGCAACAAAAAAGCATTGGAGTTGTGAAGACGTTTATGAATCTGCGAAAGAATCGTTGAAAGCATTCCGCGATCTGATCGATAAAATTCTTCCGCTGCTGCAGTTGGATGTCGAGGCGATTGCCATGTCTGCGGAACTGGGGATGCAGGCGCTGCGGTTGACCATCAGTGTTGAGGCTGCTTATCGACAGAGCAAACTGGAACAGTCTGCACTCGATTTTGATGACTTGCTGCTGACAATGCGAGATCTGATTCAGGACAATGAATCCGTTCGCAAAAGCCTGCAGCAAAGCACCCGTTTCCTTCTATTGGATGAATTTCAGGATACCGATCCCGTTCAGACAGAAATTGTCCGTGCGATCTGTGGTGAGCAGTTGACGACTGGAGGATTGTTTCTTGTTGGGGATGTGAAGCAATCGATTTATCGCTTTCGACGAGCCGACCCTGCTGTGTTTCGACAGTTGCGGGGGGAAATTCCAAATCACGGACAGATGTCGCTGACGAAAAACTTTCGCAGCCAGCAGGGAGTTCTCGACTTTGTGAACTACCTGTTCGAACCGGCCATGCCGGATGAATACGATGCTTTGACCGCATTTGATGAAAAGATTTATCCCCCAAAAGAGAAAATCGAATTTCTCTGGGCCGATGATCCTCAACGAGAAATAAAAAACGTTGATGAAAAACGGGAGCTGGAAGCTGAGTGGATGGCTGCCAGAATTCAGCAACTACTCGAGGATCCGACTCCCCGCATCCGTGAAAAAGATGAAGAGGGTGAAATCCGCCTGCGTCCTATCCGTCCAGGAGATGTAACGATTCTATTTCGCGCCTTCAGTAATCTGGGAGTCTATGAAGATGCATTGCGAAAGTTAGGCATCGAATACTACGTGGTGGGAGGTCGAGCCTTCTTTGCTCAGCAGGAAATCTTTGATCTTGTTAACTTGTGCCGTTTTCTGGACGATATTTCCGATGAAGTCGCACTGGTCGGCATCCTGCGTTCTCCCTTGTTTGGTTGGTCCGACGAAACGCTGTTTCACTTTGCACATGGCTCATCAGGAATCTGGAACCGATTACAGGAACGGTCGCTGTTTGATTTGATTGAACCTGATCAAAAAGGATGTGTTGAGCGAACACGGACAATCCTGCTGGATTTACTCGCATTGAAAAATCGAATTGGCATCGGTCTACTCCTGCGACATGCGATTTCCGCAACCGCTTACGATGCGGCTTTGATGACGGAGTTTCTACCGGAACGAAAAGTGGCCAATCTACAGAAACTCCTTTCAATGGCCGACCAGTTCGATCAGATCGGCTTGTTGGGACTGTCAGAATTCAGCGACCGATTACTCGAATCGATCACCGAAGAAGCCAAGGAAGAGATGGCGGCCACTCATGCCGAGACCGGGAATGTGGTGCGATTGATGACGGTGCATCAATCCAAAGGTCTTGAGTTTCCAGTCGTGTTCGTGGCGGATGTGAATCGAAAACGAAGTCCCAGCACAAACTCAGCCGTGCTGGATAACAGCCTGGGACCTCTGCTTTCATTACCACTCATCAAGGGAGAGAAGCCGGACAATCCGGCGATGATGATGTATCGGGATGCCGAACGAATTGAAGATGAAGCTGAGGCAATCCGGTTGTTTTATGTGGCGACCACCCGGGCAGCCGATTATCTCGTCCTATCATCCTATTGGCATCCCGATGAAAGTATCGCTGGCCCGTGGATGTCGCTGCTCAATGAACGATTTGATCTCACGACCGGACTACCCAAAAGGGATCCGCTCACAGGGCAAATTCAGCAACCCGGCATCGATCTCAATCGCATTCCGCAGATTCACATCGTCCAGAAGAAACCAGAACGAACGCAGGAAAAATCGCAACCGCGAAAACTTAAACTTTCCGACTGGGTTGAGAAACTGGATACTGCTGAACCGGTACCACCCCCAGCGATCGCCTTGCCGTTGCCTGCGATAAATGTCATTCGAGATCGTTATTCCGTATCAGAAATTGAAACTCTGGATGTTCAGCTTCGCAAACCACAAGCTCATATGAATCTATTTACGCAATCAAATGAAAAGGACCGCTTGAATTTACAGGACTCGGAATTGCTCGGTCATATTCTGCATGCGGCTTTGGAGAAATTGGATTTCGAACAAACGAAATCAACTGAAGAATTAATCGATTCGGTCTCCAGACAATATGCTGAAACGCTGCCAGACTCAATTCGAAGCACAGCAATTGAACGCATGAATTTCACAATGACTGCTGACTTCATTCAGGAACTCCAATCCGCGAAGCAACTTTATCGAGAAATCGATTTTCTGCTCAAATGGAAATTGCCGGATCAGGCACAGGTTACCTCCATATCCGGAACAATCGATTGTCTTCTTCAGGATGCAACTGGCCATTGGCATATCATTGATTACAAAACAGGATCGGTGCCTGCGAAAACAGAAGAAGTCCTCGATAAATTTGGAATCCAGATGACTCTTTATGCATTGGCAATCCAAAGTATGACTGGACAGCTTCCAGCATCCATTCGCATTTTGCAATTGGCTGAGAAAGTACGAACGGTATCAATCGAACTCAATGAGAAAATTATCTCGCAGTTCCGGAGTCGTATCGATGAGGCGATATTAGAAACAATCAACAATGACAACTGAAAACTCACAAACGACAAAACAAATTCAACTCTGGCAGCAATTGGAACAGACTCCGGAATTGTTCGCAGATATCGAATCGGCCAGTGGAAGTGCACTGCAACGCCAACAGCAGTTGAGGGAGTTATATCCTGCAGACTTAGTACGACTTGGACTCGACTTGCATGAACTGCGACAGCGTGCTGGCGAGAAATTATCAAGAGCAGATCGCATGTGGTTCACGCGGCAATCGCTCGAACAAACATCAAGTGAAGCACTGGCTGAGTATAAGGCGAATCGATTCCAGTCCCGGCTTAAGGGAATTGATACGATTCACGATTTGTGTACCGGCGTGGGAGCAGACGCAATTGCACTTTCTAAAATCGCACCGGTTGTCACTTATGATCTGGATCCGATCATGCTGCAACTGGCTCAATGGAATGCTGAAGTTTACGAACGAAATTCTCAGATCAGTTTTCAGCAACAGGATGTCAATGGGTTGGATGTCAGCGGCAAAGTGATCCACATCGATCCCGATCAGCGGGATTCTCAGGGTAAGCGGAATCGTCGCTTGGAAAACATTCAACCACCTTTAGAAGTGCTCCAGAGAATGGCTCAAGAGTGCAGAGCAGGGGCGATCAAACTTAGTCCCGCCAGTAACTTTGGCGGAAAATTCCCCGATTGTGAAACCGAATTGATCAGCTGGCAGGGAGAGTGTAAGCAAGCCGTCATCTGGTGTGGAGAACTGGCCGATGAGGGACTATGGCGGGCAACAGTTTTGCCTTCGGGGGAAAGTCTTGTGGGGGATCCTCTGGAAGCATTTCCAGAATTTTCCGAAGTTAGCAACTTTGTTTACGATCCCGATCCTGCGGTTGTACGGGCGGGGATGATCAATCAGCTTTCCGAACAACTTGGAGTCGCTCGACTAGATGATGCCGAGGAGTATCTGACATCCGCAGAACGAATCGATTCTCCGTTTCTCTCCGGCTTTCAGGTCATTGAAACTCTGACACGAAATGAAACGCATCTTCGAAAGTTTCTCCGGAAACTGGATGTGGGGGAAGTCGAAATCAAATGCCGCCATTTGCGGATCGATATCGAAAAATTGAGAAAGTCACTTCCATTAAACGGAACAAAAGCGATCACGTTGATTTTCGCACGAGTCGGTGGAAAATCAAAAGTCATTGTCTGTTCGCGACTGACAAATAGGCAATGAATTGAATGAAATAAAAAGGACAGACGAGAGGTCTGTCCTTTTTTTAACATGATGATCTAAATTCTCTGTTACTCAACAGTTTGTCGGAACTGGAAGCCATCCACAATCGTCAGTGGTTCTGGATTGGAAGCGCGAGGAGAGAGTGAAAACGGAAACGCGTAAGCCAGCACGCGACCACTGTTTAACTCGGCAATATAAACCCCGCCCGTCGCAGGCTGTTTTCTGCTGCCTTGCACGGAAATGTTTAAAGCTCCGGATGTCATGACAAAGCGAGGTCGGACATCGGGTGACAAGCCGAAGTCCGGCAGAACATTATGCATGTAACCTTGAGTGAACTTTGCTGTCTGGGGATTAATACTGGCTCCGTAAAGTCGACCGGTGAGGAAGTCGAGCACGAAGACGGCATCGCCTGCTGTCAGTCCGACAGGGACGGTCACAATTGCAAACTTGGCGTCGCTGTCACGGTCGGTATTGGCCATCGCGACTTCGCTTGGCCAGAAGTAAGAGATCATCAGACCTCCCATCACTCCACAAACAAACCAGGCCATACGTGACGATTCTGATTTTCCCATTTGATCATTCCTCCGAAGATGTCATCTTCCCGCAATGTTGATGTGATTGTGTCGAGCGAGTGCTCATCGTTAGTTTAAGGGATCGAAATCACTCTCGCCAGTCTTCTTTGACCCTCCTCAGGCTTTTCAACGGTTGTGATCCCATCCAATCAAAGATATTCTGCCTGAATTCACCAATCGTTTCACTTGGGACATCAATCTGCCCAAGTTGACTAACCACGTGACTTTGAACGCCAGAGAAAACATGCTCAACAATAAGTCAATTTGGGGTGGCGGGGGCGCTCCGAATTAGCGGAAGCCCCCGAAAATCCAACGATTCGGGTGCTTCTCTTCGAGAGCGCCCCCGCCACCCTTATTTCAATGACTTTGTAAAAGATTTGATTTTGAGTGTTTCAAGCGTTCTTAAACTTCATCAACGAGGACATCATGGAAACTACAAACGGCTCGCTCAATCGTAAACTTCGGATGGCTCTGTGTGGCGGAGGCCAGGGATCATTTATTGGCCGCGTGCACGCCACAGCTGCGGTGCTCGATAATCGAGCCGCACTGGTAGCCGGGGCTTTGTCTTCGAATCCGGAAAAAGCAAAAGCCTCTGCTCCCGCTTACGACATCTCCGAAGAACGCGCCTACGGCAGCTACGAAGAGATGGTCGAAAAGGAAATGAAATTACCCGAAGGCGAACGGATTGATTTTGTTAGTGTGGCGACTCCGAACCATACCCACTTCCCAATTGCCAAGTGTGCTTTGGAAGCGGGGATCAATGTGATTTGCGATAAACCAATGACCTTCGATTTTGCTCAGGCAGAAGAAATGGTGGCAGCGGTGGAAAAATCGGGTGCGGTGTTTGCCGTCTCGCATAATTACACTGGCTATCCACTTGTCAGGCAGGCTCGAGAAATGATTCTCTCCGGTGAACTGGGGGAGATTCAGGCAATTCGTTCCAACTACATTCAGGGCTGGTTGCGAACCAAACTGGAAGATTCCGATCAGAAACAAGCCGCCTGGCGAACGGATCCTTCAAAATCAGGAGCAGCAGGCGCCTTTGGTGATATCGGAACTCATGCCTATAACCTGGGTCGCTACATGACCGGCTTATTCCCGGAAGAAGTTTCCTGCCATTTGAAATCGATGGTCGAAGGTCGTGCCTTGGATGATTATGGTCATGCGGTCATCCGCATGGAAAACGGTGGCTTGATGACTGTGACTGCTTCGCAGATTTCTCATGGTCGCGAAAATGATTTGTTCATTGAAGTCGATGGAACCAAGAAGGCGCTGCAGTGGAGACAGGAAAATCCGAATGAGATGATCGTCCGCGAAAATGGACAGCCTCATAAGATTTTCACCCGCGATCCAAACGCACCTTTCATGACTCCACTCGCTGCTTCTTCCTGCCGACTTCCTTCCGGACATCCCGAAGCCTTCTTTGAAGCGTTTGCGAATGTTTACCGCTTCGCATACGACGCGATGGTCTTGCGAGCAGAAGGCAAAGACTTCGAGAAAAAAGATACAATTTATCCAAACGTCTACGACGGAGCAGAGGGGATGTATTTCATTCAGCAGTGCGTCGCCAGCAGCAAAGAGAATGGAGCCTGGCTGCCGATGAAGTATGAGAAGGCTCGTCGGTAATTGTAGAAGTAAATTGATTTCTAAGATTAAATGCTTGTCAGTAGTGGACAAGTTGTTATTTTAGTGTGTAAGCTCGGAAATGTTTTTTCATGGATGTTTCTTTTTGATATGCATAAACGGGGCATTCAATGTACAAAATTATAATGGTAAGTGCTGTTGCTTTAGCAATCACAATTTCTAATGGTTCAAGTAATTCATTAACATTTGGAGATTCAATACGAAATCTGAAAACAGGTTTAAACTGTGTATTATTTTTAGCGGATTTATATGGGTTATCTCAATTGTTTTTTGCCGATGACACTAAAGATGCAGACGTAACAGAAATTAAAAAACGAATTAAAGAAATCAGGGCGGTAAGTGGTGAACATGAAAAGATGCTCATTTGGCTAGAAGATCAAATTAACGAACGCATTACGGTTAAAGAATTTGAGTATCATTTAGCAAAAGTGATCGACAAAATAACTGAGTTGGAAGCAACAACTGCCCGTCACGAATTAGAGATCGAAAAGAATCGATCATTAATATTCCGTAATAGTCAAGGAGTTGAAGAGAACCGTAAATTTTTACAATACTTGCAATCAAAACATGATGAATTGCGTAGGGAATTCGATATTGCAATAAATGAGCTTGAGATTGAAGTCAATAAGACTCAATTAGAGCTTAAAAACGAAACTTACAATAGAATACAAGAAGATCAAAAACTAAGTAGGGATATCGAAGGGGTGTCTCGGAGAGTTTCTGAACTGGAATATTTGATTACTCCTGAAACACGTTATAAAACAGCATCAGTATTAGCGTCCAATGGTGCTTTGATGCTTATAAACAGCGGTGATTCCCTGGAAGCCAGTCGTTTTTTAAGATTGTCAATAGCTTATGACAAAATTGATAATAGGCATTTTGATCCAGCTTCAAGATATTGGTTAGCCATTGCATATCGACGTTTAGGGAAACTCGAAAGAGCAGAAGAAGTTTTGGCTGAAGCAATTGCTGCTGAGCGATTTCGTGAAATGCCGAAGTGGCATAGAGTCGTAATTGAAAGATTTCAGGGGCCAGATAGATTCTGGATTGAAAATGCAAGACGTGAGCCAAGATTCGGAGTGAAAGCACCACGAGATATCGTTTCTTTAGAATTATCGAAATAAAATTCTTTAATCATCACGTTGTGCGATATTGAAAACCTTCCTTCGTGAGTTTTGGATCTTCGGGCTCAAAGAAGCATGGGCGTGTCTGTTCGGTGGCTATCTGCTGTTCTGGATCCTGCTGACGAAAGTCTGGTATCCCATCGGAGAGGTCATTTATCGTTACGATTTTCTTTTGATTTGCGCCATCGCTTTTCAAATGATCCTGCTGATTTTCAAGCTGGAAACCTGGCGGGAAGCGAGTGTGATTGCCATCTTTCATATCGTGGCTACAGGGATGGAAGTGTTTAAGACTTCGGAATCGATTGGAGCCTGGGTATATCCTGGTGAGTTTGTCGCCGGGATTTACAATGTGCCGTTTTTTGCTGGCTTCATGTACTCGGCTGTGGGGAGTTACATCGCGCGCATCTGGAGAATCTTTGAGTTTCGCTTCAGCTATTATCCGCCGATGATCTGGCCGATATTGCTCGTCACGGTCATCTACATCAACTTTTTCACACACCACTTCTGGTACGATTTACGAAACCCGTTAATCATCGCCTCCATTCTGACATTCGGTTGGACGAGGCTCTATTTCAAAATCGATCAGGTCTACCGCAAAATGCCGCTGTTACTTGGCTTCTTTCTCGTGTCGCTGTTTATCTGGTTCGCGGAGAACATCGCCACTTACAGCAATATCTGGATCTATCCCAACCAAAATGGTGGCTGGCAGATGGTTCCGATTACGAAATTGATCGCCTGGTATCTGTTAATGCTACTCAGCTTTGTGTTGGTTTCTCTGGTAAATCGACCTCGGCTATTGGATGAAGTGTCTAAAGTTGAAATTGGCGATGTTTCTCAAATCGACACAGAGTGATTCAAGCCCAGATTCAATTTGATCCGTGCAAATCGGTGTCCATCCGTGGTTCCATTACGATTATCAATCATCTCCTACCACAAATTAGCCTCTTCCTGCATGGGTAACTGCGAGGCTGTGGAAACATTCTGCAGTGTGACATAACGAATGTCGGAGTTTTTATCCCGATACGGCCCCATTGTCTGCCGATCTTTTCGCTCTTCCCACTTCATAAAGACAAATAGCGAAACTGATCCCAAAGTCATCGCGAGCAATGTCCCGGTGAAGGATGGCTCAACTCCGGTGGCGTATTCACTATGCAGTAACAATCCGGCCAGACGAGCCAGCCCCACCAGCGGGAAAACACAGACACACCAGAAGGTGACGGATGGCAGTTCGCTGTTTGGAGTGCGGACAATCATCGAACCCGTTGCCAGTGCGGCGTACAGGAGCAGATATCTAATCAGGAATTCAATTTCAGACCAACCCTGCTGCAAATGATAACTACTCGTCACAACCAGCCAGGCAGCAGGAATTCCAATCGCCCATGCCAATCCTCGATTGATCGTTCTGAGGATTCGATTGCTTTTGATCCGCCTATTAATACTCATGGTCCGCCTCCTTGTTAGTCCGCCCTTCCTCTTTCAAACAATTTTTTCATTATGTAACACTATTGGAAACGAAAAATCTGGGCTGATCGCTCAATTTTCCCGTAAGAATTTTGCAAAAAAAACTGAAAAATATGCAGATTTCATGAGCATCTGATCGCAATTTGTCCTTAGTAACATCTTTGGACGTAAAGACTTGCAATCTGCAGGATTCTCCGTTGCAATAGTGGCATTCTTAAAATTGTCGAAGGGATCGGACGTGTCTTCAATCTGGGTCATTTCTCAAGTAACCAATGCGGATTTGGAGACCGTTACATTCAACGATCCGGAGATTCTCGCCCAAATTGCGATCTACGGCATCACTGGGCTAGTGATTGCCTATCTTTCCAGCCTGATTCTCGTCTGGCTGTTGCGATCCCGTCAATTTGATGAGCTCTTTACTCCTCCCTGGAAGCCGCTCTTTTCGGAGGATCCCAAATCGGGGATCCGAGCCAGTTCTGTCGTTAGTTGGGGATTCTTCACATCAGTTCTAATTCTGACGTCCTGGCAATTCCGGCAAACTTATCCCACTCTTTTGCCTTGGGTGGATGAGGCGATCGGCTACTGTCAGCAGTTCTGGCTAATTCTACTGACCTGCCTGATTGCGTTGGCGATTGCCCGCTTTATTGCGGGGGCGATTTTATCCGTCTTTCAGAATCCCTCAGTTCGAACGCAACTCGAATTGATGTGTCCTCATGAGCCGCAGGAGTTGAGGAAAATCGATTCGCCTGTAGTTCCGGAGCAGGATCGGCTGGTCAATCTGGATGAGAGTTCTGAGAATGAATTGAGAGAGGAATCCACTGCAGAAAGTGATCGTGCCGAACAGGATTCTGTGGAGCGGAAACTTCCGCGATCTGAGTCGATTGCCGATACGGTCGCCCGATTGGTCGGTTTGCTTGTCTATTTATTGGTGTTTCTGCCGGTGCTGATGATTGCCTCGGAAATCTGGGGCTGGACGGTGACTGGCTCGACGGTTGGAGAGGTCTGGCAATGGTTGCTTCCGTTTGCAGGCTTGGCAGCGGTGATTACGATTGGGTGGTTCGCCTTAACTGCAGCTGCCATTTCCATCTGTCCGACTGAATTCAGAAAGCCGGTGATGATTTTCACCACTGTATTAGCCGTAATTCTCTTATCGGTCAGCTACAACATTTCGATGGCGATTCTGGTTACAGTGGCAATCGTTGTCATCTGCTGGTTCTCACGCAAAGAGTTGCCGGATGTTGTCGCGGGGTTGTATCTTAAGTTTCAGAAATCACTGGAACTGAAAACATCAGATGGCCCAGCCGTAATTCAAAATGTCGGTTTGCTGCTCACGCGAATTCAGACGGAAACCCAGACCGCGAATGTCAGAAATCGTCATGTCCTTCAATCCTGCTTGAGTGGTAACACGCTCGAAGAATCTCGCATGATTATTTTGACGACTGAGCAAAAGACTCAACTTTAATCCAGATTTCTCGTGGAGGTTATCAGATTTTTAGTAATACAAGCACGAAGCGCATCCGAGTGTGTCAAACAGGAAAATACACACTCGCTTGCGCTACGTGCTTGTAAAATATCAAGATTAACAGCAAAACATCCGCGTTCATCCGCGGTTCAATTTCATCTCAGAGAGATTGAAAAAATTACATCCTATCTTTGATTTAGCGTAATACCAGGATTGGCTTCTCAGGATTCAGTTTGAGACCAGGTCAAGCAATTTTCAGTCTATATTGATGCATTTAAGCCCAGTCCAGCCCCTTGGAATGACATTTGCATTACTCATTTTTCACATGTTGAAATGAAAAATCATAGAGCAGGGGAGCAGAGCAATGACAGGCACTAACCGAAATAATCATCCGGAAGACTATAATAGTGAACCGATCAGTTGGAATCGTAGGATGATGGGAGTCGGCTGGACTGTTTCTATTGTCGGGTGTCTGTTTATTGTCGTGTTTCTATGGGGGTTGATTGCCGGCTGGTTTTCGATTCGAGGGGATTCTACAGAGGATTCATTAGCGCTGACGGTCGCCGTCAATACTGATGAGGTAGTCGAGTCTGCGGGGGCAGCAGCGGAAGTCGTTTCAGAAACCAGTGATAAAGTCGCAGTGGCTTCGGATACCACAGTTATCGATGGAACCATCGTCGCAGTGGGAGAGTCGGGGCAGAATTACATCATCAGTGTGATGCCCAAGCCCGATGAAAAAGCGGAAATCAATGAAGAATTCAAATCGGCTCCTGTTGAATATGTGGCTACAGATGCAACCATATTTGAAGGGGAAGCCGCTGAAGCGAAGGACCTTGTGACTGGTGATGTCGTCCAGGTGGTTTATCGTGAAGATACCGAAAAAGATAAACGCTTCGCATTAAAGGTGACTGAATCTGTAAAAACAGAGGAAGAGGAAGTAGCCGCTGCACAAGCAAAAAAATAGTGGGTGGAAGCTTGAAATCAATAAAGCCGGTGGGAATTTCTTTCCACCGACTTTTTTTGATTGAACGAATTGGTATTAACCAGCAATCTCCAGGCCTTGAGCCTCGTATTGATTCAGCTTGTTGTAGAGCGTTTTTAGAGCAATTCCCAGAATGCGAGCTGTCGCAGGTTTGTCGCCATCGGTTTTTTCGAGGGTCGAAAGAATGACTTCCTGCTCGACTTGCCGTAAGGTTTTGATCTCTTCCTCTTCCTCCTGCTGAACCGGAGCCGCAGCGACCGGCTGAGGAATGGGTTGTGGCAAGTTGACAGTCACGCGATTTGTCACACTGGTTGGCAAGTGTTCCGGCAAAATGGTCTGTCCGCCGGAAAGTATGACCGAGTATTCAATCGCATTTGCCAGTTCCCGCACATTCCCTGTCCAGACATGAGCTTTCAGGGTTTCAATCGTGCTGGGAGCAAAAATAGTACTCGGAACTCCAGTTCGCTTGAGATAACGCTCAACCAGACTCATCGCAATTGGCGGAATGTCGTCCTTGCGGGCACGTAATGGTGGAAGATCGATCTGGAAGGTATTGACCCGGAAGTACAAATCTTCGCGGAACGTTCCAGCAGCGACCATATCTTTAAGATTGCGATGCGTCGCACAAACTAATCGGACGTCGACATGAAACGCTTCATTTTCACCAACACGCCGGACTTCACCAGATTCCAGGAATCGGAGCAGTTTGACTTGCATCGATTTATCCAGTTCGCCCAATTCATCCAGAAACAAGGTGCCGCCGTTGGCCACTTCGAAAAGTCCCTTACGCGGTGTATCGGCTCCGGTGAATGCTCCTTTGCGGTGTCCAAAGAATTCGCTTTCTACCAGATTTTCCGGCAATGCTCCGCAATTCACAGCGACGAAAGGCATTGAATTGCGTTTGCTTTCCTCGTGAATTCGGCGGGCGACCAACTCTTTTCCCGTTCCCGTTTCACCCAGAACCAGTACTGCGGAATCTGTCGGGGCGACTTTGGAAATCATTGATTTGACTTGTTGCATCGGTGGCGTCGAGCCAATCATGCGGCAAGTCCCTTCTGCAGCTTTCAAGCGACCTTCCAGAGCAATTGTTTTGTTTGTCAGCGAGCGTTTGTCGGCGACTCGTTTGAGTACATTGGCGATTGTTACCAGTTTACAGGGTTTGGGAATGAAGTCGTAAGCCCCTTTGCGAATCGCCTGGATCGCGGCTTCCATGCTGCCGTGACCGGTGCTGATGATGATTTCGGTTTCAGGAGAAACCTGCTTAATGTGATCGACAACATCCCAGCCGCTCAGGCCCGGCATGCGTAAATCGATAATGGCGGCATCAAATGTATGTTTTTCAAGTGCCCTCATCGCAGACTCACCATCTTCACAGATGGTTGGATCGTGGCCCATTCGTGGTAATTCGAGTTTCATCACATCTCGAATGGGAGATTCATCGTCTACGAATAGAACACGTAATTTAGTTGCAGATGGCGAATTCAACGTCAACTCCTTGACACCTATCATTCGACGAAGGCGAACAGCATATTCATCCGTGAATACGCGGAGGGGGTTCTCGATCATTTTCAAATTTGATTCTGCAGTCGCAAGAACATCAATAGATCATCAATGTTCAGTTTACTTCTCCAGGAGGCGACCTCTTTTATTTGAATTTGATCGTGATGGGATCTTCTCACAGTGCCATCGCCCGTCGAAGAACCGACAGCACCCTCGTGAGATGCGGGTGATAACAGATATTAAATTTTGTGAAAAGTCGAATTTGTGTAGAAAAATTGTTGAATACTTCATCGAAGAATGCCGAGAGTGGCCGGCGAATACTGTGCAAGAGTACGGTTTCCAATGAAAAAGGCGAGCCGAACCAGTCATGGCTCGGGTGGGTACGATTTTAAATCGGCATCGATTCGCAAATAATGCACAATACCCGTGCCATGACTGGCACGGCTCGCCTGACCTATTGTGGTGGTGCGAGTTTGCAACGGCAGTCCTGGAAACCCCAGACTTTGGAGTTTTCCAGCAATCGCTGAGTGGGCCAGTTGCAGTAGGCGAAGGATGATCGCTGTTCGATCAGAGTTCGATTGGATTCCAGCCAGGATTTCAGATCGCGGGTTAGAGGATCCAAGTCGAAAATCAAGGACAGTTCCGCGTGCTCTGTGAGAGCTTCCGTCAGGTCATGCGGGTTATGACAGACAATTGAACTGTCGGATTGATCTTCGATCAATGCCATCGTTTTAGCCCAGATCGCATCGGGACTGAAAATGATAGCTGCTTCTCCCAAATGCTTTTGGGGAGCAGAACTTTCGAAATCGAAGCGGGCAACTTCTTCGAGTGACGCAGTGACCGGCAAGGCTGGTCGTTGATCGGACAGGACTTCAATTTCTCGCTGTAAACGCTGTAAATAAGCCCATTCCGGCACCATCCAGGCGACAGGCCATTGCTGACGAGTTCTCCGCTCGGCTGCACAAAGAGGCCCAAGAACAACCAGAAAACGCGCGAGCGGACAACGATCGGGCAGTTGGTTGATCGTCGACCGGTTGTACTGATCGCAACGAGTTTGCGAGATCAAAATGAGCTGTGGATAACTAGATTCATGAACGGTGGCTAGAAAATCATCCAACTGAGGATAGGAGGTTATCTCCAATTGCTGGGGAAAATTTGCGAGGGCAGATTCCAGTAAATGCGAATCCGCAGCAATCGTCGAGAGCCGAAGGGCGGTCTCCGTCTCCATATTATGCAACGAGGAAATTTTCAGCATGAAATCATTCGTGAGGAGCCAAATTGAGCGTGCCGTCACGGCTAGTATAACAAATGGAAAGTAGGTTGGGTTAGCGAAGCGTAACCCAACAAAGCGTATTTTGCGGAACGAAAGTTGGGTTCCGCGTTCCGCTAACCCAACCTGCAAAAGTGCTTGTATTTCAGCATAATCCTCTTGTTTTAAGGCGCTATCCAAGTATTTCCGAAAAAACGTGCGATTTGTCAACTTTCCCTCACGTATGAATTGCAACGATCTCTGCAACCCCAAAATTGCAATTTCGACAGGTTTTGGACATGTGTAGAAAGTGCAAAGAAAATATAAGTCTTTTTATATCAATAGGATATGGCTGAATCGTATTTTTCTGGAATATGTTTGGCACGGGGAGTGCATTAAACCCTTTCAGTCCTGACGGACGAAACGGTTGTGACGACGAGGTAAGGGATAGCAACGAGCTATCAGTCACTGGGGGTGAGAGCCCGGAATGAATGACACCTGCCACTGAGTTCAACCGCTAAGTAAGAGACGAGAGATGAACCTCTGATTGCGGACGTGAGACACCCGCTCTCAGCACAACATTCGAAAGGAGACGAGAGATGTTAAACAAGTTCAAGAAAAACTGGAAAAAATGGGAACCATCACTGCGACTGATGACACTGTCAACCATGCTGGCTTTCGGGTCACTGGTTTCAACAGGCTTCGGTCAGGAACAGAAAGCTCAGAACTTCGCGGCTGACCTCAGCCCGAAAGCTGTGCAGTCGCGAATCAGCTACCGCACAAATGACTCCAAACTGCGTCAGTTCCTGAGCAGTACGAACGATACACAACTGCGAACCTTATTCATGGAAGTGTCCAACTTGATTGATCAACGTCATGTTGATCCTAATACTTATCAGGATCGAACAAAGCATGCACTGAATCATGTGGCTGCTGCTTTGGAAAATCCAGAGTTTCTGAAAGCGAACAATGTGAAAGCCACTCCAGAAACTTTGCAACGGGCTCAGGCAGAATTGCGACGAATGGCTGATGCCGTCAACGCAAAGAATGCCAATGAAGCTGCTCAGGCGATGAGTTGGAGCATGTTCCAGTTGGCTGGCGGAGTTGGAATCAGCCCGGCTGCTATGGGAATGGAATTTATTCAGGGAAACATCGATTCACTCGATAAATACTCAGCTTTCAACCCGAACGTTCAGGTTTCTGCTCCACGAGCTGACCTGAAATCACGGGAAGAACTGGTCGGAATTGGTGTCGAAATGAAACAACATGAAAAGGGAGCCGTTGTTGTGCGACCTGTTCAGGGAAGCCCAGCAGAAAAAGCGGGAGTTCAACGAGGAGATATCATCAGCAGCATCAACGGAACTGCGACAGAAAACAAATCACTGCAGGACATCGCGAACATGATGTCTGGCCAGTCTGGAACACCGGTTCTGTTGCAAGTCCTGCGAAATGAAAATTTTGAGTTGATTCATGTGACACGAGGCAAGTTAGTTCTGGAATCTGTTTCAGAAGCCCGAATCATCGACGAAGCCAACGGCACTGCTTACATCCGAATTGATCAGTTCGCTGACGAAACGGCTAAGCAGTTGGATAAAGCTTTGTGGAACCTTCACAATAAAGGAATGAAGAGTCTGGTTCTGGACTTGCGTGGAAACCCTGGTGGACTGTTAAACGTATGCGTTGAAATGTGTGACAAGTTTTTGCCAGAAGGAACGATTGTTTCCACACGAGGCCGAAACTACTCAGACAACACGAAACAGTCTGCAAACTTCGCGAAAACCTGGAAAGTGCCAATGGTTGTGCTTGTCGACGAAAACTCTGCTTCAGCCAGCGAAATCTTCGCAGCTGCCATGCAGGACAACGGACGAGCTCTGATTGTCGGACGAACCAGCTACGGTAAGGGATCTGTTCAAACTCACTTGCCACTGCGAACTGTTTCTGGAAACCTGAAACTGACTACTGCCAAGTTTTACTCACCAAACGGACGCGAAATGGCCGGCTCAGGAGTGACTCCAGACGTTGTGATCGAAAAGAACGATCGAATCACTTCGACTGACAACGACATCGCCAAAGCTCTGGAAATGATCGACAACGGCCAGGCTCAGAACATCGTGAATCAGATGAACAAGAAACGATTGCCAACCAGCTAATGAGCGTTGCTCACTAACATCTTGATCGACAACCTGGCAATCACGCGACCGGCGACCTGAACTTCAGGCCGCCGGTTTTTTTGTGTTTGTGCCTGAATCTGTTGAATGAATACTGGGTGTGTCGTGTCATCATAGAATATTGCTGGGATCGATATGTAATGGATAATTTGATGACTGCGAAAATGTTTACAGGTATACAGGGAAGAGATTTCCGATCAGAGATACTGCCTGAATAGTGCGCGGAGTGTGCCTCATGCTTATTCAGTAAAGACAATCAGGTACGGGGGAGTGTCTGACTGAACTTGAGAAAAAAAGCCAATCTATACTCAAAATGTCAATATAATGTTCATTTCGGTATAAATACTTAGTTTGGGAGGAGAGTCGAACTTCCTTGGCATAAGATGTGCCTTGTGCTTAAATCACTGATTTACAGATTTATTCTTTCTAGATGTTCAGGAGTTCGTAATGCAGTTTCCCAAGGTCGCTTCTCTGAAAACTCTCTCGTACAGCCGACGTGCGTTCACTCTTATTGAGTTGCTAGTAGTGATCGCAATTATAGCAATACTTGTGGCTTTGTTGCTGCCAGCTGTTCAGCAGGCTCGGGAAGCCGCTCGCAGGTCTTCCTGTAAGAATAATCTTAAACAGTTGGCACTGGCGATGCACAATTATCACGACACACATTCTGTGTTTCCGTATGGCTGGCAGGCTGAAGTCGCAGGTTCAAGACATCGTCGCCAATGCTTTTTCCATTGTATGTTGCCATTTATTGAAGAGGGAAATCTATCGGACCTGTATCAGGCTGACACGACTGAATATGTCCACCAGATTCCAAAATCATTAGCGGGGATTCCTGTCAGTGTTTACATGTGTCCCTCTGATCCGGCAGGTCCTGCAGTAGGTGGTGGCGGGACTGATAATGGGTTCCAGGGGAATTACGTTGTATGTGCGGGAGGTGATGTTAATACAAGTACCGATCCAAATGGAATCCCTCAAACAGTCGTTGCCAAGCCTACCACGGGGATGTTTTATACAGGCTCGAACACTAAATTTCGGAGTGTTACCGATGGGACGACCAACACCATTATGATGGGCGAAGGAATTATCCGTGGGGCCACTGGTGCGAGTTGGGGAGGACTGGGTGGTTAC